>ENA-UONV01000442-UONV01000442.1-human-gut-metagenome-genome-assembly--contig:-CS4-NODE-442-length-49350-cov-18.266274_pt1 | contig 49350 bp, 45 predicted proteins | sample MGYA00242461_ERZ724008 | MGnify/ENA metagenome assembly ERZ724008 | reverse complement strand
CATCAACTGCATTTTTTTGCGCCCGCGCAACCGCTTATGTCTGTTTATTGAAATCGCCTCTCTCTTCGCAGACAAAATATTTTAATTTTTGTGCGCCGCGCAGAGAGTAAGCGACAAAAAAGCGAAATTCATTTCCGATTGCTCAATTGATTGACAACCAAAGCACAGCTTCGCTCTCACGCCCAACAAGTCAGCCGCGCAAATATGCAAGCGCTGAAAAAAGCGAAAAACAGCGTTTGTCAATAAATTCGCATGCAGAGCATAACGCGACTATTTTATTTAACTGACATGCGCGGCGCGCAAAGCGGAGGCAATAAAAAAAGCGGGAGTTTAGTCCCGCTTTTTTTGTTTACCGATTATTATCAGTTGTTCTTGTCGTCGTCGGATTTGTCTTCGGTCTGCGAAGTCTGAGTTTCGTCCGATGCGCTTTCTTCCGCCGCGCCGCTCTGCTCGTCGGCAGTTTCGCTTACTGAAGTCTGTTCGCCTTCGGCGCTTTCGCCCTGAGCTTCGGCGCTTTCAGAATTTTCGGCGTCGTCAATCTTTTCGTCGAGTTTGGTTTCGCCGTGTTCCTTGACGTAAGATCTTACATAGCGCTTGTTCTTCTTGAAGTTGAACGTGTTTTTGCCTGCAGTCTTTCTGAACTTTCTCTTCTTGAGAATATCTCTCGTAAAGAGCGCGCCTATTGCAACCAATATTGCGACAACGAGAACTATCGAAGATACCAACAGCCAAACGTTGGTTGCGTCTGCGGCAGGCGAAGTCGTTTCTTCTTCTTCGACGTCGGAAGTGGAAGTAATGGAAATGTCTTTGTTCACGGTCGAGTAATCGATGAACATGTTCATCGCAAGCGAGCCGCTCGATGCAAGGTCTTCAACCTTAAGCACTGCAAGGCTTTCCGCATAGTCGCCGTAAACATAGTTGTAACCTCTTTCGTCTTCGGCAGCCGTGTTCTCGTTGAAGGGTACGTAGGACTGCGAATCGTAAAGCGTATAGGTGTAATACTGAGCCGAGTAGTTGTAAGAATTTACGCTTACGCCCTTTTCGGCAGCGAGCTTTTCATAATAAGCGATGTTTTCCTCGTTGGAAGCAAACTGAATTCCGCTGTCGGCCGCTATGAGCGCAGTCTGGTAATCTCTTATAATTCCGTCGGAGTAATGGGAAACGAGCGATGTATAGGTGCTTTCGTCCAACGAAACTGTGCTGTAGTCAAACAATACATAGCTTCCGTCAACGACGTTGTCGTTTGCGAGCAGGGTATCCCTCGAACCGCTCCAGACTTCCAGTCTGTAAGGAAGAGCCTGGTTTCCCGTGTGGATGAAGAAGTTTACCGTAATCCACTTGTTTGCGAGCGAAGGATTTGCAATCGCGTCGATAGTGAATGAGTAAGGCGTCTGCTGAACGGAAGATGACGTGTATCTGGGCTGAGCGACGGAAGTATCGAAGCCCTTTACGCTGAGCGAGGTGTCGACGGCGTTATTTACAAAGTAGTTGTAAACTCTGTCGTTGCCGAGACCTGAAACATAGCTGTAAACTCTCGTGCCGTCGCTTGTTACGAGGTAGTGGGGAGCATAAGCCGTTTTAGCTGCGTCTGCGTAGTATATTTTGTCTTCGTCGATGTAGTCGAACGCTACGCTGTTGCCGTCTTCGTCGTAGTAAGTTGCGCGTTCGTCATAGTACTCGTGTTCGAGGTTGTAGATGTTGGCGTACAGGTTGCCGTCTTCGTCTTCGTAAAGACCGTCTGCGCGCAGCTTGTAAGCAATGTTTTCGCGCTGCTGAGGTCTGGTTGCGTCTTCGTCGGGTTCGCCCTTGAGAACGTTGCCGTCGTTGTCGTACCAGAAGGTGTAGTCGGGAGTTTCAAACGAAAGCGTGCGTTTCGTATCGGTGTCTACGAGGTAAACGGTCGCATATGCGCCTTCGGATACCTTGACTTTAACGCTGACAGCGAGGTAGGTATCGGAGGAAACGCTTGCGGAATTGCCGTAGAAGCCGTAGTTGTAAATATCCGACTGGTTAGCGATTTCTCTTACCGTGTTGACGATGAGCAGGGGCTGCTGCGTGGTAGAGCCTATAACGCTGTCCCATACGGAGTTCTGTCCGAAGAGGGCGTTGAGAGGGCTGCTTGCGTCCAGTCTTGTAAGCAGGTCGGCAAAATAAGTTTTGTATGCTTCGAAGTAATCTTTATTTATAAGACCTGCGTAAGCGTTGTCGTTGAGCTTATCGAAATCGGTAGGTTGAGTTACGGTATCCTTTACGGAAGACGAGTTTCCGTTCACGCCGTTGTAGTTGGAAGGACGCGCGGGTGAAGTTTCAATTTCCTTTCCGTTGCCGAAAGTCGAATCGAACTTGCTTCCTTCGGTTTCGGACACTTCGTCTATTTCAATGGAAGCGGCGCGGGTGTCGGTATCGGCATAGCCGTAAGCCGTTTCGCTGACGTCGATGTAAGAAAGATTGCTTACAGCAACCCAACCGCCGCGGTAGGAAGCGGAAGTCGTGCCCTTAATAGTGGTGTTTCCGAAGTTTACAACAATTTCAAACTGCTGTTCGGTTTCCGTAGTGTTGGAAACGAGTGCAAAGCACTGAACCCAGCCGTTGTAAACGTCTTCCTTGTCGTTTATGGTAACTGCGTCAATCGTCGTGGAATCTACGGTAAAGTTGGAAGAATTGCTGTCCTTGCCGTGCTGTCTTACGGTTACGGTAGCCGCGGTGCTTCCGCCCATGTCGTTGGTTTTAATCCAGAAAGAAACAATCTTGTATTCTCCGCCGCCTACGGTGAAGAGGGGATTGCTCTGGTCGTAAATCACGCTCTCGTAAGCCGCGCCTCTCGAGCTGAGCATGAGCAGAGTGCTTGCTCCGTCCGCGGAAGCGCCGGGCAGGTCTGCCGCCGAGCGCAGAGCGTCGTCTATAATCGTCTGATAATTTCCGCCGATATTGCTCGACCAGGAAGAGGACGAGGTTACCGTAAGGTTAGCCAGAACGTCTTCCGCGAGGTTGATTGAAGACATCTCGGAGGGAAGATAAGTGTTTGCGTAGGTCGATTTGGTTATATCGCCGATATAATTTATGTCGGAATTGTTGTTGCTGCAGATATAGTTGTCGGCGTCAACAGTGAGACCGGCCGTAAGGTTGGACGCGCTGAAGGCGAGGGGATTTTCGTATGCTTCGGAGGCGAGGTCAATATAGAACTGCTGTCTGCCGCTGAAGTGTTCAAAAATCTGCGAGGAGGAACCCGTCTGGTTAAAAATTTCCTTGTCCACGCGGAAAATCTTGTCTTCTGCCTCGCTCGAAAGGTCGCACGTCGTTCCGTCGGTCTGGGTATCGAAAGCCGACTGACCGCCCGCCGCGTCAACCATCTCGTTATAGTCGAAATACTTTTCGAACGACATGTCGTCGAAGAACGCGTAACCTTCAACGGTGTAGTTGGAAGCTTGTCCGAGACCTACGGTAATTGTTACGGTAGTCGTCGCGTAGTTGCAAGCGCTGACGTAAATTGTATATTCAACCCAGCCGTTGTTGCCTTTTTCCCACGTGCCGCTCTGCTCGTCGTAAGCGTTGAGCTTCTGCGTGTTGATGTTGGTAATGCTGAACTTGTCAATCGAGTTGCCGCCGACGGTCTGGTTTACGATTATATACGCGCCGCGCTGGTCCTGCACTTCGGTGCGTGTGTCGTTGTTGCTGCCGAAGTAAAGGTCGCTCGTTTTAACCCAAACGCTGAACTTGCCTGCGGTGTTAGCTTCGAGCGTGAGCGTGGTGGAAGATGAGTAGTAAGTTTCCGAACCCTGCTTGTTGTCCTCGACGTAGTTGTGGATCATGAGAACGTTGGTTTCCACAAGGCTGTCTTTCGTCATGTCCGAAGACGTGTAATATTTGCCGTCGTCGTCCGTCCAGTATTCCACTTCGTTGCCGTTATTGTCGTAAAGCGCGGCTTTGCCGTCCTTTTCGCCCCAACGGTAGAGGTGAGTGTAGGGATTGGAAATGTAAGCCGCGTCCTCGGGGTTATCGCTTATGACGTAATCGTCGGAATCGTCGTCCTTGTCGTCGTTTTCATTCTCGACTATTGCCGCTGCGGGATTGGCAAAGGGCAAATCTTCGGGCGAAAGTCCGTTGTAGTCAACGTAGTTCTCGTCCTCGGTGTCGAGCGCGTTGTTCTTCCACAGCGTTTCGGGGAGGGAAGCGTCAGTAAGTTTTGCCCATGCGTCATAGCTCGTGCCGATAATGCCGGACATCGAGGCGGACTTGTCGACGCCGCTGCCCGAAGAAGCCGACCAGTTGTTCGGCGAGCTTATAAGGTAGGTTCCGTCGTTGTCGTCAAAGTATTCAAAGTTGCCGTTTGCCAGAACCTGTTCGTCCACGCGGGTTACGGCGCTGTCGTCCTCATCTTCCGTTGAAGACGTCGCCTGCGAGCAAGCCGAAGCCAACATCACGCAGGATGTTGCTATTGCGGCGAGACTGCACAGAGCCGACCTGTATGCGGATTTTTTCGATCTGAATTTACTGCTCATATTCGTTTCCTTAAAAAAGTTGCAAAGATTTGGTTGTAAGTGTATGCGCGCGAAATGCGTGCGCGCACGACCGTACTTTTACATTTTAATATAATTCGACCTTTTAAGCAACTATTTCTGCGTGAAAATGCGGTAAAAAATTAAATAATTGCGCGCAATCTGCTCAAACTTAAAACGTATGAAAGAAAAGTCTGTCAAAGTGAACACACATAAGTCTGTGGCGGCGGGCATGCTTACCGGCGCGGTCAACGGACTGTTCGGAGGCGGCGGTGGAATGATAGCCGTTCCCGTGCTGTCGGGCTTAATCGGTTATCCCCAGAAACAGGCTCACGCGACGGCAATCGCGGTAATCGCGCCCGTCTGCGCCGTCAGCGCGGCTGCGTATATTATAGGCGGATATTTCGACGCGTCTGTGGTAATACCCGCCGCGATAGGCAACGCGGCGGGCGGCATAATAGGGGCAAAACTTCTTTCGGGGTTGTCCGTTTTCTGGATAAAGTTCGTCTTTGCCGCCGCAATGCTCGCTGCGGGCATAAGAATGGCGGTGGGCTGATGTCCTTTCTGATATTCATCGCCGCGGGATTTTTTTCGGGGCTCTTGGGCGGAATGGGCATGGGCGGAGGCACCGTCCTCATACCCGTTTTAACGCTGCTGTGCGGAGTAGGGCAACACGTCGCGCAGGCGGCAAACCTCATTTCTTTCCTGCCTATGGCGGCATTTTCGCTGTCCGTTCACAAAAAACACGGTCTGATAAAAACGGACGGACTGCTGTGGATAATCCTGCCCGCCGCGGCAACTTCAGCGCTCGGCGGGCTGTTTGCAATGTTTCTTCCCGCCGCTCTTTTAAGAAAGCTCTTCGGCTTTTTTCTCATTGCGCTTTCCGTTTTCACGGCTTTTTCCGCCCTTCCTTCTGCGAAGAAGTAAAGCCTTTATTTCATCCGCGCGCAACAGTCCCAGCGCAAAAAAGGCTGTCGCTATAAACGCGGCTACCGCCCCGCCGCACACGAACAGATTTGCCGCAGGCGGAAGGATTGACGAAGTCATGCCCGAAAGCAACTTTCCGAACAGGCTTCCCGCCGCAGCCGCGCATGCGCACAGCAGCGCGTACTTCTTCCACCGCACGCTACGGCACATTTTGCCGAGAAGTCTTAAATTGAGCGCGGAGGTAATCAGATAACTCGCCGTCAGTCCCGCCATGTAGGAATATATGCCTATTGCCGGAGTGAGCGCGAAAATGCACGCGAGCATGGCGAGCGCGCCAGCAAAAAAGTAAATGAGCGTCTTTACCTCGCAGTTCATGGAATTGAGCACGGTCGTCGTCATCATGGAAACCGACATGGGCAGCAGCATGAACGAAAAACTTGTTATCACCGCGCCGCTGAAGGCGTTGTCGTAAAGCAGCACGCCTATGTCGTCCCCGAGAGTGAACAAAAGAGGTATCAGCACGGCGGCGATGAGTACGGAAGATTTAAGCGTTTTTTCTATGTCTGAACGCAATTTTTTAGTTCGGCCCGCATAAAAATTTTCGCTCATTTCGGGGGCAGCCACTACGGAAATCGAGCCTATCAGCGAACCCGGCGTAAACAATACGGGCAGGCTCATTCCCGTAACCGCGCCGTAGACTGCTAACGCTTCGGAATTGGTCATGCCGCACGCGCTTATCAGCAGGGCGGGCAGAAAGGTCGCCACTACCGAATTTAAAAGGGAAGTTGAGGTGCGCATGGCGGTAATGGGCATTGCGGAGCCGAGCAGGGGTCGCACATATTTTTTCGGATTGACGAATTTGCCGCCCTTGTGCAGGTACCAGCCCACAGAAACGATGAAAGAAAAGATGTACGAAACGAGTACGGCAACCGTCGCGAAGTACGCGCCTTCCGTGGGAGTGGACGCAAAAAATATCAGCACGCTGCCGAGTATCACCATAACGCTGTCTTCGGCAAGCTCTATTATGCTGTAAGGCAAAAATTGTTTGTTCCCCCAGAAAGTTCCCCTCATCACGGCGTAAACGGAGGTGAGTATAAGTCCGGGCAGAAGAAGGATAAAAATGTCAAGGCTGCTCTCGTCGGGGAAGAGAAAGGATAAAAGGTTGCGCCCGAAAAAAATAATTATAGCGGCGGGAACGGTAAATGCGAGAGTGCAGACAACGCCCGCCGAAACCACGGCGTGCTTGCCCCTTTCCGAACCTGTCGCGCTCTGTTTTGCGATCATGCGCGAAACCGTGACGGGAATTCCGCTCGACGCTGCGGTGAGGAACACCGCGAAAACCGAAAGGCATATCTGGTAAATGCCCATGCCCTCTGCGCCTATGGCGCGCGAGAGGATAATTCTGTATAAAAACGAAAGGGTTTTTTCTATTGTCGAAAACACCGTAACCTGTGCGGCGGATTTATAAATATTTGTTGCCATTACGCTTTATTCTACAAATTTCGGGCGCGGAATATGAACAAAGAGCGCGTAATCGCGCATATAATGTATAAAATGTTTACACTCATTGCGGACAGACCGCTTTTTCTGCGCATTAAAAAGGGCATGACGGCGCGCGCCGCGGAGGAGCTTTTTTCCTGCCCTGTCAGCTTTTCATGCGAGGGACAGATTGTACCTTTAACAAAATTTCCCTGCAACGTCTATATTGCGGAGGTCGGGGATGATTTTTCTTCCGTCGCCCGCGCCGTCGGTTGCGACGAAGGCGCTCTTCGCGAGCTAAACGGCGGAATTATCTACCCTACCCGAAAGATTTTCTGGTTGTCAAAAAGCGCGGAGAATTCATAGAATAAAGTAACCCTGTCTGAACAGGTTTTACGGAGGTTAAAATGTCATTTTTTTCCAATTTTCAGTCAACGCAGTGTCCCGGCACGATAAGCGGAAATCCGCTCAACGGACTATGCGAAAAAGTTTGCATTCAGGCGCAGAAAATCTTTGACGCCTGCATAAAGCAGATACAGATAGAAAATTACACTCTCACGCTCACGGATATGACGCCCGCCGACCCTACATACCCGCTCACTTTCATAAGCGCGCGTTCCACTTCGTCGGCAGGCACCATAACGTCGCTCAGCGTCGACAGGCAGACGGATAAACCCGGCTGCGCCCGCGTGCAGGCGACGGTGTCCATACCCGTTGAAGTGGCGTACACCGACGCCAACGGAACGGAGGGAGTGGCACAGGCAACCATATCGGTTTCGCAGGACGTTCTTTTGTATGTACCCGCGCCGTCCATAATGCCCTACAAGGTAACGGCAGAAGTTTCCGCCGTCTGCGCCGAGGGCAAGTTCAACGCGGATAACAATACGTTCACGGTCAACGCCTGCATAACCGTGATTTTAAAGATAGCCATAGACGTGGAAATTCTCGTTCCCGCTTACGGCTACTGCGCAATTCCTCCCGCACAGGATTATTCTCAGGAAGTGTGCGCAGGCTTTTTCGAGCTGCCTTTGTATCCCCAGGGCAAGAGCTGCAATAACTGCAAATAAAAACTCGCATCGGGCGGCGGAACTACCCGTTCCGCCGCCCGAATAATCGTTTTTGCAACCGATATGTAGTATTATGTCAGACATAATCGCCAAGTTAATAAACATATTTATAATAATATGTCTATTATTAAGGCAAGGCGCAAAAATGCTTTAAAAGATAAAAAAAATGTGCTAAAATAAAAACATGAAGGTTTTTGCTATAAGCGATCTGCATCTTTCGGGGCTGAAGAATAAGCCTATGGACATTTTCGGTTCAAACTGGGAAGGGCATTTCGAAAAGATAAAAAAGGATTGGTCGGACAAGGTTTCGCCCGAGGATACGGTTCTCGTCTGCGGCGACATCAGCTGGGGAATTACTCTCGAAGAAGGGCTTTACGACCTTGAAAGTTTAAAGGAGCTTCCGGGGAAAAAAGTGTTCATCCGCGGCAATCACGATTACTGGTGGAACGGCATAACCAAGCTCCGCCGCGCTGCGCCCGACGACACATTTTACTTCCTTCAGAATGACTGCATAAAGATAGAGGACGTCGTCATCTGCGGTTCGCGCGGCTGGACGTGTCCGGGCAGCGTCGACTACACCGAGCGGGATGAAAAGCTCTATCGCCGCGAGGCGGAAAGGTTTAAACTTTGCTTTGCCGAAGTCGACAAAATCCGCCGCGACGGGGACAGGCTTATCGTCATGATACATTACCCGCCCATGGGACTCAGGCTGCAACCCACTCTGTTCACGGAACTCTTTGAAAATGCCCGTGCGGACAAGGTCGTTTTCGGTCATCTTCACGGCGAAGTTTTCTTTCCTTTCAGGCACGTAAAAAACGGCATCGAATACATTCTTGCTTCGTGCGACAAAGTAAACTTTGCGCTTCAAAGAATTTTATAATTTTTTTGATTTTTTTCTTTACTTTGAAAGCAGTCTGTGATATACTTTTAAAGAAATAAAGATGTTTTTCGGCGGAAAATAAATGGCTGTTTTCAAAAGACAAACAACTTCAAATAAGGCAACATTGCAGGCGGATAATTTACCAATTTCAATTTGGTAATGCTTCCGCTTTTTTTTTTAATATTCAAAGGGAACACATATGTTGAATTCAAAAGATTTGTTGGGACTGAGAAACCTTTCGGCGGAAGAGATTGAAAGCATACTTTCTCTCGCTGCCGACTACAAAAGGAAAGTGCTTGCGGGCAAGAAGAAGTTTGACCTTCTTCACGGCAAGACGCTCGTTACGCTGTTTTACGAAAACAGCACCCGCACTCGCACATCGTTCGAGCTTGCGGGCAAACTGCTCGGCGCGCACGAAGTTAACATTTCTGCTTCGTCAAGCTCGGTGCAGAAGGGCGAAACGCTCATAGATACTGGCAAGACGCTCGATGCGCTCTGTACCGATTTTATAGCAATCCGCCACCCCATGGCGGGCGCGCCTCACCTGCTTGCAAAGACTGTAAACGCATCCGTTTTAAACGGCGGCGACGGCATGAACGAACACCCCACGCAGGCGCTTTTGGACATGCTTACCATGAAGGAAGAGTTCGGCGGATTTAAAGGACTTAAAGTTGCAATTCTGGGCGACATCAAGCACAGCAGAGTGGCAAAGTCCAACGCATTCGGACTTAAAACGATGGGCGCGGAAGTCTGGGTTTACGCACCCAGAACGCTCATTCCTTCCGAGTTTGAAAAGCTCGGCGCGCATGTCGCGCACTCTCGCGAGGAAGCGATCGAGGGTGCAAACGCCGTAATGGGACTGAGAATACAGCTCGAGCGCCAGTCGGGCGGACTTTTCCCTTCGCTTTCTGAGTACTCGGCGTTCTACGGCGTAAAGGACGAACTTTTAAAGGGCGCGGCGAAGGACGCGATAATTCTTCACCCCGGTCCCGTAAACCGCGGCATAGAACTTACGCCCTCGCTCATCGACGGCGCGTCCAGCCGCATAGAAAACCAGGTTACTTCGGGTCTGTGCGTGCGCATGGCGGCGCTCACACTTCTCAACGAATACAGGGAGAAACACGCATTATGAAAACTCTGATAAAAAACGGCAGCGTCGTTCTCAAAGACGAAGTCAGAAAATGCGACCTGCTCATAGAAGACGATAAAATAGCCGCCATAGGCGAAAACCTCGGCAAGGCGGACAAAGTTATAGACGCGGCGGGAAAGATGGTAATTCCCGGCATAATCGACATGCACGTTCACCTGCGCGAACCGGGATTTGAAGGAAAGGAAGATATCGCCTCGGGTTCGCTCGCGGCGGTTGCGGGCGGAGTTACGCAGGTCTGCTGCATGCCCAACACAAACCCCGTGTGCGACAACGCGGTCGTTGTGAGATATATTGTTGAAAGGGCAAAGGAAGTCGGCTTGTGCAAGGTGCGTCCCATCGGCGCGATAACCAAGGGCGAGCAGGGCGAAAGCCTTTCCGATATAGGCAAAATGGCAAAAGCGGGCGCGGTTGCGCTTTCGGACGACGGCAAGTCTGTCATGAATTCCAACATAATGCGCCTTGCAATGGAATACGCGTCCGATTTCAACCTCAAATGCCTCTGCCACTGCGAGGACAGAACGCTCGTGGACGGCGGAGTGGTAAACGAAGGTTATAATTCCACGCTGTGCGGACTTAAAGGACAGCTCAGGGCGGTGGAAGACATAATGATCTGCCGCGACATCTGCCTTGCTCAGAGCCTCGATGTTCCCGTGCATATCTGCCACGTTTCAACCTATTCGGGCGTAGAGATAATAAGGGACGCAAAAAAGCGCGGCATAAAGGTAACGGCGGAAACCTGCCCTCATTATTTCATATTGACCGACGACATAATAACCGATTTCGACACATACACAAAAGTCAGCCCTCCCGTCAGGGAAGAAAAGGACAGACTTGCCATAATAGAAGGACTTAAGGACGGCACGCTCGACTGCATAGTAACCGACCACGCGCCCCATTCCAAAAAGGATAAAGAGGTGGAATACAACCTCGCGGCGTTCGGCATGAGCGGCATAGAAACGAGCTTTGCGCTCAGCTATACCTATCTCGTAAAGAGCGGAATAATGACGCTGCCCGAACTCATGCAAAAAATGAGCTTCAACCCCGCAGAAACTTTATCGCTTGAGGGCGGCGAAATCAAGGTGGGCGGCGTTGCAGACCTCGCGATAGTAGACCTTGAACAAAGTTACGAAATCGACGGCGAAAAATTCCTTTCCAAGGGCAAAAACACGCCGTTTAGCGGATACAAAGTGTACGGCAAAGTTTGCGCCACGCTCGTAGACGGACAAATTAAATACGAAAATAAATAAGAGGGAATATAAACATGATTGACAATCTTATCGACAGAATAATTGAAATGCAGAACCCCACCTGCGTGGGACTGGACACAGATTTTAATTACCTTCCCGAAGAAATGCGCGAAGGCATGGCAACATTCGAAGGCGTTGCGGAAAAGATTATCGAGTTCAACATGAACATAATCGATAAAGTGTGCGACATAGTTCCCGCAGTCAAAATTCAGGTTGCATATTACGAAATGTACGGCTTCGAGGGACTTCGCGCCTTCGATTACACTGTCAATTACGCGAACGGCAGAGGCATGTACGTCATTGCCGACTGCAAGCGCAACGATATAGGTTCTACCGCGGGCTGCTATTCAAAGGCATACCTCGGCGCGACCGACATCAACGGCAAAAAGACCAAGGCGTTCCCCGCAGACATGCTCACCGTCAACGGCTACCTCGGCACGGACGGCATCGCGCCTTTCGTCGAAGATTGCAAACACAACGACAAGGGCATTTTCGTGCTCGTAAAAACATCCAACCCTTCGTCGGGCGAACTGCAGAATTTAAAGCTCGAAAACGGTCAGTTCCTGTATGAGAGAATGGGTGACCTCGTCGCCCAGTGGGGCAAGGACAGCATAGGCAAATACGGCTATTCGGATGTCGGCGCGGTAGTGGGTGCAACTCATCCCGAGGAAGCGGAGCGCCTTCGCAAACAGCTCAAAAACACGTTCTTCCTCATTCCCGGCTACGGCGCGCAGGGCGGCAACGCACAGATGCTCAAGTGCTGCTTCGACGAGCGCGGTCTGGGCGGCATAGTCAACAATTCGCGCGGAATAATCTGCGCATACAAAAAGCCGCAGTACAGCGGCATGGGATACGCCGAAGCTGCCAGAGCAGCATGTCTGGACATGCAGCAGGATCTGCTTTCGGCAATCGGTAAAATGGGCAGATAATGAAAGAGTTAAAGGCAAAAGTAAAATCAAACGAATGTATAGCGCAGGGCATATACGCCATGACGCTGACGCTCCCCGAAGAGGTTCAGGCGCGCGGCGGACAGTTTCTCAACGTGTCCACGGGCAACAAAGCCAAACTTTTAAAGCGTCCTTTCGGCATAATGAGGGTTGTCGGCGCCGACGTAACTTTCTGCTATCAGGTTAAGGGTGAGGGTACGGAATGCCTCGCGCGCGCCGAAAGGGGCGACGAGCTTGAAGTTCTGCTTCCCCTCGGCAACGGCTTTGTTCTTCCCGAAAGCGCAAAAAATATCGTCGTAATCGGCGGCGGAGTGGGTATTTTCCCCCTTTTGTCCGTAATCGAGAGCGTAAAGGGCAAAAATTACTATTCATACATAGGTTTCCGCGGCAAGCAGTACGCCTGCCTGACGGAAGATTTTAAGAATGCTTCAAAGTATCTCAAAATAGTTACCGACGACGGCAGCATAGGCGAAAAGACCAACGCAGTCGCGGCTTACATGGCGGAAAGGGACAAGGTTAAGGCGGATATGATAATCGCCTGCGGACCTCCCGTAATGTTGCGCGCGCTCAAGGCGCAGCTCAAAGAAAACGGCATAACAGCGCCCTGCCTCGTCTCGCTCGAGGAGAGAATGGGTTGCGGCATAGGCGCGTGCCTCGTGTGCGTGTGCAAAAAGAGCGACGGCGCAAACGCCCGCGTCTGCAAGGACGGTCCTGTTTTCGATATTGACGAGGTCGAACTTTGATTGACGAAGTCATCGCATACAAAAGCAAAAGCTCAAGAGTAATTTTGATGTTAATATGTCTGGCTGTAATTTTAGTTTGTATGGCTGCATGGACTGCTATTATCATAATTTTTCAATCAGATATTGCGTCTGATGAAATGCCTCCGTTTGCAGTAACCATACTTGTATACCTGTTCGGAACAGCAGTATTAATTTACGGAATAATATTTTGTATTAAGTATTTTAAAATGCCAAAAAAATTGATTTACAGAAAGGGCGACGAGTTGGTTTTTTGTGGTAAAACAATTAAAATTGCTGACATCAAACGCACGGATTTTACGGATGCGTGGATAGGCAAAGTTTCTATAGGTCCTTTGAAGATTGTTTTACAAGACGGAACGGTTTTGCATAACAAATTTATTTCAGACACATACAATGTCAATCGCAGATTATTGGAATTAATACACACTTACAGAGATAAAAATACAGGGAATAATTATAATGGCGAATTTATCGGTTGAAATTTGCGGAGTAAAATTTAAAAATCCCGTAATTGCGGCGAGCGGAACTTACGGCTTCGGCAGGGAATTTGACGAAGTTTACGACATATCCCAAATAGGCGGAATATCCACAAAGGGACTTACGGTCGAACCCCGCCTCGGCAATCCCGTGCCTCGCATAGCCGAAGGCGACAGCGTCATATTAAACGCCGTCGGATTGCAGAACCCCGGCGTTGAAAAGTTTATAAAAGACGACCTTGATTTTTTAAAGAGCAAGGGCATAGTAATAATAGCTAACGTTGCGGGCAGAACGCTCGAAGATTACGCGGCAATCTGCAAGCGCCTTGACGGACTTGTTGATATGGTTGAACTTAACATCTCTTGCCCCAACGTCCGCGCGGGCGGTATGGCTCTCGGCATAAAACCCGAAAATATCAGAGAAGTTACTTCCATAACCAAAGAACAGCTTAAAAAGACGCCTTTAATCGTCAAACTCTCGCCCAATGTAGAGAGTATTCCCGTAAACGCGCAGGCAGCGCAGGAAGGCGGCGCGGACTGCATTTCTCTCGTCAATACCTTTACGGGCATGGTCATAGACATAGAAAGGCGCAAGCCGATAATCGCAAACAATACGGGCGGCGTTTCGGGCGCGGGCATAAAGCCTATAGCCCTTCGCATGGTTTACGAGGCGGCTCACGCCGTTAAAATTCCCGTCATAGGCATGGGCGGCATATCTTCGGGTACGGACGCGATAGAATTTATGATGGCTGGCGCAAAGGCGGTGCAGGTAGGCACGGCAAACTTTACAAGAGCCGATGCGATGCCCGTTATAATAAGCGAAATGAACACCTGGCTCGATGAACACGGCATAGGCGATATAAACGAAATAGTCGATACCCTTAAATTAAACTGACAAAAAGAGGTAAAAAAATTATGGCTCTCACATACAAACAGCAATTCATAAAATTCATGGTGGAAAGCGGCGTTCTGAAGTTCGGCAGCTTTACTTTAAAGAGCGGCAGAATAGCGCCCTATTTCATCAACACGGGCAACTATAAGACGGGCGCACAGCTCGCAAAACTCGGCGAATACTATGCCGCATGCATAGCCGACAATAAAATTGACGCGCAGACGCTCGTCGGTCCCGCATACAAGGGAATACCCCTTGCCGTTACAACGGCGGTTGCGCTCTATAACAATCACGGCATAGACATGAGCTATTGCTTCGACCGCAAGGAAGTCAAGGACCACGGCGAAGGCGGACTTTTCGTGGGCAAACAGATAGAAGACGGCGAAAAGGTGCTAATTGTCGAAGACGTCATGACGAGCGGCAAGGCATTGAGGGAAATTCTTCCCAAGCTCGAAGCTCAGGCAAAGGCAGAGGTTGCCGGCATGGTAATCTCCGTAGACAGAATGGAAAAAGGTCTCACCTCCGACCTTTCTGCCGTTCAGGAAGTTTACCGCGATTTCGGCATAAAAGTTTACTCCATAGTAACTATGTCAGACATTATCAAGGCAATCGAAGACGGAATTATAGAGGGTAAGGAATTCCTTGAAAGTATGTACGCATACCGCAAACAGTACGGCGTAGACTGATTTATTTGTAAATAGCTTTGCCCGCCCGCACGTTAAGTGCGGGCGGGCATATTTTTTAAAAGCAGCAAAATGTATAGCCGTTCATGCGGTAATATGAAATAATGTCTTCGAGCGCCGTCGCCGTTGTAATTTTAGTGGTGCTGTCGTGGCACAAAAGCACAATATTGTTATGGTCGGAAGATGATGTCTTTGCGGCGTTGAGAAGTTGCGACGGCGTGGGATTTATAAGTTCCGCGTCGCGCACGGAGGCGTTCCAGTCAACGTACCTGTAACCTGCGGCTGTAACGGTGTTTATAAGTTCTTCCCTCAATCCGTAACTGCCGCCGGGGAAGCGGTAAATGTTGCTTCTTTCGCCCGTTATTTCTTCAATCAGGTCGTTGCATTTTTCAATGTCTTCAATCAGCGCGTGCGGGTCGGAATAAATTTCCTTGTAGTCGTGGGTGTAAGAGTGAACGCCGATAGTGTGCCCTTCTTCGTGCATGCGTTCAATTATGTTTTTTCTCCTTTCCGCGCTGTTGCCGACAATGAAAAACGTCGCCTTTATGCCGTTAAGTTTTAATGTGTCGAGGATTTTGGGCGTAACCCTGTCGCTCGGACCGTCGTCAAATGTTAAGTAAACGCATTTTTCCATCGTGTGCGTGTCTGCCTCGGCGAGGGTGATGTCGGAATGTGGCAACATATAAAACAAATTCATCACTATAGCTGCAAACAGCAGCATAAAAGCGGTAAACGCGGTGATATTTCTGTTCATATAAATATATTGTGCATTTTTTTGCCAATTAGGCGTGTAAGAAAAAATAGTTTGCGCCTTTGCATTATTTTTTAAAAAGGCTATCGCAAAAACGCTTGCTTTTATAAAAAATTTTGTTATAATAGATAATGCTTTGAGAAAAATATTTAATTTATGCTACTGTGGCTCAGCCGGTAGAGCAGCTGATTCGTAATCAGCAGGTCACCAGTTCGAATCTGGTCAGTAGCTCCACAAAAAGCGGGAAGGCTTTTGCCTTCCCGCTTTTTTGTTGATTTGTTTGTCATATTCGAACTGTACACCCTGCTGATTAAAAAGTCGGGGTCCCCGCAAAAAATGTTTTTGCGGGGCGACAAAAGGTCACCAGTTCGAATCTGGTCAGTAGCTCCACAAAAAGCGGGAAGGCTTTTGCCTTCCCGCTTTTTTGTTGATTTGTTTGTCATATTCGAACTGTACACCCTGCTGATTAAAAAGTCGGGGTCCCCGCAAAAAATGTTTTTGCGGGGCGACAAAAGGTCACCAGTTCGAATGCGGTCAGTAGCTCCATTATAAGCCGATTTGCCTATAACAAATCGGCTCTTTTACTCGCTACTGCCCATAGACGAAATAAAGTGACGCGATTGACGCAGAGCGTAACAATCGCTATTCCGTCGCTGCGCTCCTTACGGATGCGGTCAGTAGCTCCAAAAAACGCCTCAACCTTTCGGTTGAGGCATTTTTTGTATGTAACAAATCAAAATTCGAACTGTACACCCTGCTGATTAAAAGGTCGGGGTCCCCGCAAAAAATGTTTTTGCGGGGCGACAAAAGTCTGGTTTTAAAATATTGCCGATTCGGACGGAAAGGCGTCAACTGCGGATTGAAAAAAAGGATAATGCAGGCAGTTTGGAAATTATTAATAATATTTGCATATTGATTTTTCGTAAATTTCTGTTACAATAAAATTACAGAACAACGCGGCAAGAATGCTCGCATAAGGCAGGGAGAATATGAAAAAGTTTATTGCAACTCTGATTACCCTTACCGTAATAAGTTGTGCGGCGGCGCTTTTATGCGCTTGTGAAGGTTCTTTCGGCGGTACAGGAGGCGGAGGAGGAAGCACAGCGGAAAAGACGGATTTGACTTCGCCCCTCATAGGCTATCGCCTGACTTCCGATCCCGATCCCGTCTATGACGGCACGCCAAAAACGCGGGCTTTCGTCATTACGTACGACGGCGGACGCGTCGCGCAGTCAACGGGTACGGCTTCGGACGCCAATTTCGATATTGAGTATTCAAACAACGTCAACGCAGGTATTGCCTCGGCAAAGGTAACGGCAAAACCTTCTTCATCTTTTACGGGCAGCCTCATTATCAATTTTGAAATTCTTCCCTCGGACGAAGAGCAGATGGTAACTTCTTTCTCCGAGCTTGAACGCTACGCATCGAGCGGCAACTATTCTTCCGTCAGTCTGCGCTCGGATATTGAAATAGCTGAGGGCGAGAGCGTTACAATATCTTCTGTATGCACTCTCGATTGCGCAGGTTTCTCCTTTATTAATAACGGAACGGTTACCAACGAGGGGGAGATAACCATATCGCAGAAATCCGACGGCGAAAAGTGCGAAGTCTACAGCTACGGTTCTTTTTTCAATGCGGGAAAAATTTTCATGCGGGACGAAACCGTATTTTTCAACTGCGGCACGTTCGAAAACAGCGGCAATGTGAATTTTTCTGTGGCGTCTTCTGCTTTTTACAGCGACGGCGAGGTGAGCGGCAGCGGAAAAATGTCCGCCTGCTATAACCGCCGCCCGTTAGCCGCGAGCGATATAATCCTGTCGTTTTATTCCGCAACGTATACGGGTAGAGCCGTCTGTCCAGATGTAAGCGTTTTTTCTGAAGGTCAGAAGATAAATCAGTCAAACGAGTATTCATACTCATACTTCAATAACTTATATGCGGGAGAGGCTTCCGTAAAAGTAACGATGGACAAATATTCGCGCTATTTTACGGGCGAGCAGACGATAAACTTTACCATCGACCGAGCGGAGATTGCCGTGTATGACGAGGCTTCGCTGAAGAAGGCTATAAGTTCCGAGAGTTGCTATAAAATTACAATAGCAAATCTTTCCCGCGCGGTTGAAGATGACATTACAATTCCCGAATACCTCACCGTCGTTGTCGAACAGACGAGCGGAAATGCGATTAAAGGCGATGTAACCGTCTACGGCACTCTTTCTGTTACGGGTGCAATGCTGCACAGCGGCAACATGATAAATTGCGGCAGCGTAACCGTCGCGGGCAGCGCCCGGCTTGAGGGAAATTGCGAAAACAACGGCTCGTGGAAAAATTCCGGCGAGATAACCAACGAGGGACAGTTTGTCAACAACGAAAACTTCGCAAACGGCGGCACCTTTATTAATAAAGGCAGTTTTTCCAATTTCGGACAGACGGACTGCGTCGGCGAAATATTTAACTATGACGGTGCGAAGATGCAGTCGGATAAGACCGTTCGGATAGAGGGAAAACTCTATACCGACCAAGCCCCTGCCATGTTCGAGGGCGGAGTAGTCGTGCGCAGTCAGATAACGGAGGAGGATGTTTCGCTTGAACAATCGAGCGTTATCTACGACGGCAAGTCGCAGTATGCCTCATTGGTCTTTAAATCGTCAAACGTGCCTTACGCTACCTACAGCGTAAGTTACGCAAGAAGCGACGGAACGCCTTTGAGCGGCAGACCTGTGGACGCGGGCGCATACGAAGTAATAATAACTTTCAACGGCGGCAGCAAGCTGTATAAAGGCAGCCTGTCTTTAGACTATACCGTCGAGCGCGCGCCTTACGAAATTACTGCTATTGCAGACCTTTCGAAGTTGGAAGACAACAACTACGGCGAACTCACCCTTATCGCCGATATGGAGCTTACGCAGGAAATACACATAAGCTCGTGGCAAAAATTCATTGTTGCCGAAGGCGTCAGCCTCGTCAATAAATCACCCTCTTTCTATGTGGTCGGACAGCTGGAAATTAACGGCTCGTTCGTCAATTATGCAGAGGAAAACGTCATAGAAACTGCTTCAGGTTCGCGCATAATAAATAACGGAACGCTCTATCTCAACGCGCAGACCGAAGGCATAGAGGGAGAGGGCGTAATTTACGTTCGTCGCGACATATCCACGCTCGTATCGTCGATTTCCGATCCTTTCGCGATATACGACGAACAGGGTACGCCTAAACCTAAGATAACCATTTACGACGGCACATATGTCCTGACCAATCAGGATTACAGCGTCAATTACGAAAACTGGCGTGAAATTTCCCTGCCCGACAACAAGGCGAAAATAATTTCTTCCGTGCCAACCTTCTCGACTAAATATTTCGGCGTGAAAGTCGATGAATACGAAGTGCGCGGCGGCAGCGCGGAAGTATCGACGGCGGAAGAGCTTATCGCCGCTCTCGCCAACGTTCGCAGCGGATCGCAGCTTTGCAATTACAGCACGGTTACGATGACTGCCAATATAACCGCGGTGAACGATACTTACAATGTCATAACCATAACCGTATGTTCCAACACGGTACTAAATATCGGTTCTTACAAATTAAACTTCCGCGACGGCGAAAAGTTAAAGGGGTTCAAGGTGGTAAACAACGGCGAGATAATAATCGACGGCGAAAATACTTTAAGAAGTTCATCGCTGTACAGCGGAAGCGGAAAGGTGGTGCTGTACGCCGAAAGTGCGGACGACATATACGACTTTGCCAATTATGCGGATACCATACGCCTCAGCGCCGACATAGAAGGCTCGATTACGCTCTATCCCTACAGCAACTTTTCCAAAGAATTTGACCTGTGCGGACACAGCGTCGGTTCGTTTACTGTCAATGCGAGCTGGTGCGACATACTCATAACTTCGTCAGTCGGCGGCGCTTCGATAGGCAAGTCGGGTTCGTCCGTCGCAGCGCTGAATGTGAGCGGCGTTGGCAGTCAGAAGACCATAACGCTTGAAGAGCTTACGATTTACGGTATAAAATATTCCGACGCGTCCTACAGTCAGAGCGTAAACGTCGACGTGTCCTGCAACGTCGTTCCCGTAGCTTAAAAAATTAAATTCATAGGGCGGCGCAATCTCGCGATTGCGCCGCCCTTTTGCATTTTAACTAACGATGATTTTTATCTGCGCTTTTAATTTAAAATTCATTAAATTATGTATACTTCCTTGAAAATACCGCGCAAAAAATTATATAGCTTTGTTCCTCTCAATATAATAATAGCGTATGAACAAAAAGGTAAAATGTTTTGTGTTGCTCTGTCTTGCCGCATGCGTAACAATAGTCTTCTTCGCCTGTTCATGCGGCGGGAAGAGGCTGACGTTTAATGCAAGTTTTTATTTCGTGTGCTATAAAACGCAGGACGACGCGCATTCCGCCTCGTCCGTGTCCTCGGCGGTGCAGAGCCTGGGCGGCGCAGGCTATATCATAAGTTGCGAGGGTAAATATTACATAACTTTCGCCTGCTATTACCAAAAGGAGGAGGCGCAGTCGGTCTGTTCTTCTCTTAAGGACAGCGGTCTGGAATGTACCGTTCTCGACATTGCAGTCAACGGCTACGACTTGTCTGACGGCAACGCGCAGTCGGCTGAGGAAATTTACGGCTGCCTCAACACACTCTGCCAGACGGCTGAAATCATGTACGAAACGGCAAATTCTCTAGATAAAGGAAGAATAAGCCAGCAGAGCGCGAGGGAACTTGTCGCTGCGGCGGTATTGCCGCTGCGCGCGCTCGCAAAGAGCAGTTTTTCTTCGCCAATCCGCGCCGATCTCGACTACATTCTCTCCAAAGCTGACGAACTTTCAGTCGGCTTTGTCTATGCCCGCGACGTACGCGCATTACAGATTGCGCTGTGCGATTGCGTAATAAATGCGCAATTTTCATAAAGAATGTGTACAAATCGCCTGAGCCGTGGTATAATCGTTGCATGGACTACACGCTTATAAGCGGCGCGACGGGAGTTATAGGCAGAGCGTTCGCCCTCGAGTGCCTTTGCAGGGGAGAAAATCTCTTTCTTACGGGCAGGAGCGGCGAAAAACTCCAAACGCTAAGGCAATATCTTCTCTCCGTAAAGCCCGACGCCGAAATAAAAATCTATGCCTGCGACCTCACCCGTTCGTCCGAGCGCGAAAAGCTGTTCGCGCAAGCTGAGGGGTTGTCGTTTTGTCGCCTCGTCAACGTCGCGGGCGCGGATATTCAGAAAGAATTTTGCCTTTACGACGAGCAAAAGCTGACCTTTCAGATACGCATAAACTTCGAGGCTGCGGCGTCGCTCGCGCTATTCTGCATAAATCACAGAGCGCAGAAACTTAAAATAATAAACATATCCTCGGTGTGCGGCGAAATGCCAATGCCGTATTTTGCCGTATATGCGGCGGCGAAGGGCGCGCTCACAAGTTTTTCCTGTGCTTTAAGCGAGGAGTGCAGGGGCAAAAACATAACCGTAACCGCCGTGCTTCCTGGCGCGGTATATACCCGCCCCGACGTGTGCGAATATATAAAAAATCAGGGCGTCTGGGGCAGAATTGCCGCAAAACAGCCTCAATTTATAGCTGAAAAGGCTTTAAAAGCCTGCGATAAGGGCAAAAGAAAAGTTGTTTTGGGCGGCGCGAACAAAATTGCAGTGGCGCTGTCGCGGTTGCTTCCGCAGTCGCTTAAATTAAAGATGAACGCCAAAATGCGCAAAGACGCGCAAAAGGACGCGTTTTAAATTTGACGGGCGCAATTTTGTGTGGTAAAATATTCAAAAATTACGGAGAACACCAATGAGCAGGGCTGATGAAATTTTTGTCGCTAACATGAAAGACATAATGACTAACGGCGTATGGGACACAGACCTTCCCGTTCGTCCGAGATGGAGCGACGGCACGCCCGCGCACACGGTAAAAAAATTCGGAATAGTCAACAGATACGATCTTTCTCAGGAATTTCCCATTCTGACCGTGCGCCGCACGGCGCTAAAAACAGCTATAGACGAATTGCTTTGGATATGGCAGAAAAAGAGCAACAACGTCCGCGACCTTCATTCCAAAATATGGGACCAGTGGGCGGATGAAAACGGCTCTATCGGCAAGGCGTACGGCTATCAGCTTGGCATAAAGCACCACTATAAAGAGGGCGATTTCGATCAGGTGGACAGGGTGATTTACGACCTTAAAAACAACCCCGCGAGCCGCAGAATTATGACAAACATCTATAATTTTGCCGACCTGCACGAAATGAATTTATATCCTTGCGCATATTCGATGACCTTCAACGTTTCGGGCGACAGGCTCAACGGCATTCTGAACCAGCGTTCAAACGACATGCTCACGGCAAACAACTGGAACGTCGCGCAGTACGCCGTGCTTTTAATCATGCTCGCGCAGGTAAGCGGACTAAAGGCGGGCGAACTCGTTCACGTCATAGCCGACGCGCACATTTACGACAGGCATATACCCATAGTCGAAGAGATCATAAAAATGCCCATGTACCCCGCGCCCAGGCTGGAAGTTGACCCCGACATAAAGAATTTTTACGACTTCACGGTGGACAGCTTTAAACTGGTCGACTACAAGTGTAACGATAAAAAATATACAATTCCCGTTGCGGAATGAGGTAAAATATGAAAGCCATAGTTCAGGTAGACGAGCAGTGGGGCATAGGAAGGGATAATTCATTGATGTTTTCGCTCCCCGCCGACATGAAATTTTTTAAAAACACCACGACGGGCAACGTCGTAGTTATGGGCGCGAACACATTAAAATCTTTCCCGGGCGGCAAGCCGCTCAAAAACAGAACCAACATCGTTTTGAGCAAATCTTTGCCCGAAAGCGACGACAGAATAACCGTCCGCAGCCGCGAACAGCTCATGTCCGAGCTTAAAAAATACCCTTCGGACAGCGTATACGTAATAGGCGGCGCGCTCATCTATTCCATGCTTTTGCCCTATTGCGAGTGCGTTCTCGTAACCAAAGTAAACGCGGTTGGAGGCGCGGACAGATTTTTCTGCGACCTCGACAAGTCTTCTCGCTTTTCGCTTGCAGAAACTTCCCAACCCGTCGAAACCAACGGCTACACGATAACTTTCAACAAATATATAAATCACGACCTTCAGCCGCTTGAATAACCTCATTGAAAAGTCATAAATTTTTCGCCGCCGCGCATTTCAAATGCGCGGCGGCTGTTTTTTTGTAAGTCAGCAAAATTGCGATAGGGCGGCACATATCCCCCGACGAACAGCGAAACATCCGATATTTTTTTGTGTCATCCGATGGCACGGTCGGCATAGATTGGAGTATAATACGCTTTTTACGGGGGATAAAATTTTGGATTGGTTTGTCGGTTTGCAGAGCTGGCAACAGGCTGCGCTCGCCTGCACTTTCACGTGGGCGATGACGGCTGCGGGCGCGGCGCTTGTGTTCATCTGCAAAAAAGTAAACGGCTCGGCGTTCGGCTTCATGATGTCGGCCGCCGCGGGCATAATGATGGCTTCGTCCTTTTTCTCGCTGCTTCTTCCCGCGCTCGAAAGCGGAGGGGAATATTCATACATAACTTTAACTTCGGGCTTCATCGCGGGCGGACTTCTCATTGTCGTAACGGACATAGCCGTAGAAAAACTTAACCTGTTTTCGGGCGACAAAAGCGCGCGTTCGGGCGCGGTAACCTGCGTCGCCGTAACCATACACAATATACCCGAAGGCATGGCTGTGGGCGTTGCGTTCGCTGCTCTAGCGGGCGGCGACGGGATTATTTCCGCGCTCATGCTCGCCATCGGCATAGGCATACAGAACTTTCCCGAGGGTATGTGCGTCGCCTTTCCGTTAAGGGCGAACGGCTTTTCGCGCTTCAACAGCTTTTTCATAGGTCAGCTTTCCGGCGCGGTGGAAATAGTCGCAGGTCTGGTCGGCGCGCTCGCCGTCAGTTTCATAAGTCAGGCGCTTCCCTTCGCGCTGGCGTTTTCGGCGGGTGCGATGCTCGCCGTCGTCAGCTCGGAGCTTATTCCGCAGAGTTTTGCGGGCGGCAAAATAAAGGCGACTTTAGGCACGGTTGCGGGCTTCGCGCTCATGATGATACTCGATATAGCCTTCGGTTAGGTATAAATATCCGCCTTACTGCCCAAAATATCGGTATGAGGCGAGAGATAGATCTTACCCGCCGCGACGAGCGGGAAAGTTTTATAAAGCCGCCCAGACAGGGAGGCGAAAAAAATGACAGGTAAGCACAGGGAAAATTACAACCGCAATTACCTGGAATACGTAAAGAGCCGCGAGCCGAAAACAAAGCATTTCAAAAATTGTCTCGCGGCTTTCGGCGTGGGCGGACTTATATGCAGCATAGGTCAGTTCATAAGATATATGTTCGAATTTGCGGGGCTTACGGGCGACGTGCTTGCGGGCAGCGTATCCGTCGTTCTGATTTTTATAGGCTGTCTGCTCACGGGATTGGGCGTGTACGACCGCATAGGCAGGTACGCTGGCGCCGGTTCAATAGTGCCGATAACGGGCTTTGCCAATTCGGTCGCATCTCCCGCGATAGAGTTCAAAACCGAAGGCTGGATATACGGCATGGCGGCAAAAATGTTCACCGTGGCGGGCGCTATAATAGTGTTCGGAGTGTTTTCCGGGGTGGCTGTGGGACTTATTTATTATTTTGTATAAATTTTCCTTTATAACACAATATATTGTGCGCTGTAAAAATTTTTCATTCAACATTTAGTGAAAAACTTATTGACATAACTTTAATTTAATGATACAATACGATTGACTTTGAAAGAGCCGCCGCATGACCGACGAATTTAAGCGGATAACCGCAAGGGAGTGCGGATGGCGTTAGGATGTCGTTCGTCTGGGCAAATTTATCATATACGGGGTAAATTGCCCTTATTTTTTTCGCGGGAGGCGTGCATGACGGGTTACATACATTCGTTTGAAACGTTCGGCACGGTGGACGGACCGGGAATACGCTTCGTCGTGTTCATGCAGGGTTGTCCCATGCGCTGCCTTTACTGCCACAATCCCGACACTTGGACTGTTGGCGCGGGAGAGGCGTACACTCCGCAAGAAGTCGCCTCAAAAGCGCTCAGATACAAGAGCTATTTTACGGGCGGAGGGGGCGTAACCGTTTCGGGCGGCGAGCCTATGCTACAGTCGGAGTTCGTCAAGGAACTTTTCTCCGTATTGAAAAAAAGCGGCATACACACCGCTCTTGATACCTCGGGCGTGATGTTCGACGAAAATGATAAGCATAAGTTCGACGGTCTTCTGTCGGTAACCGACCTCGTGTTGCTCGACATAAAGCATATAATCGACGAAAGGCATAAGCGCCTCACGGGACATTCAAACAAAAATATACTCGGATTTGCCCGCTATCTTTCGGATACGGACAAGCCCGTATGGATACGCCACGTTCTCGTTCCGGGCATAACGGACGACGACGGATACTTAAAGGAGCTTTCTTCCTTTATAAAAACGCTTAAAAACGTAAAAAAGGTCGAAGTTCTGCCCTATCACACGATGGGCGCGGTAAAGTACGAAAAACTCGGCATAGATTATCCTTTAAAGGGAGTAAAACCGCCCGAAAGGGAAAGGGTGCTCAACGCGAGGGAGATATTAAAAATATGAATAAAAAATTCAAAATTGTAGAAATAAGCGGCGATTCCTGCGCGAGCTGCCACGCAATGGCAAGGCAGGCATACGCCGTAGCCCAAAGCATGGGTATGGATTTCGAGCGCATAGACATAGAAAGCTCGCCCGAAGCCGTGAGCAAATTTAAGGTCGAGCGCATACCCACCGTTGCGATATGCGACGGCGAAACAATAATTGCAAAATGCTCGGGTTACCAGCCCGAAGAAATACTCTCCCTGTGGGCAGAGGCAAAGACAGAAGAATATATGAGAGGTAAATTATGACAAACAAGGCATGGGAGGGCTTTGTCCCCGGATTATGGAGCGACGACGAAGTTAACGTCAGGGATTTCATACAGCGCAACTATACGCCTTACGAGGGGGACGACAGCTTCCTCGAAGGTCCCACCGAAGCTACGAAAAAACTGTGGAACGAAATACTCGAACTTTCCGCGAAGGAGCGCGCCGCAGGCGGCGTTTTAAAGGCGGATAACAAAATCGTATCCACGCTCACCAGCCACAAGGCGGGCTATATAGATAAGGAACTCGAAAAGATAGTCGGACTTCAGACGGACGAACCCTTCAAGCGTTCATTGCAGCCTTTCGGCGGCATAAAGATGGCTGAACAGGCGCTCAACATGTACGGCTACGAAATCGATCCGCAGGTAAAGGAAATTTTCACCAAATACCGCAAGACGCACAACGACGGCGTTTACGACGCGTACACGCCCGAAATGCGCCGCGCGCGCACCGCTCACATTCTCACGGGACTTCCCGATACTTACGGCAGAGGCAGAATAGTCGGCGACTATCGCAGAGTTGCGCTCTACGGCATAGACTATCTCATTGCCTGCAAGCAGAGGGATAAGCTCAATATGGACGGCGACATGACGCCCGACAAGATACGCGACAGAGAAGAACTTTCCGAGCAGATAAAGGCTCTCGCCGCACTCAAAGAAATGGCGGCAAGCTACGGCAAGGACATATCCCGTCCCGCAGAGACCGCGCAGGAAGCTATTCAGGCTCTCTATTTCGGCTATCTCGGCGCGATAAAGGACCAGAACGGCGCGGCGATGTCGATAGGCAGAAACTCTACTTTCCTCGATATTTACATCGAAAGGGATATAAAGCGCGGCATCCTCACCGAAAAGGAAGCGCAGGAACTCATTGACCAGTTCGTCATGAAGCTGAGAATAGTCAAGTTCATGCGCATAAAGGAATATAACGAGCTGTTCTCGGGCGATCCTACCTGGGTAACAGAATCCATAGGCGGCATGGGCGTGGACGGCAGAACGCTCGTAACCAAAAACTCTTTCAGAATTCTGCACACGCTCAAAAATTTAGGTCCCGCACCCGAACCCAACCTCACCGTTCTGTGGTCTAAAAATCTTCCCGCAGGCTTCAAAAAGTTCTGCGCGAAGACTTCCATAGAAACATCCGCCATACAGTACGAAAGCGACGACCTCATGCGCCCCGAAATGGGCGACGACTATTGCATAGCCTGCTGCGTAAGCTGCATGCGCGTCGGCAAGGACATGCAGTTTTTCGGCGCGAGGGCAAACCTTGCAAAGTGTCTGCTTTACGCAATCAACGGCGGCAAGGACGAAATTACAAAGGACAAAAAGACGGGCAAAGCCCTCCAGGTTTCGCCCATGTTCGCACCCGTTTCGGGCGACGGTCCTCTCGATTACAACGAAGTTATAACCAAGTACGAGCAGATGATGGACTGGCTTGCGGGACTTTACGTCAACACGCTCAACCTCATTCATTACATGCACGACAAGTACAGCTACGAAGCGCTCGAAATGGCTCTGCACGATACAAAGGTGCGCCGTTTCTTCGCTACGGGCATTGCGGGACTTTCCTGCGCGGCTGACTCGCTCTCCGCAATCAAGTATGCAAAGGTCTATCCCGTGCGCAACGAAGAGGGCATAGCCGTAGATTTTAAAATAGAGGGCGATTATCCCAAGTACGGCAACAACGACGACAGGGCGGATGAAATCGCCGTATGGCTCGTAAAGACCTTCATGAACAAGGTCAAGAGCCACTATACCTATCGCGATAGCGTTCCCACCATGTCCATACTGACTATAACTTCCAACGTAGTGTACGGCAAAAAGACGGGCAACACGCCCGACGGCAGAAGGGCGGGACAGCCCCTCGCGCCCGGCGCAAACCCCATGCACGGCAGGGACAGTAACGGCGCGCTTGCCTCGCTCGAGTCCGTGGCAAAACTTCCCTACGATTATTCGCGCGACGGCATTTCGAACACGTTCTCGATAACGCCCGCTTCGCTCGGCAAAGACGACTGATAAAAATTTAAAGGAGAAAAAATTATGTCAAGAGTAGATAACCTTGTAAACATGCTCGACGCATACGTTGCGGACGGCGGACATCATTTAAACGTAAACGTGTTCGACAGAGATACTCTGCTCGACGCTCAGGCTCATCCCGAAAAGTATCCCCAGCTCACGGTAAGGGTGTCGGGTTATGCGGTCAACTTCAACAAACTCACCAAGGAACAGCAGGACGACGTAATTTCGCGCACCATACACGAATCGTTCTGATAAAAGCACAAGCCGAGCCAAAATCGGCGGAAAAATTCCTGAAAAATACGCGCGCACGCCCGCAAAACGGTCGTGCGCGCTTTTTTTTACGCTCAATTTAATCTGTGCTGTTTACAAATTGCAAATAGTGTGATAAAATAAAAAAAGGTAAAATTTTGCGAGGGGAAAATATGCCACAGAACAATCCCGCCGATTTTCAGGTAGAAGACGGCACTTTGATAAAATATAACGGCGAAGACGCTGTAGTAAGCGTGCCTTCATACATAAAGCGCATCGCGCCCGACGCTTTCAGGGACAACAAAACCCTGAAAAAAATTGCCACGCCCTATAAGCTGGTAAGAATAGGCAACAGGGCGTTCCACGGCTGCGACAATCTTACCGAAGTCCTCATTCCCGGCGCACTTTTCAGGCGTGTAAATTTAAGAAAAATTTTCTCCGATCCGGATAAAATTTATTTTCGTTTCTATGCTTCCAACGGTCTGGAGGCGGAATTTGACGACAGCGATTACGGCGACGATTGGGACAATCTGCTCGCCGAAAGCGACGACGCGCAGTCGGTGCGCGTCGGCAAAGTCGTCGGCGCGTCCACGCTCCTTATGGAAGTTACAGAAGAGAGCGAATATTCCGAAGAAATCGAGGAGGACAGCGTAAGTTTCCGTCCCCTTCCCGACGACGCGGCTCAGATGCCTTTGGAAACGCTGCGCGAAAAAATAGATGCCTGCGCGCCCAAAGTTCTTCCCCCCGAGGAACTTTCAATAGAGCGCAAGCGCGAACTTCTCAACATAACCGACTTCCTTATCGACGAAACGACGCTCGTCAAGTACATAGGCGACGGAGAGCGCGCGGAAGTGCCCGACTTTATAACTTCGATAGGCGCCAACGCTTTTTCCAATACCGCCGTAACGGAAGTAGTTCTTCCCGAAGGACTTAATTCAATCTCTTCGGCGGCGTTTGCCTGGTGCGAAAAACTTACAAAAATAAACCTGCCCTCGTCGCTCAAAATGATAGACGAAGTGGCATTTGCAAATTGCTCGTCTCTTACGGAGCTGGTTCTTCCCGAAGGTCTTGAATTTATCGGCGCGGGCGCGTTCCACGCGTGCAGCGCGCTGGAAAAAGTGATATTGCCTTCGACGCTCACCACGCTCTCGAGGAGGGTTTTCGATTTCTGCGTTTCCCTGAAGGAAATAATCATTCCCGAAAGCGTAACGGCAATTCAGGACGGCGCGTTTTCCCACTGCGAAAGCCTTAAGAGTATACACCTGCCCGACGGCATTTCGCGCATATCCAACTGGACATTTGCCGATTGTACCTCGCTTACGGAATTTAACTTTCCCGCCGCTTTAGAGGAAATCTGCGACGTCGCGTTCCTCAACTGCGCTTCGCTCAAGAGGATAGATATTCCCGCGACGGTTACAAAACTCGGCAGACAGTGCTTCGTCGGATGCAAGGGTTTAATTCTCATTTCCGCACCCGAAAAACTGCGCTCGCAGATAGTGTCGGGCAGAGTATTCCGCGGCATAGGCGACGTGGAGGTCGACTACAACGATTAATTGCATAAAATACTCAAAAAACCCGCAGGTTAAGTCAAAAACCTGCGGGTTTTCGTTTACAAAGCCGCGGCGGTATTGTATAATATATTCTGTATAATTATAAGTGGGGATTGATTTTTATAAAGTGGGTGCAGACAAGCGCAAAAAACTTACAAAGGGCAAACTCGCCGCAATAATTTCTGCGGCGGCGGTGCTGGTCATATTTGTCAGCCTGCTCGTTACAAATATCTTCATACCCGTCAAATATCTCACCGCGTACATGGTCGTCGCGGAGGACAGGGAGAAAGGCGTCCTCACGGTAACATATGCGAACGTCGGATACGGCGACGCGATACTCATAGAGCTTCCCGACGGAAAGGTCGCGCTTATAGACGGAGGCGACGGCTCTTACGGCAACACGCTTTCGCTTTTGCGCCTGCTCAATTCGAGGGGAGCGGACAGAATTGATTATTTAATCTGTTCGTCCGTCCGCGCCGAGCATTGCGGCGGACTTGCCGAAATAATAAAATATAAAACCGTGGGCGCGGTCTATGCGCCTTTCGTCAATAATACTTACATAACAGAAGAGTACCGCAATTTTTATTCCGAGGCGACAAAAAAGGGCGTAAACATGCTCGTATCGCAGTACGGCGAGGGCATTTACAGCAACGAATACGGTTACTTTCTCACCTTTCTTTCGCCGGGGATTGCAGAAAATCCCGAAGGCTTTTATGCGGCTCTGAACGAGAGTGCGACGGAGAAAAACATCCTCAACGCGAGCGCGGTAATCTGGCTTTCTTATGCGGGTACGGACTTTGTGTTTACTTCTTCGGCGGGCAGGGAGGCTCTGCAAACTATTCTTAACGACTATGCCATGATGACGGCGGTTGGCGATAAGTACGCGCCGATTGGCGGCTACAGCGTCAACCTCGGCGATTGCGACGTCGTTCAGGTTGCGGGACACGGCAGCTCGCTCTGCACTTGCGCGGAGTGGTACGAAATTTTAAGTCCGTCCGCGGCAGTTTTGTCGGTAGGCTCAAACTATTCCGATTGTCCTTCGGCGCAGGCGCTTTCGGACGTCTGCAAGCAGGTAAAAGAACCCCTCATAACGCAGGATAGGGGCAATATAACAATAAGGGTAACAAACGACGGATATTCCGTCCTTTAAGGAGAATATATGAAATTCACAACCGCAGGCGAATCTCACGGCAAGGCGCTTTTGGGAATAATCGAAGGTCTGCCTTCCAATATGCCCGTAGAAGAGCAAAATATAAACGAATATCTCGCCCTCCGTCAGGGCGGCTACGGCAGAGGCGGCAGGCAAAAAATCGAGCGCGACAGAGTAATAATTCTTTCGGGCGTAAGGAACAGGCTGACGCTCGGCAGTCCGCTGGCATTTGAAATAGAAAACCGCGACTACGCCAACTGGCAACCCGTAATGGCGCCCGAGGGCGCGGACGTTACGCAGAGAAGGCTTACCCGCGTTCGTCCGGGACACGCAGATCTTACGGGCGTAATCAAATACGCCCAGACCGACGCGCGCAACATTTTAGAGCGCGCAAGCGCCAGAGAAACGGCGGTAAGGGTAGCGGGCGGAGCGATAGCCATGCAGTATCTTTCTCAGCTCGGCATAAAAATTTCAGGTCGCGTGGAGAGCGTGTGCGGCATAGAGGACGGAGGAAAATATTCCTTCGACGAACTTTCAGCAGCTAAAGCGCATCCCCTTTTCATGCTTGACGAAAGTGCGGAAAAGCGGGCGATGGAGCTTATAGACAAGCTCAAAGCCGAAGGCAACACGGCAGGCGGCATAATAGAAATAAGAATAAGCGGACTTAAAAGCGGTTTCGGCAGCTGCATGCAGTATTCCACCAAGCTCGACGGCATTTTATGCGGCGCGCTCATGAGCGTGCAGGCAATAAAGGGCGTCGAAGTCGGACTGGGATTTGAAGCGGCGCGCCGTCCCGGGTCGGAAGTTCACGACGAAATTTTTATGGAAAACGGCAAAATTTTCCGCGGCAGCAACAATGCGGGCGGAATAGAGGGCGGCATGTCCAACGGCGAAGATATAATTCTGCGCGCGGCGATGAAGCCCATACCCACCCTCATGAAGGGACTAAGAACCATCGATTACGAAACGGGCGAACAGGCGACGGCTGCAGGCGAACGCAGCGACGTGGCTGCGGTATGCGCCTGCGAAATAATACTCGAATGCGTCGCGGCGAGCGCGCTCGCGGAAGTCGTTTCCGCGCGGCTTGGCGGCGACAACATGGCGGAGGTGAAAGAGCGGTACGACCGCTTGCCGTAATATGAAAAGCATAACACTGAAAACTGCTTCGTGCGACAGCATAATTTACTGCGGCGAAGGCGCGTTCGCAGAGAGAACGCAACATCTCAAAGATAAAAAACTCTTTATAATAACCGACAGCAACGTGCATAAAATTTATGCCCGCCTTATAGAGGAAACTTTCGGCGGAAGTTGCATTTATGTCATGCCCGCTGGCGAGGGCAGCAAAAATCACGTTCAGCTGTTTAAAATACTTTCTGCCATGCTCGAAAACGGCGTAACCCGTTCTTCCACGGTGGTCGCCCTCGGAGGCGGCGTGGTGGGCGACGTCGCGGGACTTGCCGCTTCGCTCTATATGCGCGGCGTCAATCTCGTGCAGATACCCACAACGCTCCTGTCGCAGGTAGACAGTTCTGTAGGCGGCAAGACGGCGGTCGACTTCAAGGGCGTTAAAAACGTCGTGGGCACTTTCTATCAGCCGGGCGAAGTAATAGTAGATCCGCTCTTTCTCGCCACGCTTCCCAAGCGAGAAATACGCTGCGGTCTGGGAGAAATAGTCAAGTACGGCGCGCTCGATAAGGGTATATATAAAAGCCTCGTCAAAAACCGCGCCCGTCTCAAGGACATGAAGTTTTTAGAAGACATAACTTTCGACTGCATATCCCACAAGGCGGAAGTGGTGCGCGTGGACGAACGCGACGTCGGCGGCAGAAGAAAGACGCTCAATTTAGGTCATACCACGGGGCATGCGTTCGAACTTTATTACCGCAGAAAATCTCACGGCGAGTTCGTTCTCGTCGGCATGTATTACGAACTGTACATTGCCCGCAGCATGGGCATATGTACGGGCAAATATGCCGATAACATAGAAAAGTTAATCAAAAAAGTCATAGGTAAAATTCCCGCCTACCCCGATGCGGAAAAGGCGGCGTATTTTGCAAAATACGATAAAAAGAACACCGCCGCAACGACGGTTTCTGTGATAGTTCCCAAGAGCGAGGGCGAGAGCGCGGAAATAAAACTTCCGCTCGAAGAATACGCCCGTTACATCGCGCGTTGCCGCGACAGCCTTGAGGGAAAGGAATGAAAGAGGAGAAAATTATGAAGTTGGCAGTCATAGGCAAGGACGTGTCCGCATCGGACAGCCCAAAAATGCACTCGTTTATAGCGAAGAACATGGGCAACGAAATTTCTTACGATAAAATTTCAATACCCGAAGGCGAGTTTGAAAATCGCATAGACGACGTCATAAAAAATTACGACGGCTTCAACGTCACCATACCTTATAAGCTCAGCATAATGCCCCGCCTCAAAAAAATCGTGGGCGACGCGCAGCTTTTCGGCGCGGTCAATACCGTTTTAAAGAGCGATATGTCGGGACATAACACGGACGGCGCGGGCTTCATGCTCATGCTCAGAAACAACGGAGTGTACGCGGCAGGCAAAGACGTGTTGCTGCTCGGCGCGGGCGGCGCGGGCAGAGCGGTTGCCAAAAAGCTTGCGGAAGCGGGCGCGCATGTGTATGTGTACGACCGCAACTCTCAGAGCGCTGTATCGCTCGCCGCAGAGTGCAAGGGCATAACTGCGATAGACGAGGTAGTGCCTCAGGATTATTACCTCATAATCAACGCCACGGGCGTGGGCATGCACAATACGGTGGGCGTTTCCCCCGTCGGAGAAGACGTGCTTTGCCGCACGCAGACGGCCGTGGACCTCATATATGTCCCTGCCGAGAGCGAGTTCTTGAAAATTGCCCGCAGTCTCGGCAAAAAGACGATAAACGGTCAGGCTATGCTCTTTTATCAGGCTTACTATGCTGAGTGCATCTATTTCGGAGCACAGCCCGACGACGCTCAGGCTAAAGAGCTTTTCCAGAAGTATATAACGGAGGCGTAAGAAATGAAATTTCTGTTTATAAACGGAGTAAATCTCAACATGACGGGCAGGCGCGAAAAGGGCGTTTACGGTACGCAGACGCTCGATGACATAAACGCTGAAATAAAAGCTCACTTCAAAGATGACGAATGTCAGTTCTTCCAGAGCAATATAGAAGGCGAAATCTGCACCGCCATACACAACGCCGACTGCGACGCAATAATTTTAAACGCAGGCGCGTTCACGCACTACAGCTACGCCATACGCGATGCAATATCCTCGGTGGATATACCCGTCGTGGAGGTGCATATGTCCAACGTGCATGCCCGCGACGAATTCCGCCACAAGTCGGTTATTTCCGCCGTATGCAAGGGCGTAATCGCAGGCTTCGGCAAAAACAGCTATATTCTCGCCGCGGAGAGCTTCAAATTATGAATATAGTGCTATGCGGAATGATGGGCAGCGGCAAGACTACAGTCGCCGCCGAACTGCACGGGGTTTACTCTCTCGAGTGGACGGATACGGACGAAGAGATCGTAAAGCGCCACGGCGAAATAAATAAAATTTTTGCCGACTTCGGCGAAGAGCGCTTCCGCGATATGGAAAGCGAGGTGGTAAAGGACGTTTCTTCGCGCTGCAAAAATGCGGTAATATCGCTCGGAGGAGGATGCGTGCTTCGCGCGGCAAACGTAACCGAGCTTAAAAAGAACGGAAAGATATTTTACCTCCGCACACAGCCCGAAACTGTAATTTCCCGCATTTGCGGCGATACTTCGCGCCCCCTGCTTCAGGGCGGTCTCGAACAGAAAGTCCGCTCCATTTCGGCTGCGCGTTCGGCTGTTTATGAGCAGGCTGCAGATTATATAATAGATACCGACGCGCTGACGCCCGCCGAGATAGCGCAAAAAATAATGGAGATTGCAGGAAGATGAAGACTGTACTCATAACGGGCGGAACGCGCGGAATAGGCAAGGCAATCGCCGAAAGATTTCTTCGCGCGGGCTACGAAGTAATACTCAATTATTGCCACGACGAGGAAGCGGCTCTCGCCGCGCAGAACGAATTTAACGAGCAGGATTATTGTCCCGTGCTCATGCGCGCCGACGTGTCGGACGAAAGTCAGGTAAAGGCAATGTTTTCGGAAATTTTTCGCATATACGGCAAAATAGACGTGCTTGTCAACAACGCGGGAATTTCAAAGATAAACGTCATACAGGATACAACCCTCGCCGATTGGGAGGAGATTATGGGTGTAAACCTCCGCGGCGTATTTCTCTGCAGCCGCGAGGCGGCGCGCAGCATGATAAGTTACGGCGGCGGAGCGATAGTCAACATCGCCTCGATCTGGGGCGAAGTGGGCGCAAGCTGCGAAGTGGCGTATTCCGCCACCAAGGGCGGGGTAATCGCCTTTACTAAGGCTCTCGCAAAAGAGCTTGCCCCCTCGCGCATAACGGTAAACTGCATTTCACCCGGCGTCATAGATACGCAGATGAACGCAGATTTCACTCGGGACGAGATGGAAGAACTGATCGACAGAATACCTCTCGGAAGACTTGGCAGCGGCGAAGACGTTGCCGAAGCCTGCCTTTTCGCCGCGGAAAGCGGCTATATCACGGGCGAAGTCATCTCCGTGGGCGGCGGCTTTGCAAAATAACGAATAAAATTTAGCTTATTTGCCCGATCGAAGCGCAAAATGGCGAGTTTTACGCGATACGGCAGAAAAAATTTAAAAATTTTTTTGTGCAATAAAGGAAAACGCATATTTTTTTCGTATATAAGGGGTAGTAATGGAAAAATCGATACGACGGATGATACAGGAGCGCGAAAAACAGACGCTTTCGCCGTATGCAACATTGTCCGAAAACAGCTCGGGAAGGCTTTTTGAAGAGCAGCCGTGCGCCATGCGCACGCCCTTTCAGCTCGACAGGGACAGAATAATTTACTGCAAATCTTTCGTGCGTCTCAAAAACAAGACGCAGGTCTTTTTTTCGCCCGAAGGCGACCATTACGTAACAAGACTTACCCACACGCTCGACGTGTCGCAGATAGCGCGTTCGCTTGCGCGTTCCCTGCGCCTCAACGAGGACCTCGCCGAAGCGATAGCTTTGGGACACGACCTCGGGCATACGCCGTTCGGACACAGCGGCGAGCGCATACTAAATAAACTCGCCCCCGGCGGTTTCCGCCACAACGAGCAGTCTTTGAGGGTGGTGGACGTGCTCGAAAAGGACGGGCGCGGTCTCAACCTCACCAACGAAGTGCGCGACGGCATAGTCAATCACAACAATCACAAAAACGAGGACAAGCCCTCGACTTTGGAAGGCAAGTGCGTGTGCATAGCCGACAGAGTTGCATACATAAATCACGACCTCAACGACGCCATCCGCGCGGGCGTTCTCACCGCGCAGGACGTTCCCGAAGAAATAATAAAAGTTCTCGGTTCTACTTCGGGTCAGAGAATAAACACGGCAATAACCTCCGTCTGGCGCAACAGCGCGGACAAGCCGTACGTTGTCATGGGCGAGGAAGTGCGGCAGGCGAGCGACAAATTGAGGGCGTTCATGTTTGAGCGGGTATATCGCACAAAGTACGCCATGGGCGAGGAAGAAAAGGCAGAAAGAATGCTTTCGGCGATGTACGATTATTTTATAAAATACCCCGAAAAACTGCCCGAAACCTATCTTAAACTGATGAATACATACCCCCGCGAACAGGTCGTGTGCGACTACATTTCGTCCATGACGGACAGGTACGCGGTCAAGGTGTTCAATTCTATATTCGTACCGCGCGGCTGGACTTTTGTCGACGGGCTCAATTAAAGCCTTTCCGCGCATAAAAAGGAGAGCCGCAGGGCGCAATGGACCAGGAATTTTTAAGAACGCTTAAAGATAAACTGAATATCGTCGAAGTCGCGAGCGGCTATTTCACACTTGAAAAAAAGGGCGCAAGCTATTGGGCGTGCTGCCCCTTTCATCACGAAAAAACTGCGTCCTTTTCTGTCAACGAGAGCGGGCAGTTCTATCACTGTTTCGGTTGCGGAGCTTCGGGCGACGTCATAAAACTCGTGTCGGAAATGGAAAGTCTGGACTTCATGGATACGGTCAAACTGCTCGCCGAGCGGGCAAACCTTCCCATGCCGCAGACCGATTTCGACAATCGCACCACGGCGGAAGCAAAGCGCAAAAGGGATACCATTTTAAAACTTCTCAACGATTGCGCCCACTTTTACCTCGATAACCTCAATTCGGGCAAAGCCGACGCGCACATACAGTACATACTCAACAGAAAAATCCCCTCAAGGGTGGTGCGCTCGTTCGGTCTGGGCGCAAGCCTCAACTTTTACGACCTGCCTAAATATCTTCTTTCCAAGGGCTATACAAAGCAGGACATGCTCGACAGCGGCACGGTGAACGAAGTCGAAGGCAGACTTGTGGACGCGCAGGGCGGCAGACTGATTTTCCCCATAATCAACGCGTTGGACGAAGTTATAGCTTTCGGCGGCAGGGTACTGAAAAAGACCGACTTTGCCAAGTACAAAAACACCAAGGAAACCATAGTTTTCAACAAAAGCAAGACGCTGTATAACATAAACCTTTTAAAAAAGCTCAAGCGCAGCCAGACTATTAAGGAAGTAATAATGGTCGAAGGCTATATGGACACCATATCGCTCTATTCTGCGGGCTTCAAAAACGTCGTCGCAAGCATGGGAACGTCGCTCACGCAGGATCAGGCTCGCCTTATCAAGAGATACACCGACACTGTGCTTATCTCTTACGACGGCGACACGGCTGGCAAAAAAGCCAACATGCGCGGGCTGGAAATTTTAAAGGGCGAAGGGCTTAACGTAAAGGTCGTTCCCCTGCCCGAAGGACTTGACCCCGACGACGTAATCAAACAGCGCGGGGAGGAAGGTTACAGGGCGTGCCTGGACGCGGCTATGCCGCTCATAGATTATAAACTTTCCGTGCTCGGCGAAGGTGCAGACCTTACCAAAACGGAAGATAAGCGCCGTTACGTTGCGGACGCGATAAAGATTATAAAGACGGCGGACAGCTCGGCGGAGCAGGAAGAACTTTTAAAGAAACTGAGGGACAAGACGGGCATAACTTACGAAAGTTTAAACCGCGACCTCAACTCTCTGCCCAGCCAGATGGAAATAAAATCTGACAAGCACGAGGACAGGGCGGACAACGCCAACGCATCGCTCAAGGCTTCGCGCTTCGTCATAGTAAGTTATCTTTTCGGTGCGGACTATACCGCCGATACCGATATATCGTCCGTTCCGTTCATCAATCCCATACACCTCATACTCGCAAAGTACGTAATGAGCAAAAGGCTTATGGGCGAAAAGATACACCTAAGCGAGATTTTCGAATTTTTTGAAGAAAACACGCCCGAGTTTGAGGAACTCACGCGCATACTCGACTATTCCGACGGCGACAAACTTTCGGGCGACGTCGCGGCGAAGTACTTTGCCGACAGCGTTGTGAGGCTGAAGACAGATTACATAGACGAACAAATAAGCGCGCTCACGGCAAAGACGGCTTCTCTTACAGACGTAGAGCAAAGAAGAGAATGCGCCGCGCGGTTGAGCGAACTTTTCAAACAAAAGGAAAAACTAAAAAACGGGGTACGTTAAATGAATTTATCCGACCAGAAATTAAACGAAATACTCAAAAAGATTATCGACGACTTTTCCAACAAAGGCTCGATAACGACAAACAACCTCTGCGACATCATGGAAAAATACGAAACCACGCCCACGCAGATGGATTTCGTGTATAAGTCCATAGCCGAGGCGGGCATACAGATAATCGACGAGGCTGAAAGGGACAACGAACTCTACGAACAGGCGCTTTCCGACATAGGTCTGGACGACCCCGTCAAGATGTATTTAAAGGATATAGGCAGAGTGCCTCTTCTTTCCGCCGACGACGAAATAGAGCTTGCCCGCAAGATGCAGGAAGGCGACGAGGAAGCCAAAAAGAAACTTTCCGAAGCCAACTTGAGGCTGGTCGTTTCCATTGCAAAGAGGTATGTCGGACGCGGCATGCTCTTCCTCGACCTCATACAGGAAGGCAACCTCGGACTTATGAAAGCCGTCGAAAAATTCGACTATCAGAAGGGCTTCAAATTCTCAACCTATGCAACGTGGTGGATAAGGCAGGCTATAACCCGCGCCATAGCAGACCAGGCGCGTACCATCCGTATCCCCGTGCATATGGTCGAAACAATCAATAAACTCACAAGAGTTTCGCGCATTCTCCTGCAGAAATACGGCAGAGAACCTACGCCCGCAGAGATTGCGCAGGAAATGAACATCTCCGAAGAGCGCGTGCGCGAAATTCAGAAAATCGCGCAGGATCCCGTCTCGCTCGAAACGCCTATAGGCGAAGAGGAGGACTCCCACCTCGGCGACTTCATCGAAGACGACAGGGCGGTTACGCCCTCGGACAGCGTTTCTTCCACCATGCTCAAGGAAACGCTTTTATCCGTACTCAACAGCCTTACGCCCCGAGAGGAAAAGGTGCTTCGTCTGCGCTACGGCGTGGACGACGGACGTCCCCGCACGCTCGAAGAAGTCGGCAAGGAATTCAACGTAACCAGGGAGCGTATCCGCCAGATAGAGGCAAAGGCTTTAAGAAAGCTGCGCCATCCTTCGCGCTCAAAGCACCTCAAAGATTTCCTCGATACCTGATGGACAGAATATCTCAGATCTGTTCGAGGCTTGAAAGGTGCGGCGTGTTTGCCGACGTCGGTTGCGACCACGGCTACTGCACGCAGTACATGCTTAAAAATAATCTCTGCGACCGCGCAATAATTTCCGACATAAGCCAAAAGAGCCTCAACAAGGCGCGCACGCTGTTGAAAGATTACTGCGAAGATGGCAGGGTGGAAGCCGTCTGCTGCGACGGTCTTACGGGCGTTGAAGGCGCAGACCTCGTTCTGATAGCGGGCATGGGCGGCGAAGAAATAATAAAAATTCTCAATGCAAGCGGCATACCGCAAAAGTTTGTCTTTCAGCCCATGAGCAATCTTCCCAAGGTGCGCGAATACCTCATAAACAGCGGCTGCGCAATAGAGGAAGATAATATTTTCGCAGACGGAAAATACTATTTCATAATAAAGGGCAGAAAAAGCGGCGGAAGCGAAAAATACAATTCGGCACAGCTCGCTTTCGGCAGGGACAGCTTAAAAAATCCCGTCCTTAAGGAATATCTTTCCGAAGAGGCGGAAAAAATCCGCGGTTATCTTTCGGGCAGCATGCTCGAAGAAAACAGGCGCCTGCTCGAAAATAGGTTGCAATTCATAACGGGGGTATATGAGGGTGAAACTTAAAAACGCATTTGAAGCGATAGAGCGCGTCTGCGCGCCCGTCGCGCTCAGCGACGAGCTGTGCGCGAGATATAATCATTACGACAACAGCGGCGTACTCGTCGAAAACGATGGCGAAATAACGGGCGTGCTTTTCTCGCTCGATTTCACTCCCGCCGCGGCAGAAGAGGCGGTAAAGCGCGGCTGTAATCTCATAGTTACCCATCACCCCGCAATCTATCACGGACAAAAAAGAATAACCCCGTCAAACGACCTCATTTCCCGCGCGCTCGTAACGTGCATAAAAAACGGAATTGGCGTCATATCCATGCATCTCAATTTCGACAGCGCCGAAGAGGGCATAGATTACTTTCTCATGAAAGGTCTTGGCGGAACGCAGGCTGAGATAATGGATAAACTCTCCGTCGGCGGCTACGGCAGGCTTTACGAAATACCTGAAATAAAATTCAGCGATTTTGTCAAAAAAATAGGCAAAACGTTCAATACCAAGCGTATTTTTGCATACGGCGACCCGACAAGGCGCATAAAGAAAGTTGCGTCGTTCTGCGGCGCGGGCGCCGACGAAAGTGCGGGCGGTTTTGCAATCGAAGGCGGAGCGGACGTAATAGTTTCCGCAGATTTCGCCCATCACATGATAACAGGTCTGTATTACAACGGAGTAAACGTCGTGCAGATGACGCACTACGCATCCGAAGTTTACGGCTTTACCCGCATGGCGCAAAAGCTCATTCCCGAGCTGGGCGTGCCTGCATACGTCTATATCGACGAGCAACTTTTGTAATAAAAGGAGAAAAATTATGTCCCAGGTTGAAAAACTTTTAAAATATCAGGAGGAAGACAGCAGACTTTTAAAGCTCGAACAGGAAATATCTTCAAGCGACGAGCGTAAAAAGTACGTTCAGACGCGCAACTTCCTCACAAAGGCGTCTGAAAAGCTCGACCAGCTCGAAAGCAAAGCCAGCGAAATAAAATCGCTCATCGACCGCCTCGAAAAGAAATATGCCGAACTCAACGAAACGCTCAAAGATTTCGATAACCTCGACAAACTCGTCGAAGCGGGCAACGACATATCTTTCTACAAGCGCAGCGCGCAGACGCTCGCCGATTCTTTCAAAGCGCTCAAGGGCGAAATAGCGACGCTCACGGCAACTGCAAAGGAAACTTCGGAAGAATACCAGAACCTCAAAAAGAAGGTAATTTCCGCGCAGAAGGAATATCCCGTTCTGCAGGACGCATTCAAAAAGTATAAGGAAGAAAGGCAGTCCGAAGTTGACAGAATAACTGCGGAACTTAAAAAACTTTCCAAGGACATCGACGAAGAAGTGCTCAAAAAATATCAGGCAAAGCGCAGCGAAAGGGTTTTCCCCATACTGTGCAAGCTCAATGCGGACATCTGCCCCATGTGCGGCACGGCGCTTTCCATTGCTGAAAAGGAAGCGGCTTCGTCGGGCAGAGTTGTCGAATGCGAAAACTGCCACAGATTTTTGTATAAAGGTTAAAAAGCAGTAATAATCTTAAAGCGCGGGCATATGATATTTAATGTGCTCCGTGCGGCGGAAAAACTGCGGGAGTTTTAAAATATTCGGGCGCGGCTTTTTAGCCGCGCCCGCAGTTTTTAATAATGTCTGCGCTACTTTTGCTCCGAATGGTGTCGGCATATCGCGTCTGCGCTCCGTTTGCTCTGACGTTATTTATCAATACCGTTGTTCAGCCTCCGTTTTGCTCCGCACGATATTGACATAACGCCTTTCGGGTAGTAAAATATTATTAAAAAAGGAGTATTATATGAAAGTTCTGATGATAAACGGCAGTCCGCACGAACACGGTTGCACGGACGCCGCTTTAAAAATAATAGCCGAAGAATTGGCATCGCAGGGCGTGGGAAGCACGATTTTCTGGATAGGCAACGGCGCGGTTCATTCCTGCATAGGCTGCCTTAACTGCCGCAAGAACGGCAAGTGCATTTTCGATGACGACGTCGTAAATAAACTCGGCGAAATGGTAAAAGAATACGACGGCTACATATTCGGTTCGCCCGTACACTACGCATCTCCCGCGGGAGCAATGATTTCCGTGCTCGACAGACTTTTTTATGCCTACGGCACATACATGAAGTTCAAACCCGCCGCAAGCGTCGTTTCGGCGAGAAGGGCGGGAACGACCGCCTCTTACGACGTCCTCAACAAATACATAGGCATATCTTCTATGATACAGGTTCCCGCAACGTACTGGAACATGGTTCACGGCAGCAAGGCGGAGGACGTTTTAAAGGACGAGGAAGGCGTAAGCGTAATGCGCGCTATCGGCTCCAACATGGCATGGCTTTTGAAACTTCTGGAAAAAGCAAAGGGAACGGAGCTTGAAAAACCCGTAATCGTCAAAAAGGTCATGACAAACTTCATAAGATAAGAAAAGTAAGGAATTACTTACCGAATATTATATTGCTATGATGATTATGAAATGACGTCGGCTATTCGTTCAAAAAGAGCAATCCCGCGCGTAAGAACTGCGCGCAAAATTCAGCCCGACGCATTCGGCGTCCGCGGCGGCATAGCCGGCTATATGGATTTACGGTTTATAGGCAATAAAAAATAAAAATCCCCGTCCGAAAAGGACGGGGATAATTTTTTATAATCTTTAAGGGGTAACTCTGTTTATATCTCTGGGGAACATTGCGGCATAGCGCACATTCTTGAAGCCCAAAAGGTGCATGGTAAGTCTTTCAAGACCTAACCCTAGACCGCCGTGAGGGGGTGCGCCGTACTTGTGCAGCATGAGGTATGTGTCGAAGTCGTCGGGGTTCATGCCCAACTTTTTCATCTTTTCAACCTGCATGTTGTAGTCGTGAATTCTCTGTCCGCCAGAGGTAATCTCTATGCCGCGGAAAAGAAGGTCGAAAGAAAGGGTAACTTCGGGGTCTTCGGGGTCGTCCATCGTGTAGAAGGGACGCTTTGCGCTCAGATAGTGGGTAACGAACAGGAAGTCGGAGTTGAACTGCTGTTTTGCCCATTTGCCGAGGAATGCTTCTTCTTCAGGCTCGAAGTCCTTCATGTCGGTTATGTTCTTGAGCTTTTTAACGCACATTTCCTTCGCGTCCTTGAAGCGCACGCAGGGAATAGTGGTAATTTCGGGAATTTCCACCTTTAAAAGCTCAATTTCGGGCGCGTATTCTTCCTTCAGAAGCTTCATGATGTACTTCAAAACGCCCGTTTCCATATTCATGATGTCGGTAAAGCCTTCGATAAAGCCCATCTCGAAGTCCATCGAAATATATTCGTTGAGGTGTCTTGAAGTGTCATGGTGTTCGGCTCTGAAAACGGGACCGATTTCAAACACTCTTTCGTACACGGGTACGAGCGCCTGCTTATAGAGCTGGGGGCTCTGCGCAAGGAATACGGTTTTGCCGAAGTAATCGAGCTTGAACACGTTCGTGCCGCCTTCTGCGCCGGCAAAGTTGATTTTGGGCGTGTGAATTTCGGTGAAATTCTGGCTCATAAGGTATTCTCTGAAGCCGCGCTGGATGCCTTCCTGGATTTTGAAAACGGCGCGTTCCTTGGGGTTGCGCAGCGTTACGGGGCGGTAGTCGAGGTTTACGCTCAGATCGCAGTTCACCTGCTTTTTGGATATAACAACGGGAGGAATGGCTGCGGGAACGGAAAGAACTTCGATGTTGCTTATCTGCAGTTCGTACCTGTCGCTGCCGTCGCGCGTCTGGCTCTTAACAACTTTGCCCGTTACCTTGGCAGAGCACTGTTCAACCACATCCTCGGTAAGTCTGTAGTCCGAAAATTCGGGCGAATAGACGCACTGGATAAGCTCTCTCGCCGTCCTTACTATAATGAAGGCGAAATCGCTCATGTCTCTTATATTGTGAATGGCGCCTTTAATGGTTACCTGCTCGCCCACGTGATTGCAAAATTCAGAGTAGGGAGTAGAGGTGCTTTCGATGACGCCTGTCATTTCCTGCATAAAAAACCTCCGATAAATCGATTACGACATAGATTTTACTTTAAAAACGCGCAAAAATCAAGTGTTTACGCCGCCGCTCGTAAAATAAATGGTCGCGGCTTGCAGCTATAAATTTTTAAAGAGGCGAAAAATAAAAAAAGAGCGCCCGCGGCTTGCAGCCGCGGGCTTAAAAGTTACCCTGCTCTCTCAGATATACCGCGGGTAACAGTTATAATAAACCGCCTTGCGGCGATTATCGGGCAGAAAAAATCCGCTTATGCCGTGTTATGAAAAAGTATTAACCCGCTTCTCGCAGGTGGGTGCGCCGAGGCGAAAATTATTCGGACTTTCCGTAATTAAACAGACCTTGCCTATTTCCGCGAACGTATCGCTCCCTGAATTACATTGTGGATTACGAATTTCCCATATCACGCACACAGCAGACTTATACATAGTATAGCATACAAATCAAAAAAATGCAACACGGGCGCAATAAAAGTTTGCATGCCCGCGGCAAGTTAAAATATTTTTCACCTTTTTGCTCATTTTATCTCTCATTTTGCTCACAAATACAGATTTTGTATAAAAAATCCCCCGCAGCGGTAGGCGGCGGGGAAAATTATAAGTTACTGAATGGTTTCAACGTTGATGAGGTTGGAGTTGCCGCTCTTGCCGTTGGGCGTGCCGCCGGTAAGAACTATCTTGTCGCCCTTTTTGACGAGACCGGACTCTATTGCCGCGCGCTTTGCGTAGTGGAAGAGTACGTCGACCGAGTAGAATTCTTCGCTCATCACGGGAATTACGCCCCACGAAAGTCCGAGCTTGCGGTATGCCTTTTCGTCCGTCGTCATGCCTATAATGTCAATCATCGGTCTGAATCTCGAAACCGTTCTCGCGGTTGCGCCCGTTCTTGTGCATACGACAATTACTTTTGCACCTATATCCTGTGCGAGCGTGCAAGCCGAGTGCGAGAGCGCCTGCGCGAGGTTCTTTATGCGATAATCGCTGTCCTTGATGTAAGCGATGTATTCGGTATTTGCTTCCGCCTGTTTTGCAATTCTAGACATGGCTTTGACTGCTTCAACGGGATAGTGTCCCGCAGCCGTTTCGCCGGAGAGCATGATGGCGGAAGAGCCGTCGTAAACCGCGTTTGCAACGTCCGAAATTTCCGCACGGGTGGGGCGGGGCTGGTTTATCATCGATTCGAGCATTTCCGTAGCCGTTATGGAGCGTTTTCCGTGAATTCTGCAGGAATTGATTATATGTTTCTGAATGGCGGGCAGCTCTTCGTAAGGCACTTCTACGCCGAGGTCGCCGCGGGCAACCATTATGCCGTTGCTGGCTTCTATAATCGCTTCAAGGTTCTTCACGCCCGCGCGGCTTTCGATTTTAGCTATAATTTCAATCTCGTCTTTGGTATCGCCGCACTGACGGAGCCAGTTTCTTACGTCTATAACGTCCTGCGCCTTGGAAACGAAGGAACAAGCAACGAAGTCAACGCCCTGTTCAACGCCGAATTTAAGGTCGTCCTTGTCCTGTTCGGAAAGGTAAACCATGTCGAGTTCCTTGTCGGGGAAGAACATGGATTTTCTGTTGGAAAGCACGCCGCCGACTAAAGTTTTGCAGACGACTTCGGGTTCCTTAACGCTCACGACTTCGAAAATTATAAGACCGTTATTGAGCAGAATTTTGTCCCCGGGTTTCATCTGTTTGCATATGTTTTTGAATGAAACGGAAACTTTGGTCTGATCGCCTTCAATTTCTTCCGTGGTGAAAGTGAAGGGATCGCCGTCGTTCAAGGTAATTTTTCCGTCTTTGAAAGTTCTTATTCTGAATTCGGGACCTTTTGTGTCGAGTAAGATGGGCAGGGGGACTTTCTTTTTATCCCTGACTTTCTTTATGGTTTCAATTTTTTTAAGGTGTTCTTCGTGCGTACCGTGAGAAAAGTTGAGTCTGGCAACGTTCATGCCTGCGTCAATCATTTTGGAGAGTACTTCTTCGTCTTCGCTGGAAGGACCGAGGGTGCATATAATTTTAGTTTTCTTCATTTTAAACTCCTGTGCAAAATCATCCGCATATATTTTAAAATATTTTTGCGCAAAAAGCAATAAAAGTAAATAAATACTTTTGCATAAATTGCAAAAAGGTGGTAAAATAATTTGCGGATTCGAGTTAATCGTGCGGTTGCGGGCAATGAAAATTGCGTGAGGAAAGTCCGAGCATCGCAGAGCAGGGTGCCTGCTAACGGCAGGTGAAGGCGACTTCAAGGAAAGTGAACAGAAATATACCGCAAACTTTCAGTTTGTAAGGTTGGAATGGCGAGGTAAGAGCTCACCGTGGCGACGGTAACGCCGCCAGCCAATTAAACCCCACCCGATGCAAGATTGGGGCGCAGACTGACCTAAACGTCAGGGCTGCTCGTCCGTTTGCGTCCGTCAACATCGCTTGAGCTTGCAGGCGACTGCAAGACTAGATAGATAACCGCACCAGACAGAACTCGGCTTACAGATTAATCTCGGATTCGCTTTTTTCATTTCCGCGGCATGCCGCGGAATTTTTTTATGCTATTTCGCCATTCGCGCGGCGATTTGACTTTTTATTATACGCATGCAATCTTTTATGCGTATGATTGCCGTGCATATGCAGTAAATGTGTCATATCAGACTTATATTGCGCTTTTTTTGCTCTTTCGGGAGCGTATTTTACGCATATTGCGCCTTTTTTTGTAAGTCGTATTGCAATTTTTTTATTGCTGTTGTATAATAAATTCAATAATCGGGCATTTTTTCTGCCCTTTAAAAGGAGTAATATGATAAGGTTCAGACAAGGTTTCTATGCCGACGTCAGGATAGAGGAAAGATTTTCCACTTCGGTGCGCTACATGAACGGCGCGCTCGAAGAGAGCAAGTCGTCCACCGTCAAAAAGGCATTCATCCGCGTGTTCGACGGCACCATGTGGTACTATGCTTCAACTTATAAGCTCGACGATATTCAAAGCGAGCTTGAAGCGCTCTACAAAAACGCCACGCCCAACTTAAAAATTTACGAACACCCCATAGTCAAAAATTTCCAGGTTCATACCAAAAAACTTTCAAATTTTTCGGGCGAGTGCGTAAAGGACGTCCCCATGAGCGAAAAGCATAAACTGCTTACCGACAGGTTCGGAGCGCTCAAGTCGGAATACGTGAAGATGACCGTTGCTAAATATGTGGACAGATACAGCGTTTACGAATTCATTTCGTCCAAGGGCGCGGACATAAAGTACGATTTCCAGCTCTGCGGAGCGATTTACGGCATAGCTCTCGGCAACGGAGAAAATACTTTCGATAATTCCCTTCAGCGTTCGGGCTACAAATTCAGCCAACTCGGCGTAACAGACGAAGAGGTGAAGGGCATGGTGGACGAGAGCGTAAATTATCTTCTCAACGCCAAGCCCGTAGAGGCGGGCGTATATCCCGTCATTCTCGCGCCCGTAGTTGCGGGCGTGTTCGCGCACGAAAGTTTCGGACACAAGTCGGAAGCCGACTTCATGATAGGCGACGAAACGATGCGCCGCGAGTGGGTACTCGGAAAGAAAGTCGGCGCGGACATTCTTTCCATATACGACAGCGGACTTGACTTCGGTTCCGGCTACGTTCCCTACGACGACGAGGGCAACAAGGCCGGCAAGGTGTACCTTATAAAGGACGGCGTTCTTACGGGCAGACTGCACAGCGCAACGACGGCTGCCGACCTCTGCGAAGAGGCAACTGGCAACGCCCGCGCGATAAGCTGCGACTTTGAACCCATCGTGCGCATGACGACTACGGTCATAGACGGCGGCGACAAGACAAAAGAGGAACTTTTCGCGGGCATAAAGCACGGTTATTTCATAAAAGATTTAAAGCACGGCTCGGGCATGAGCACGTTCACGATAGCACCTTCGCTGGCATACGAAATTGTCGACGGAAAGATAGGCGATCCCGTAAAGATAGCAGTCATAACGGGCAACGTGTTTGAAACGCTCAATCTCATTGACGGGCTTTCGGACAAGGTTGAAATTTTCTCCTTCGTCAGCGGCGGATGCGGCAAGATGGAGCAATATCCCCTTAACGTCGGCTTTGGCGGACCGTATGTAAGCATTTCGCGCATGAACGTCAGTTAATTGAGGTGCAGATTATGGAACACGAAAAAATAGTATCCGAAACAATTTCATACAGCATAAACGTAGCCAACAGCGCGGTGGAATCGCTGCGCGTGAGCAACGACCTCAAGACGGTGGTCAGGGTTTACGACGACGGTAAAATAGGCATATCGGGCAGAATAGGCGAGGGCGACGACGGCGAGCTTCTCTCCGCCGCAAAGGAAAACCTTTCGCAGGGCGTTCCCTATCCTTGTAACCTTACTTCGGACGTTGTCCGCAGCGAAGACGCTTCATGCAAGATTATAGACGGAAGCGAAATGGTTTCCTCCTGTCGCAGTCTTTTAAAAAGACTTTCAGAAGCTCATCCCGATTTCATCTTTTCCAATAAAATCAATACCGAAAATTGCCATATAACCTACACCAACAGCCTCAATACGTCCTACGATTTCAAATCGGACAGTATTGTCATATCGCTTACGATAAAGGCGGCGGAAAGCGCGAACATCATGGATTTAGGTTACGGAACGTATCAAAATTATTACGACGAGGACGCAATTTGCCGCGACGTCGACAAATTGCTTTCAGTCTACCGCGTGAAAGAGGAAATCCCTCAGGACGTACCCGTCATAATCTCTGCGGACATAATACAGTATGCGCTCCCCGACCTCATAGCCGAAAAATATCTTTCGGGAGCGAGCATCTTCAACGGCAAGCTCGGTCAGCAGGTGTTTGCTTCGGGGCTTAACGTTGCGGTAGACCGCACCGTGGGCAATAAAATGAACATACCTTTCTTCGATGCCGAAGGCACTGTTTGTCAGGGGGATAAATTCTTCCTTATAAGGCACGGAGAAATATGCGGACTGTTCACCTACAAGCGCTCCGCTTCAAATTTCAACCTGCCTCTTTCGGGCAACGTTTCGGACAGGTTCGACGGCGTTCCGTCGTTCTCCGTTTCCGATACAAAAACATATATCACCTGCGACAGCTTAAAGGAGCTTGTCAAAGGCAAAGCCATTTACGTTGCGCTCACTTCGGGCGGCGACATGACGCCCAGCGGCGACTTAGGATTGCCCGTAATGCTCGCATATATATACGAGGACGGCAAACTTACTGCAACTTTGCCCGAATTCACTCTTTCGGGCAACGTGTTCGATGTTTTCGGCAAAGATTTTATAGGCATAGCCAGAAACGACGCGTTTGAATACCTTGACGAAACTGTCGTCGTGACAAAATTTAAAGTCAATAAGTAAGCCTTTTTAAGCTTTCTTGAATGCGCCCGAGCGGGCGGTAAAGCCCG
>ENA-UONV01000440-UONV01000440.1-human-gut-metagenome-genome-assembly--contig:-CS4-NODE-440-length-49441-cov-11.649050_pt1 | contig 49441 bp, 45 predicted proteins | sample MGYA00242461_ERZ724008 | MGnify/ENA metagenome assembly ERZ724008 | reverse complement strand
TCTTGTGCAGATAAAACCTCAATGCAGTCATAAAGGTAAGTGTTGTTTTCTGCATAGTTTTATTGAGCATTAGGTGCATCATGTTTTTGGTAAGGATGAGGTCACCAGTTCGAATCTGGTCAGCAGCTCCAAAAAAGCCTGTGATCGCAACGATTACAGGCTTTTTTGTTTTGTCCGTGGCAGAAAACAGCGGCAGGTGGCACCTGCCGCTGTTTCCCTGTATATGGGGATTGAGGAAAATGGGGCTGAATCAACAAAAGACCCCATCACTTATAATATGTCCGCTGTGGGACACTCGGGGACACCCCTTTAAAAATTTTTTCAAAAAATTTTTTTGCGGCATTATTCCCACAGGGCGGCGGGGTAGATGCCTTGGGCTTTCATTGCCGAGATCGCACTGCGGACCGAGTCGAGGTCCTCTCGGTAGGTCATGCCGTACCATGTTTCGTTGCAGTCAAGAACCTGCACGGTCGCCTTGCCCTCGGCGAGCTGCTCGTTTGCCACGAAGGGCAGAAAGTACTCGCACTTGAGGGGATTCTTCTCAAGATTTTCGTCCAAGAACTCGGGGAAGCGTGCCGCCAGCTCATCGAGCATCTGCGTGGAAAAGCCCCAAAAATTCATAGACACCGTGCTCTCGCCCGAGACATCTACAAAGCTCACGCCATCCTCGGTGTAGGCTGCGTTTTCGCCACGCTTTTCGATATGCGTGCGCTCCGTTATGCCGAGGAGCCTGCCGTTTTCGACCTCACAGATGCCTCTTGCGACATAGCCGTTTTCGGTCACGGTGTTGCGGAGCTTATAGCCCACCATGGCATACTCGGAGGGGGCTCTGTCCTGCTTTAGAAAGTCGTATATCGCCTGATATGCGCCCTTGCCGTAAAAATCGTCCGCATTTATGACCGCAAACGGACCGTCGACGATGCCGCGGCAGCACAAAACTGCGTGACCGGTGCCCCACGGCTTCTCACGGCCTGTGGGGACGGCGTAGCCCTCGGGCAGCTTATCAAGCTGCTGGAACACATACTTTACATCAAAATACTTTTCCATGCGGCTGCCCACGGTGGCCTTGAAGCTGTCCTCTATCTCGTGCTTGATGATAAAGGCTATCTTCTTAAACCCCGCCCGGCGGGCATCGAACAGCGAAAAGTCGATTATCGCATGCCCTTCTGCATCCACGGAGGTAATCTGCTTTAATCCTCCGAAGCGGCTGCCCATACCGGCAGCCATGATCACCAGCGTCGGCTCCTGCATGGCTCAGCCCTGCTTGCCGAGGTCAAGCTCGTTGATGCCCATGCCGACGGAGATGGCACGAACGGCCTCGAAGGTCTTTTCCTGCGCAACAGCTATACCGGCCTCCATGGCCTCCTCGGTAAGCTCGGTGACCTCGTCGGGCAGCTTAACTATCGTCTCGGTGGTGATATCGAACACAAAATATGTATCGTCCTGATCGTGGATCTTGATATTCAGATAGATAACGGCAAAGCCGCTCCACTCCTCGGGCACCTTGGCCGAAACCTTTCCCTCCTGCGAGAGTGCAAGCTCTGCGCCGATGGAGGTGTCGAGCTTGCTGGTCAAATTGACGGTCTTAAAATCGATAAAATCAACATTCATTTTCTATACCTCAAAAAATTATTTTGTTCTGTCCTTGCCGGTGAAAAACGCCGCCATCAGGCCGGGGCCGCAGTTTGAGCCGATGGTCGTGCCAATGTATGTGTAGAACACATCCTTAAAGCCGAAGAACTCCTTTAAGCTCTCGCCGAATTCATGCGCCTCCTCGGGGATATCCGAGTGGCAGATGTAAAGCGTCTGCTTTTCAGGCTCGAGGACGGCCTCCGCAATTATTTTGTTTATCCTATCAAGCGTATGCTTCTTGCCCCGCTCTTTTGCCGTCACGAGCAGCGTGCCCGCAACATTCAGGCGCAGTATCGGCCAAATATTCAGCGTATGTGCAACAACCATTCCGGTCCTGCTGACCCTGCCGCTGCGGTAGAGGTAGGTAAGGTCGCCGGTAGTGTAGATGGTATTGACCGATGCCTTTGTGCGCTCAAGCTCGGCAACGCACCGCTCGGGCGTAAAGCCCTCGTCACGCATTTTTGCGGCATTTATCGCCAGCATGCCGTAGCCGACGGAGGCGAGGGTCGAGTCAACGACATGGATAACGCAGTCGGGGTGCTCCTCACGCATCATCTCGGCTGCCTTCACGCCGTTTGCGTATGTGCCGGAGATGGCGCTGCCCAGTGCGATGTGCACGATGGGGAGCTTCTTTTCCAGAAGCGGCGTCCAGAACTCGATGTACTGATACGGTGTTACTTGGCTGGTCTTGGGCTCCATGCCGGAGCGCATACCGTCATAAAACGCCTTGAGCTCGGCGGGCACCATGGTATCGGTGATATTCTCCTCGCCCGCAGTCCAACACATTTTGAGTGGGATTATGCCCAAGCCTGCGCAGTATTCGCCCGACAGGTCGCAGCCGGAGTCGGTGGTCACAACGAATTTTTCCAAGGCTCATAACCTCCGAAAGTTAAAATTTTTATATATTTTAACCCATTTCCCCGATTTTCGCAATAAGAAACTGCTGCCCCATTCGGTGCAGCAGTTTTGCATTAAATTTCAGACCTTTTCGGTTTTTCTGATGGCTGCCGGAATGAACACCAGTGCAGCCGAGGTGAGCGTTATCATCGCTGCCATTTGCAGGGGGTGCGCGCCGAAATGTCGGGTGATACCGTAGATGAGCGATGCGAGCGCAACGACGAAGGTGACTATTGCAAGCGCCTTTGCGTCCCTGCCCTTGAGTGCGAACACGGCTGCAATAATGCCGAGCAGCGCTGCAAGCATTGCCGCACCGATGTAAATTGCACGGGTGACAAGATCCTCGGTGGTCTCGGCAGTCGACTCGTCAACGACGAGATAGCCGGCATCAAGCGCATCCATCTTGTCGTTCTTGACCTTGGCTGCTATCTTCTCGTTCTGCATAAGAGTTTCGTAGCCTGCGTCGATCTGAGCCTGACCGGTCTCAAACTCGTCAAGCTTTGCCTTACCGTCGGCAAGCTGCTTTTCGGCATCGGCAAGCTGCTTTTCTGCGTCAATGAGCTTTGTCTTACCCGCATCAAGCTCCTTCTCGGCGGCGTCAAGCTTCTTTTCGCCGGCGGCTATCGTGGGTGCGTTCTTTGCAAGCTCGGCCTTGCCTGCGTCAAGCTGCTTCTTAGCCGCATCAAGCTTTGCCTTGGCCTTGCTGAGCTGCTTGCTTGCATCGGCAAGCTTTGCGTCAACCTGCTTTTCGACCTCGGCTCGAACACCGGCCTCGACGGCCTTGGTAACCTCGCTCGTTATATATGCCATGGTCTTTTTATCGGCCTTGATGGCGGCCGTGATCTTCTCAAGCGTTGCCGCCTCGACGGCCGCCCGAGCCTTCTCGGCAACTGCCGCAAGCTCTTGCTCGCTTGCATCGGGCTTAGTCTGCTTGTACGCCAAAAGCTGCTGATTTACCGCATCCTCCATCTGCTTCTGAATTTCCGGAGCAAGCATCTGCTGCTTTGCGGCACCATCGACCTGCGCCTCGACATTCTGTGCGATGAGCGCATCGACGGTCTTCTGATTTTCCTTTATATACTGCTCGGTCGCAGCGGTGACAAGTGCGTCCTTATTCTTAACGGAAGCGTTATACTCGGCAAGCTTTTCGTTATACTGCTTCATGCCGGCGTCATATTCCTTCTGACCGGCCGCAAGTCTCTTTTCTCCGGCGGCATAGTCGGCCTTACCCTGAGCGAGCGTTGCCTTGCCGTCGTTATACTCCTTTAGGCCGTCCTTTAGATCCTGCTGGCCCTTTGCATAATCGGCCTTGCCCTTCTCGTAAGCCGCCGTGCCATCGGCGTAGGCGGTTTTGCCCTCCTCGTAGTCGGCTCGGTTCGATTCGAGCTTCTCCTTGCCCGCCTTGAGCGTATCAAGCTTTTCGAGCGTTGCGGCTTTTTCCTTCTCGCCGTCGGACTTTTCCTGCATGATATCCCTTATACCGAACACACCCGCAACGAGCATGAACAGGCAGGCGATGACCATGACGGCACTGATAAGCTTACGCAGCATTGTATTTACCTCCTTGCGTTTGTACATATTACAAATTCGAGTATAGGCTATGTTTGGATGATTGACAATAGTGTTTTGTTAAACAATTGTCGTTGTTCTGCGTTTTTGTCGATATCTAACAAAAGCAGTCGACGCTTTTTGTCAAAAGCGCCGACTGTCTATCATCGATCCAATAATGTGATTTTCCTGCCGCTTGAGGCAATGAGTCCCTCGGAGCGCATGAGCCGAAGCTCACGCATGAGGCTCGTTCGGTCGACGCACAGGTATTTTGCAAGCTGCGAGAGCGAAAGCTCCGTTTCAAAGCTGCGGCTTCCCGTTTTCTCCTCGAGATACTCAAAATAGCTCATGAGCTTCTGTCGCACGGTCTTTTTGCTTATCATGTTTATGCGCAGTGCCAGCATCTGCGCCTTTTTTGCGGTAAGCTTAAAAAGATTGCTGTTTATTTTCGTGTGGTGTTCGCAGGCGTTTGCGCATCTTCCGTAAATGGAGCTCATTTTTATAAACATGACCGTGCAGTCGCTGTCGGCCTCGGCGACATAGCCCAAGCCGCTGTACGGCAGGGTGAACACCTCGCCGAAAATGTCGTTCGGCTCATAGTTTTCAAGCAGCGTATACTCGCCGTCGATATCCACACAGTATAAATGTGCCTTGCCGGAAAGCAGCACGCACAGGTATTTTATCTCCGGCTCGTAGACAAGGATCGTCTCGCCCTTGCGGAACGAGCGCACCTCGGGATTAAAGCAGCTCATCATCGCATCGATGCTCTGGCAGCTTACATCCTTGAAAAGCTCAACATTTTTAAGGTCCATTTTATCGCCCCCTCAGGGTGATTATAACATATGCCTGTCTCAAATACCACACCAATAGATAAAAAAGCTTCGGAAAACCGAAGCCTTTCGGATATCAGATGCTCCGGAGAGCGGATTCGGGTTAATGGGAAATCGCCCATTAAGACAAAAAAGGCGAAAAGCACCGAAAGGGCACACTGACAGACGATAGGGTTCGGCTCTAAGTCAACTTAAACAACAAATCTCCGGCAATACTTTGTGTATTGCCGGAGATTTGTGTGAAGTATGGGCGGAAAAGAGCCGGTCAAAACCGGTTTCTCATTATCCGTGTCCGCTCTTCAGAGCAGAATACAGGCGGTAAAGATAATACCGAGGACGAGCATTATCAAAAGTCCCGTTTTTGTCGGCTTTTTCACCTGGATGGGTACGATGAAGCATGCGCCGTTTACAAGGAGCAGAAGCGTATACGCAAGCGGGAAGTGTGCGCCCAAAAGCTTTTCAAAGCAGAACAGCAGCGGCACGGTGAGCGCCGAGGTCGTGATGGGAACGCCGAGATAATGCTTGCGCTTTTCGGTCGTCTGCTGCTGACGGGTCTCCTCGGTGACATTGTAATATGCAAGTCTTATAAGTCCCGCAAGGGCGAATGCCGCCATGACGGCCACCTGCCACCAAGCCGTGGCGCCGATATTATAGCCTATGGCAACGGGCAGTACACCGAAGCAGACCACATCACTGAGCGAATCAAGCTGGATGCCGTAACGGCGCTCCTCATCGGTGCGATCCTTCTTGGTACGGGCGACGATGCCGTCAAACATATCGCAGAAGCCGGAAAACATGAGGCAAATGACCGCAGCGGTGATATTGCCGCCGCAGGCAAAGCCGATACCTACGACCGACGAAAGCATTCCGATATAGGTCAGCCAGACGGTGTAGTTATAAAAGCCTATCACAGAAAAAACATCTCCAATTCATGTGGTACACTGACTATAACACAACCCCACCACATAATGCAAGCTCTTTCGACACACTTTTATCAAGCCGACACACTATGCAAACGGAAAAATGGGTGATATAATCGGAGTGGAGATAATTGTATCAAAGGAGAGCTTGATATGATAAAGACTGACAAAAAATACTCGCAATACTTGCAGATTCTCAAGGAGGAGCTTATCCCCGCAATGGGCTGCACCGAGCCTATCGCAATGGCATATGCCGCTGCAAAGGCCCGTGCCGTGCTCGGAAAAATGCCGGAGAAGATCGACATCGTCATAAGCGGCAACATTATCAAAAATGTGAAAAGCGTAATCGTTCCGAACACGGGCGGTCTGAAGGGCATCACCGCCGCCATTGCAGCCGGTGTCGCCGTAGGCAACGCAGACAAGCAGCTTGAAGTGCTCGCCGATGTAAAGCAGGAGGATATACCCAAGATAGCAGAGTTTATGAACTCGTGCCAGATGACCGTCATGAAGTCGCAAAGCGACAAGCTGCTCGACATTGACCTTCACTTGTACGCAGGCTCGGACAGCGTGCGCCTGCGCATAACGGATCAGCACACGAATATCGTGCTCATCGAGAAAAACGGTAAGGTGCTTTTTGAAGCAGGCAGCGCCGCCAATGACGGCGGTGAAACAGACCGCAGTGTTTTGAATGTGCAGGACATCGTCGATTTTGCCGAAACGGTCGATATCGACGATGTGCGTGAGCTTTTGGAAAAGCAGATAGGATATAACCTTGCCATATCCGAGGAGGGGCTTCACGGCTCGTACGGTGCGTCGATAGGCAAAACGCTTATCGCCACGAGGGGCGAGGATGTGCGTGTGCGTGCAAGGGCGCAGGCGGCAGCAGGCTCGGATGCGAGAATGAGCGGCTGCGAGCTGCCTGTCGTCATAGTCTCCGGCAGCGGTAATCAGGGCATGACCGCTTCCCTGCCGGTAATCGTCTACGCAAACGACATGGGTGCAAGCCATGAACGGCTTTTGCGGGCGCTGGTGGTGTCAAACCTCATCACCATCCATCAGAAAACGCCCATCGGCAGGCTCAGCGCCTTCTGCGGTGCTGTGAGCGCAGGCTGCGGAGCGGCAGCAGGTGTCGCATGGCTCATTGACGGCACGACCGACGCCGTGTCGGCGACTATAACCAACACGCTCGGCATGATATCCGGCACGGTGTGCGACGGGGCAAAGCCCTCGTGCGCAGCGAAGATAGCCTCCGCTGTTGAGGCCGGGCTTCTAGGCTTTGACCTTTATGAGAACGGCAAGGGTCTGCACGGCGGCGACGGCATACTCAAAAACGATGTTGAAAAGACCATAGAGTCGGTCGGCCAGCTCGCCCGTGAGGGTATGCGCGAGACCGATGCCGAAATTCTCGATATAATGCTCGACGACTGAGTAGACGCAATAGACGCAAAAAACTGCTGTCTGCATATTGCAGACAGCAGTTTTTCATTTTGCTTTTATCGAAACTGTGTTGCTGTAGGCCGAGGCAATGCTTTTGCCGCTCACGACCTTGACTGCCTTGACCTTGTAGTAATACTTGGTGTTTTTCTTTGCGCCGGTATTGGTGTAGGTCTTATTTGTCGTCGAAGTGTAGTAGCTGAAGCTCTTGCCGTCTGTTGAGCGGTATATCCAGTACTTCGTTGCACCGGAGACGCTGCCCCAGCTCAGCTTCGGCTTGCCGCTTGATGTCGTTATCCTGACGGACGGTGCGGCGGTGGATGCCTTGAGGCTCTTTGAGCCGCTGTATGCCGAGGCGATATTCGTGCCGTTCACGACGGCGACGGCCTTGACCTTGTAGTAGTATGTAGTACCAACCGTAACGGAACCGTTTTTGTAGCTTGTCCTGGTCGTGCAGTCGTAATACTTGTAGTTTTTGCCGTCTGTTGAGCGGTATATCCAGTACTTCGTTGCGCCGGAAACGGCTTTCCAAGCAATTTTCGGCTTACCTGACGAGCGGTAAATGCTCAGGCTCGGGGCGGCGGGCTTGCGTCGGATGCCCTTTGACACGCTGAAATCGGAGGTCGTGCCCTCGGCGTTCACGGCCTTGACCTTGTAATAATAGGTCGTGCCCATATTGGTCGAGCCGTTCGTGTAGCTCGTGTTTTTTGTGCCGTCGTACCAGCCAAAGTTCTTGTTATCGGTCGAGCGGTATATCCAGTACCGTGCTGCGCCGCTGACGGGACTCCAATAGATCTGCGGCTTACCTGCCGAGGTCGTTATCTTAAGCTCGGGTGCGGCGGGCTTTACCGATGTGCTTGCCGCTGCGGCGCACTTGGCAAACACCATATTGCTCTTTGAGCCCTCGGTGCTGCCAGTGACGGGCGTAACCCAGTAGTAATATGTCGAGCCGATAACGGCCGAGGTGTCGATATAGCTATTTGTCTTTGATGAGGCATAGTACTCGATGTTGCTCTCCTTGGTGCCACGGTATACATAGTATTTGTCTGCGCCGGACATGGCAGTCCATGTGAGAGAGGGCTTGCCGCTTACGCTGTCTGTGCTTGCGGAAATGCTCTCGACATAGGGCTTGCCGCCGGTGCTGTCCTGCACGCCGGTAAGCATAAAATTCGTTGCCCTCGCCGCATAATTCATGTCAAGGCCGGATGCGGTTGAGCCCTGATAGTCCCAATAGCTTGCAGCCTTGTACTTCTCGTCACGGAAGCGGCTGTCGGTCGAGGAAAGGCTCAGCTCGTCTCTGTTCCACGAGTTGAGCGAGCCGCGCTCGGCATCGACGGTGACCCAGCGACCGCCTATATAGACCTCAGCCCACCAATGGTTTTTACTTGCGGTGTTGACCTGACTCGTAAGTCCGTCGCTCGTGTCGTTTTTGCAGCCGTACACGGAGCGAGCCGGTATGCCCAGTGAGCGGCACAGCACAACTATCATAGCGGCGTAGCCGTCGCAAACGGTTGCGACCTTGCCGTCATCGGTGCTGTTCGTGCTCGCAATTTTATTGCGCTGATTGTAGAGATTGTCGTAGGGGTTTACGCACTGGATATTCGACTTGCCGCCCGTTTGGATATACAGATCATAAGCGTAGTGGTCGTAGTAAAAATTCGTTGCCACATAGCTGTAGATCTTTGCAAGCTTGGCTGCATCGTTCGAAGCTCCCGAGGTTATGCTCTCTGCGACCTTTTTGATATACGCCACACGGTTGGCGGTCATGGGCTTGGAATTAAAGCTTGCGTCCTTGAGCACATAGCTCATGTCCTTGAGGTACACATCTGTGTAGCGTGAGTTATAAACGCTGCCGGTCGACTGCATTTTCTTTGCGCTGTTTACGATATCGGTAAACTCGATGAGTCTCGGGTTGTTGTTCGAGCCGGAGGAGTAGAGCATCGCCGTATTCCACACGAAGCCGTGCTCTCCGCTGAGGGTGCCCTCATACCACTTTGCGCCGTTGCACACATCGGCATCGGCGGCGGTTTTGGCTGCGGTTATTCTCAGAAGATAAAAGCCCTTGGGCATTGTAGCCACGGTTTTGTACCCCGGGCAGGAGTCCCATGCCTTATCTTTGCCGGTAAATACCTTGCCCTTTGTCGCATTGACCCCTTGGCTGCCTGCTGCGGTGTTTATCTTCACCGCAAAGCTGCCGTCCGAGGTGGGGCGGACGAAGACATTTATGTAGTTTGTCTTTTTCTTGATGTTATAAAGCGCAATGCGCAATGTTTTGACGCCCGACTGGGTCTTGCCCTTGACATAGAGGGTATTCTTCTCACCCGATGGGGTCGAAGCCTCGTAATACTCACCGTTCATAAGTGGGGCAAAGTCTGCGCTCGTGGATGCAGTCTCAACCTGCGTCCACTTGGTCTGCTCGGCAAATGCCGCCGAGCCCAGAAGCGACGCGGCCAAGCACAGCGCCAAAAATGCGCATAGCATCCGTCTTAAAATATGCCTGTTTTCCTTCATTTTAGGGTCATCTCTTTCTGTGGTCTCGCTTTGCGTTCTTTTCGTAAAGTATCGCAAGTCCTTTAAGTAACAGTGCCGGTTCGTAGGCTATTTCCCGTCTGCAATATGGGACGACAACACCGGCAAGGCCGCCGGTGGCAACGACCGAGACTGGAGCTCCGAGCTCCTCCTCCATGCGGTCTATCATGCCGTCAACGAGCGCCGCCGTACCGTAGACTGCGCCGCTTTTCATGCTGTCGACGGTGTTCGTGCCAATGCACTTTGATGGCGCTTCTATCGCAATGTTCGGCAAAAGGCTCGTGCCGGATGAGAGCGCCGTGTACGAGAGCTTCACGCCCGGGACTATGGCACCGCCGGTGTAGGCACCGTCCTTGTCGATGGCGACAATGGTCGTAGCCGTTCCCATGTCAACGACGATTATGGGCGGCTTGAACATCGCAAGTGCGCCGACAGCGCCGGTTATAAGGTCGCCTGCGAGCGTGCCGGGGTCGTCAATTTTGACATTTACGCCGGTCTTTATGCCCGCTCCGACCACCATGCAGTCAAGGCCGGTGACCTTTTTTACCGCCGTGCGGATGGCACGGTTGAGCTGGGGTACGACCGAGGACAGGATAGCGCCGGTGAAGGCATGGTAATCTATGCCGTCAAACTCAAAGTTCTGGCGCATCCTGAGCGCATAGTCGCTTGACAGGTCGTTGAGATTCGTCGCCAGGCGATAGGAGCTTCTTACCTCTCCGTTTTCAACGCAGCCTATGACGACATTGGTGTTGCCTACATCGATGGTGAGTATCATAGCTTTACCTCATTTTCTTTCCGGCACGGATGATTCTCGAAATGCCGGTACTGAGCACCATGTTCACGACGAGCTCAATAACAAAGTTCACGCCCGCAAGTCCGAACACGATATAAGTCACAAGATTTTGTCCGCCTGCCATGGCCGTGAGGGTGTCGGCAAAGAACACCATCATGCCGACGACGAAAAGGCCGGTGTTCACAACGGGGCATACTATGCCTGCACAGATGACGCCCGCAAGCTCGTTTTTCTTGGCGATAGCCCTGTAGCACACGCCGGAGAGCCAACCTGCCGCCGTGCCCTTGCCGAGGCAGGTGATGAGAAGTCCGGGGACGCTGATGCCCATGAGCAGCATGATAAAGCCGCCGTCCCAGCCCAAAATGCCGGTGAGGACGACGACGGCGCTGAACACGAAGCCTAAGATCGCACCTGCGCCCGTACCGTAGATCGCAGCGCCGATGATGATGGGCGCAAGCGAAAGCGTGATGGAAACGGGACCGAATTTCACAAAGTTGCTGAGGATCTGGAGCACGATGATAGTTGCGCTCAAGATCGCAATGCCGGTCATGCGGCGGGTCTTGTCTGTTCTGTTTGTATTCATTTTTACCTCCTGCTGTCGCTCCACTTATTTAGGACAGAGATCTGCCCGTGGATGCGGCGCTGATTCCGGCTCAAGCCGGTGAGCTGACGGGAGTCGAACCATGCCGGTTTTGACGGAGCAGATTTTCGCTCATACTGCGTTGAAGCGCTTGCAAATACGAAAGTATTCCCTTCACACTTCGCCTTGTCTGAGCAAAAATCTGCTCCGTCAAAACTGCAAGGCATCTGTCAGTAGTGCTTTTCGAGGGATTTTCGGCTTTCTTTGGTGTCAATGGGCTGTCGCCCATTAAGACAAAAAAGGCGGAAAGCACCGAAAGGGCCCACTGACAGACGGCAGGGGCTCGGCTCCCGTCAGCTCAATACGAGCAAATACTACAATAATAAATATAGTTTGTCAATATTTTTACAATTGTTTCAATTGAATGATTTGCGCTTATATGATAAAATATTCGCATAATTGATTTTATGGGAGAACTTACTTATGGAGAAAAAAAGCTGGTACAAGGAAATGGCGGTCTATCAGATATGGCCTAGAAGCTTCTGCGACGGCAACGGCGATGGCATCGGCGACCTGTGGGGCGTTTACAGTAAGCTCGATTACATCGCCTCACTGAATGTCGATGGTATTTGGTTTTCGCCGCTTTACCCCTCGCCGAACTCCGATTACGGGTACGACATCTCCGATTACCGCAGCATCCATCCCGATTACGGCGACCTTGACATCTTTAAAAAGGTGCTTGACGGTGCGCACGAGCGTGGCCTGCGTGTGTTCATGGATCTTGTCGTAAACCACACCTCCGACGAGCACCCGTGGTTCATTGAGAGCAAAAAGGGCAAGGATAACCCCTATCACGATTACTACTACTGGCGCAAGGGCAAGGGCAAAAACTCGCCGCCGAACAACTGGGACAGCCTGTTTGAGGGGCGTGCATGGGAGTATGACAAGGGTCTTGACGAGTGGTACCTGCACATCTTCTCAAAAAAGCAGCCAGACCTCAACATGGCAAATCCCAAGGTGCGTGAGGAGGTCAAGGATATCATGCGCTTCTGGCTTGACATGGGCGTCGACGGCTTCCGTGAGGATGTCATCACATACATCGCCAAAGCAGAGGGACTTCCGAGCGCCAAGATGAAGCTTCCCGCCGCAACGGGCATACAGTATTACACGAACCTGCCCAAGGTGCACGATTATCTTGCCGAGTTCAAGCGTGATGTTCTGGACTTTTACGACTGCTTCACCGTCGGCGAAGGTCCCCGCATGGAGCCTTCGGTCGCGCTCAGCTATGTCAAGGAAGGCCCGAACAAAGTCCTCGACATGATGATAAACTTCGCCCACATGGAGGCTGACTGCTTTATTACCGACTTCATGCAGCGCCCGTTTAAGCTCACGAAGCTCAAAAAGGCGTTTACGAAGTGGCAGAAGGAGATGTACGGCAAGGGCTGGAACGCACTGTACCTCGAAAATCACGACCACCCCCGTATCATCAGCCGTTACGGCAGCGAAAAGTACCGTGTCGAGAGCGGCAAGATGCTCGCAGCAAGCTATATATTCCAGCAGGGCACGCCCTTTGTGTACCAGGGGCAGGAGATAGGCATGATAAACACGCCGCTCAAGTCGCTTGATGATTATGTGGACATCATGACGAAGAATAATGCACGCATCGCCCGCAGTCTGGGTCTTTCCAAAAAGACCGTTTTGAAGCTCGCACAAAAGGCCTCCCGTGACAATGCCCGCACCTGCATGCAGTGGTCGGGCGGCAAAAACGGCGGCTTTTCCGAGGTGCAGCCATGGTTTGTCGTCAATCCCAACTACCCCGAGATAAATGTCGAAAGCCAACTCGACGATCCCAAGAGCATTTTGAACTTCTACCGTGACGCTTTGCAGTTCAGGCGTGATAACCCCATCGTCATTTACGGCGACTACACGGAGTACCTGCCCAAGAGCGAGCAGCTGTATGTCTACGAGCGCAGCTACAAGGGCAAGAAGCTTCTCGTTATCTGCTCGTTTACCGAAAAGCCCGTGCGCTTTGACGCTCCCGACGGCATAACGCTCACCGAGCAGGCGCAGGTTTTCGGCAACTACGATGCTAATTTCGTGATATCCAACGGCTTTACCACAAGGCCGTATGAAATGAGGGTGTATTACTTCGATGCGTAAGTTTGACAGAGAGATTAAGGACTTAAACGAGATAACCGAGCTTATAGACGGCTGCGACACGCTGCGTGTCGGCTTTAACGACGAAGGATGCCCGTATATCGTGCCGCTGTCGTTCGGCTACGAGGTCATTGACGGTGCGTTCGTGTTCTATGTCCACGGTGCAAAGGCAGGCCGTCGGCACGAGCTTGCCGCAAAGGCGGAGCTTGTCTGCGTGGAGGCGGATGTGTGCAAGGGCTTCGTGACCCTGCCAAGCGGAGATCAGACCGCCGACTACCGCAGCTTCATAGGCAAAGGTACTATCGAGACCATAACCGGTGACGAAGCCGTCCATGCGCTGACGGCGCTTTGCCGCCACTGCGGCTTTGACACGATGCACTGCACACAGGCGGTCGTCAACGCCACCTGCGTTGAGAAGATAACCGTCAAAGAGTTTACCGCAAAGCAGAGATTCAAATGAGCCGGTACAACTCCCTCAGCGACTATCTCAAAGGCCGCTTCGGCAGGAAAATGTACAAGCTTGCAGTTGACGGCGGCTTTACCTGTCCGAACCGTGACGGCACGAAGAGTACGGGCGGCTGCATTTTTTGCTCAAGCGCAGGCTCGGGCGACTTTGCCGAGCACGGTTCGGACATAAAAACGCAGCTTGAAAACGCAAAGCAGCGCATAAAAAGCAAGCTTCCGCCCGACTGCGGGTTTATTGCCTATTTTCAGTCGTTCACAAACACCTATGCCCCGGTTGCCCGGCTGCGTGAGCTGTTTGAGGCGGCATTCGAGGTTGACGGCGTGCAGGCACTTTCCGTTGCGACCCGCCCCGACTGTGTGGCTGAGGAAAATGTGCAGTTGCTTGCCGAGCTGAACGAAAAAGCGCCCGTATTTGTCGAGCTTGGGCTTCAGACCTCAAACGAAGACACGGCATGGTACATTAACCGCTGCTACCCCAACTCTGACTTCACGAACGCCGTGCGGCTTTTGCGGAAACATGGGATAGATATCATCGTGCACATCATAATCGGTCTGCCGAACGAGACGGAGGAGGACATTCTAAACACCGTCCGCTTTGTGTCGGCGCACGATGTGCAGGGCGTTAAGCTCCAACTCATGCATGTGCTCAAAAGCACCCGCCTTGCCGGGACGGACTATGTGCCGCTTCAGATGGGAGAATACTACCGCCTTTTAGGTCTGTGTCTTGAGCATCTGCGGCCGGATATCGTCATCCACCGGCTCACCGGCGACGGCGACAAGCGCCTGCTTATTGCTCCTATGTGGAGCGCCGACAAGCACCGTGTCTTAAACGGCTTCATGCGATATATGGACGAGCACAATATAATCCAAGGCTCGAAATACGAAAACAGCAGTCTTTATTGACTGCTGTTTTCCTTTGGCGTGAACTTTTGAACTCCCCAGATGCCGACCATGACTGCGACCATTGAAATTGCCGACAGGAGCGAGAAGCGGTCGCCGAGGATAAACACTCCGGCGAGAACGGAAACGACCGTCGTCAGATTGTACAGGCTTATGACATTTGCCATCGGCGCATTGGCAACGGAGTAGTTGAACAGCCAGTAGCCCACGACCGATGCGCCCACGGCCAAAAACAGCGCAGCAAGCATGAAGTCAAGGCTTGCGGCCGGGCGGATGAGTGCCGTGATATCGCCGCCGTGCTCTATCACGGCAAGACTCGTGAAGAAAACCGCGCCCATGAGCTGGATCATAAATGTGCGCTCGTAAACGCTGAACTCATCGGAAATACCTCGGCTGACAACACCGCAGGCAGCGCCGGTGAGCACCGCAACGACAAGGAGCAAAACGCCCTTCAGGCTCACCGAGCCGCCGCTGTTTTCGACTAAGGTGATAACGACGATACCGGCAATGGACAAAATGCTGAAAAGCCACTGCGCCATGCTCGGCTTTTCCTTCAGAAACACCGCCGCCATTATGAGCGTCACGACGGGTATAATGGCGATCATCACGCCGGAAAAGGCGCTGTTGGTGTACTTGAGGCCGTACTGCTCGCCGATAAAATATATGCACGGCTCAAACAGTCCCAGCAGCAGCATCTTGACATTCTTGCCTCTCAGGCGCAGCTTTGCCTTGCCGAGAACGAGCGGCACGAGCAGAATAAGCAGTGCAATGTCAAATCTGTACGACAGCAGGACAAACGGCGTTGCGACCCGCTGCCCGACCGATGATGCAAGGAAGCTGAAGCCCCAAAGCGTGTACACTCCCACAGCAGCGAGTATCGCCTTATAAAAGCTTTTGGTTTTCATGCCGCTTTCTTCGTGACCTCCATTCCGTTGCTGAATATGATGATGCTGCCCTCAAGATCGGTGCGGCAGACCTCCGCTCCGCAGTCGTTGAGTCTGGACAGCGCCTCCTCGTGCGGGTGGCCGTAGCTGTTGCCGGCTTCGCAGGAGATGACCGCTATCTTCGGCTCTGCCTCGTACAGGAAGCGGTAGCTGCTCGAGCCGGACGAGCCGTGGTGGCCGACTTTGAGAACATCGCATTTTACATTTGCGCCGTCCTCCAAAAGATCCCGCTCGGCCTTGGAGGTCATGTCGCCGGTAAAGAGAAAGCTCGTGTCGCCGTACTCCAAGCGCATGACAAGGCTGTCATCGTTTATATTATCATACTCCTCAAGCGGGCCTATGAACTCAAACCTTGCTTCGCCGAGACTGTAGCTCTCGCCGAGCTCGGGAACGGTCATGGCAAGGCCCTTTGCGCTTACTGCGTCGGAGAATATCTCATACGAGGAGGTATCTCCCGGGTAGGGGGATGTAAACACCGTGCCGACATCGAAGTTTTCAACCACTGCGTCAAGCCCGCCGCAATGGTCGGCGTGACCGTGCGAGCACACGACATATTCCAGCTTCTCTATGCCGTGGTCGTTCAGGTAATCGACCACCGTGTCCGATGCGCTCGGCTCGCCGGCGTCGATGAGCATATACTCCCCGCCGCAGCAGATAAGCTCGCTGTCGCCCTGACCGACATCGATGTAATGCACATAAAGGCCGTCCATGGGGATGGTGACCTTATTTGCGTTATCCTGCACACTTTGGAACACGAAAACTCCGACGACTATGACGGCAATGATGACCGCAAGGATGGGATAGCGCTTTGCAAAGCGCATAATGCCCTTAACGTCACTTTTTCTGACGCTTGTCTTTTTCCTGCTCATGTTTCCCTCCAAAGTGATAGAATGCAGCATTGATTTTCTCATACCTGCGTTAAAAATGCAAGTTTCTGCTTTTCAAAACGGGTAAGTTATTTTATAATGGGTGCATTAAAAATCAAAGGTAGTGATGATATGAAGTACATTCTCGTTATCGGTGACGGCATGGCTGACGAGCCGGTGCCGGAGCTCGGCGGCCTCACGCCGCTGGAATATGCGAAAAAACCGTTTATAGATGAGCTGGCTGCAAAGGGCGAGGTCGGCAATGTCCTCAATGTGCCGGATAATCTCCCGGCCGGCAGCGACACGGCCATCATGTCCATTTTCGGCTGCGACCCGAACCTTTACTACACCGGCAGAGCTCCGCTCGAAGCTGCGGCAACGGGCATAAAACTAAACCCCGGCGATGTCGCCTACCGCTGCAACATGGTGACCTTAGAGTCCGGCGACCTGCCGTTTGAGGAAAAGCGCATTTTGTCGCACTCGGCGGGTTCAATTGACGGTGCGGTGTCCGACGAGATAATCACCGAGCTGTTTTCCGATCCCGAATTTGCCGCTGCCGCTGCTAAGGCGGGCATGACCGTGAATCTCGGTCACTCGTTCCGCCACATTGCCGTGCAGTCGCAGGCGGATATAAAGGGCATCAGGCTCATCCCGCCGCACGACCATTTGGGCGAGAAGATAGGCCCTCTGCTGCCCACCGGCTGCAAAAATGCCGATACTCTGCGTGAGCTCATGGTCAAGGCGAATGAGCTTTTAGAGCGCAGCCCCATAAACGCAAAGCTTGTCGCCGACGGTAAAATGCCTGCAAACGGCATTTGGTTCTGGGCCGAGGGCACGGCGGTGAAGCTGCCGGACTTCGTTTCGAAAAACCACCACACAGGTGCCGTCGTCTCCGCCGTTCCGCTGTGCCACGGCATTGCGGCACTCGTCGGGCTGGGCATCGTGTGCCCCGAGGGTGCCACCGGCGAGATCGACACCAATTACGAGAACAAGATGCAGGCGACGCTCGACATTTTGGAGGATAACGACTTTGCCGCCGTGCATGTCGAGGCTCCCGACGAGTGCACGCACAACGGCGACCTCAAGGGCAAAATTCAGGGCATCGAGTGGCTCGACACAAGGCTTATCCGCCCAATGGTCAAGGTGCTTAACGAGCGTGGCCGGGATTTCAGAATGCTGTTTTTGTCCGACCACAAGACACTGACCTCCACCCGTGGCCATGCAGGCGGCTATGTGCCGTACATGCTGTACGACAGCCGTGAAAACTCCGGCTGCGGCCTGCCGTACACCGAAAAAAGCGGAGATCTCGGCCCGCAGGTAAATTCGGGCGTGAGCCTCATGAGTATGCTGTTTGAAAGATGAAAAATATTACCGAAAAAGCCTACGCAAAAATAAATATCTCGCTTGATGTGACAGGCCGCCGCCCCGACGGCTACCATGAGATGCTCATGGTCATGCAGTCGGTCACGCTGTGCGATGAGGTGACGATAACGCTCACGGAGGTCGCAAAAAGCCGTGCCGAGTGCAATCTGCATTTTGTCCCGGGCGATGAGCGCAACCTCGCCGTCAGGGCGGCAAACCGTTTTTTTGAGCGTGCCGGAATAGATAACACCGGCGCACATATCGTGCTTAAAAAGAACATCCCCGTCGGTGCGGGCATGGCAGGCGGCTCGACCGACGCCGCCGCCGTCCTGCGTGGGCTGAACAAGCTCACGGGCGCAAAGCTTTCCTCCGCCGAGCTTCACGAGCTGGCCGCCGAGATAGGCTCGGATGTCGCATTTTGCATAGCAGGCGGCACACAGCTTGCCTCCGGCAGAGGCGAGGTGATGTCTCCCCTGCCGCCGCTGCCCGATTGCAGCATAGTTATCTGCAAACCGGATTTTTCGATATCCACGCCGGAGCTTTTCCGCAAGCTCGATTCCGTCAAGCTGCGCTGCCACCCCGACACTGCCGGTATATGCGCAGCGCTTGAAGCGGGCGATCTCGGCGGCATCGTCCGCCGGATGTACAATGTCTTTGAGGATGTACCCGACCGCCGGCGTGCCGCTATTGCCGGGATAAAAAGCGCCATGCTCGACAGCGGCGCACTCGGCTCTATCATGACAGGCACAGGCTCTGCAGTGTTCGGCATTTTTGACGACCCGAACACCGCCAAAGCTGCCTGCGACAGGCTTCGGCACGATTACGAGCACTGCTTCCTTGCAAAAAATATGCCCAAGTTGACGGAAGCCGAACACTATCGGTTTTGACGGGCAGCTTTCTTTGGTGAAAGCGTGTCGTAACCCGGCAAGACAAAAAAGGCGAAAATAACCGAAAGGGCACACTGACAGACGATGGGGTTCGGCTTCCGTCAGCTTACACCCTCGATGTTTAAAAATGCGCAAAACCGCCGATACTATGACCAGTACATAGTAAAGGCGGTTTTCGTTATGACAAAAAACAGGATGAGAATTTGGGAAATGTCGCTCCTTTTAGCGCTGTGCTTTTCGCTTTGCATCGGCACTTGGGCGCAGGCAAAGCAGACGGCGCTCCGCTCCGAGCTTGTGCGGCTGCATGTCATCGCCGTGTCGGACGATGAGTACGAGCAGGCGCTCAAGCTCCGTGTGCGTGACGAGGTCCTCGCATACATTTCGCCGAAGCTTGACGGCGTTAAGTCGGCGCAGGATGCGCAGAAGATAATTTCCGCCGAGCTTGACGGGATAAAGCAAGCCGCCGAGACCGCTGCCGAGGGCAGGAGCGTGCTTGTCACGCTCAGCGAGGAATACTACCCCACCCGCAACTACGAGAAATTTTCGCTGCCGGCGGGCAGGTATCAGTCGCTGCGTGTCATACTCGGCGAAGGGCAGGGCCACAACTGGTGGTGCGTTGTGTTCCCGCCGCTGTGCATCTCCGCCGCCGAGCAGGAGCAGGCGGTCGAGTCGATGAACGACGACATGAAGGGCATCGTCACCGAGGACGACGGCTACGAGTACAAATTCCGCATATTAGAGCTCTGGGGCGAGCTCATGGCGCTTATAGGTGCATAAAAAAGTTCGGGTCAGTGACCCGAACTTTTTTGCAGCGTGTCAAAAAAGTCTTGTGACTTTTTTGCACGCTTCAAAACACGCCACATTTTTTGTGAAGCTTTGCTTCACGAAAAATCTCGCTATGCTCGTCAAAAAGCCTGATAACTCAGGCGTTTTTGATGGCTATAATCTAATTTGAGGCGGGACCTTGTCCCCCTCACACTCCCCCTGCTGCGTATTGGATTTTACCTGTTGCGCCTATTATTCCTAGTTCTTTGACAGACTGAAAAAAGTTCGGGTCAGTGACCCGAACTTTTTTGCTTATTATTCGTTATTCGACTTCAACAACGCCGTCGTCCTTGACGGTGACAGTCATGCCGGTTTTTACATAGTCGAGGAACTCATCGCCGAGGTTATCGACGACGGGCATTTTTGCATCCGTCCATACATCGCCCAAAATTGCGCCGGAGGCGGCGAGCGAGTCGATGGGCTTTGAAAACAGCATGCACGCAGGCTGCTTGCCCGACGAGCACACGGTGAACAGCACCATGCCGCCCGTGGTCGAGCCGATGGTCATCGGCAGGCAAAGTGCCTTGCCGATCATGGGCTTTTTATAAATATCGGGATTATTCTGATCGCCGCATTTCATCTTCTTATCGCCGAACATCATGCCCATCTGGTAGCTTGCAAGGGTGTTGAAGCCGCCGTGGGAGACCAGAGCCTCGGCGGTGCAGGTGCCGGGAACTACGACACGGCCTTTGAAAGTTTTCATTTCCTGCCCTCCTTCGGCGTCGTGATGGTTTTGAGGATCTCGGCCTCGGTGTAATATCTTGCACTGGTGTAGGTGCGCAGCTTATTCGAGCAGGTGATGACCGCCTTTTTCTTGCACAGGGGGTTATTCATGTACATAAGCGGGCAGATATAGCTCAAAATGATGCCCTGACGCTTGAGCTGCTTTGCATACGGAGTCTTTTCAAACTCCTTGATGACCGGCGTGGAGGCAGTGAACACCGTGGGAACAGTGACCTTTTTAAGGCCGTTTGCAGTGAGCTGTTTGCCGACATTCTGCGTCCAGTCGATAAGCTGGCGCAGGGTAAGATGCGGGCAGCCGACAAAGCAAAGCTGCGGGTCTGCATCGGGGTTCTTCCAGATGACGGGGTAGCTTGCCTTGACACGCTCAAGCTCTGCATCATCGATGACATAGACCTGTGCGTTCTCGGCAATGATGCTCTCGCCCTGCTCGACGGCCTCGGGCGTGAGATTTTCGATGTGGTACAGTCCGACTGCTCCGTTGGAGGCAGTTGCGGCGCCGAAGTCCTTGAGATATGCGCAGGCCTCGTCGTCAAGCTCAGTGCCGAGCCATTTGTCAAGTCCTTTGACATACGGCACTTCCTCCATGACCTTCATACCTATGGCGGAGCCAAGCAGCTGCGCCTCGGGCTTGTGCTCGCACTTGACTTCGACCACCCAAGTTGCCTTGCGCTCCTCGTCAAGGAGCAGGCCGAACTCGGGGACAAAGCCCGCTATCGAGCCCATGAGCTCTATCATGCCGGAGTTGCGGTTGCAGCGGGCGCCGAGCACGGAGTTTGCGTACACGACCGCCGACGACTCCGCCCACGAGAGGATATCGCCCTTGTTGGGCTTGTTGCCGACCTGATCGAGATAGCAGGTGCAGGTGTAGTCATCGTCACTGGTGATGCCAAGCTGCACGAGCTGCTTTTCGTAATCGTCCTGCACGGTGTACATGAATTTCTTGAACACAAGATCCTCAATGAGGCTGCTGGGCACATGCTTATCCAGCGGCTTGGGGTCGGCGGTGAATTTCTGGTCGGCGGTGAGACCGGCATCGATGATCTCCTGATACAGATCATACACCGGCTTCATGACCTTGAGGCCGAAGCTGATGACGGTGTGGCCGTACTTTGAGGTAATGGGCACCATCCGCTTTGCGCCGAAGGTCTCGCCGTACATGACGAGGGTCTTGACGACCTTTGCCATCGTTTCACCCTTTTCGCCGTTTAGCATAGCCTGCTGTTCGGGGGTAAGTAACATGGGCAATTCACATCCTTATATCAATTATTTTGTTACCGAATTAACAATTCTATTTTATAGCAAGTGGACGATAAAGTCAATCTATATATGAAAAAACGCACCGAGAGGTCGGTGCGTTTTAAAATCATGTTGTCATTTTTACCTCGGGCATCATGTCGTCGGAAATTTTGCGCAGCATGAGTGAAAACATCGCCGTTTCCTCGGCGGAAAACTCCTCGCTTATACGGTCAAGGACAGTTTTCACATAGCTTCGCATGATGTCTGTATACTCAAAATATTTCTCCGACAGCAGCAGATGGTACTCACGCCTGTCAGTCTCGGAATTCTGCTTCTTCAGATAGCCCTTTTTGATAAGGTTATTGACCTTGTAGGTCGCATTGGACTGCGAAATGTTCAGAAACTCCGCAAACTGGCCTATCGTCGGCTCATGCAGGGCATGGATGACCTCGATGGAGAACGCCTCCATGGCGCTCAGCGAGCCCTCACGCTCCCGAACAAGCTCAAATATCCTGCGGAAAAACTCTAACTTAAACTTGTCATAAACCTCGAGGAAATTCTCCTCCAACATACTCCTTCTCCCCCTTGCGAGCAGTTTTAGACTATTTTAAGCTAAAATCAGCCGTTTGTAAATAAGCGTTTTTGCTTTAAGGCAAAAAAATCTCCGCGGCATCAGCCACGGAGATTTGCAGTTTTACTTTTTGCGCTTGCCGAAGATGTTCTTCTGCTCGACGGTCTCGCCCATGGTCTCGGCGTACTGGCGCAGAGCGTCCTTCTGAGTTGAAGTCATACCCCTGGGGACTGCGACATTGACGGTGACGAACTGGTCGCCGCGGCCGCCGTTGCGCAGGAAGGGAACGCCCTTGCCCTTGAGACGGAAGGTCGTGCCGGTCTGTGTGCCCTCGGGTATGTTGAGCTTGACCTTGCCGTCAAGTGTCGGCACCTCCACCTCGGCACCGAGAGCGGCCTGTGCAAACGAGATTTCCTGGTCAAGCAATATCGATGCGCCGTCACGCTCGAAGCGTGCGTGCGGCTGCACCAGAACGGTGATAAGAAGATCACCGGCAGGTCCGCCGTTTAAGCCGGCATTGCCCTGACCTTTGAGAGAGATAGTCTGGCCGTCGTCGATACCTGCAGGTATGCTGACGCTGACCTTATGCTGACGGCGCACGCTGCCCATGCCGCGGCAGGTCTTGCACGGGGAGTGGATTATCTTGCCTCTGCCCTTGCACTTGGGACACTGTTCGCTGGATTGGACCATGCCGAACGGTGTGCGCTTTGTGGACATGACCGTGCCGGTGCCCTTACAGTCGGGGCAGACCTCGGCGGTCGTGCCCTCGGCACAGCCGGTGCCCTTACAGTCGGGGCACTGCTCGATCTTGGAGACAAAGACATCCTTCTTTACGCCGAAGGCAGCCTCCTCAAACTTTATGTTGACAGTTGCACGCAGATTATCGCCCTTGCGGGGTGCGTTGGGGTTTCTGCCGCCACCGCCGCCAAAGCCGAAGCCGCCGCCGAAGATGTCGCTGAAGATATCTCCGAAGCCGCCGAAGCCCTCAAAGCCGCCGAAGCCTCCGCCGCCGCCGAAGCCTTGGCTGGGGTCAAAGGCCGCATGGCCGAACTGGTCGTACTTTGCCCGCTTATCGGGGTCGGAGAGCACCTCGTATGCCTCGTTTATCTCCTTGAAGCGAGCCTCGCATTCCTTGTCGCCGGGATGCAGGTCGGGGTGATTTTCCTTGGCAAGCTTTCTGTATGCTTTTTTCAGCTCGTCCTCCGATGCGCCCTTTTTGACGCCGAGAACCTCATAAAAATCTCTTTTTTCTGCCATAAATCTACCTCAAATGTGGGCGTACAATGAGTACGCCCACATCTTATTACTTGCGATAATTACTTCTTGTCGTCATCGTCGACCACGGTGTAGTCTGCGTCGTAGTAGTCCTGACCGCCTTCGCCGTTTGCGCTGCCGCCCGCTGCTGCGTTGGGGTCAAAGCCCTGTGCGCCCTGAGCTGCCTGAGCTGCCTCGTAGAGCTTGCCGAACACATCAGTCAGCTCCTTGGTGGCCTGCTTGATGCTCTCGGTGTCGGTGCCGGTAAGTGCGGTCTTAAGAGTCTGGAGCTTGGTCTCGATCTCGCTCTTAACTTCGGCGGGGACCTTGTCGCCCATGTCCTCAAGGGTCTTCTCGGTCTGGTATACTATCTGATCGCCCTGGTTGCGGACATCGATCTCTTCCTTGCGCTTTGCATCCTCGGCTGCGAACATCTCTGCATCCTTGACTGCCTTATCGATATCCTCCTTGGTCATGTTGGTCGAGGAGGTGATGGTGATGTGCTGCTCCTTGCCGGTGCCGAGATCCTTTGCGGAAACATTTACGATGCCGTTTGCGTCGATATCAAAGGTGACCTCGATCTGAGGAACGCCGCGGCGTGCCGGTGCGATGCCGTCAAGGTTGAAGCGGCCGAGGCTCTTGTTGTACTGAGCCATCTCACGCTCGCCCTGGAGAACATTGATCTCAACGGCAGTCTGATTATCGGCTGCGGTGGAGAAGATCTGGCTCTTCTTGGTCGGGATGGTGGTGTTGCGCTCGATGAGCTTGGTGCACACGCCGCCGAGGGTCTCGATACCGAGGGACAGCGGGGTTACATCCAGAAGCAGAACGCCCTTTACATCGCCTGCAAGAACGCCGCCCTGGATTGCAGCGCCGATAGCGACACATTCATCGGGGTTGATGCCCTTGAAGCCTTCCTTGCCGGTGAGGGTCTTGACCATTTCCTGAACAGCGGGGATACGGGACGAGCCGCCGACCATGAGGACCTTGGAAATGTCGCTGGCGGACAGGCCGGAGTCGGCCAGAGCCTGCTTTACGGGGCCCATGGTCTTCTCGACGAGGTGATGGGTCAGCTCATTGAACTTTGCGCGGGTAAGAGTTACATCAAGGTGCTTAGGACCGGTTGCATCGGCGGTGATGTAAGGCAGGTTGATGTTCGAGGTGGTAACGCCGGACAGCTCGATTTTTGCCTTCTCGGCAGCCTCACGCAGACGCTGCATTGCGACCTTATCGCCGGACAGGTCGATGCCCTCTGCCTTCTTGAACTCGTCGACGAGGTACTTGGTGATGCATGCATCAAAGTCGTCGCCGCCGAGGCGGTTGTTACCTGCGGTTGCAAGAACTTCGATAACACCGTCGCCGATCTCGAGAACGGAGACATCGAAGGTGCCGCCGCCGAGGTCGTAGACCATGATCTTCTGATCGGTCTCTTTATCAAGACCGTATGCCAGAGCTGCTGCGGTAGGCTCGTTGATGATACGCTTTACATCAAGACCTGCGATCTTGCCTGCGTCCTTGGTTGCCTGACGCTGAGCGTCGGTGAAGTATGCAGGAACGGTGATGACAGCTTCCGTTACGGTCTGGCCGAGGTAGCTCTCTGCGTCTGCCTTCAGCTTCTGAAGGATCATTGCGGAGATCTCCTGCGGGGTGTAGTTTTTATTGTCAATAGTGACCTTGTGAGAGGTACCCATCTCACGCTTGATAGACGAGATGGTGCGGTCGGGGTTGGTGATGGCCTGGCGCTTTGCGACCTGACCTACCATACGCTCGCCGGTCTTTGCGAATGCGACGACTGACGGAGTGGTGCGAGCACCCTCTGCGTTTGCGATTACGACAGCCTCGCCGCCTTCCATGACGGCCACGCAGCTGTTAGTTGTACCGAGGTCAATACCTATAATCTTTCCCATTGTTTTTTCCTCCTATTAAAAATGAAACAGTATACAAAATTAAAATTTATAATCAGTTTGCGACTTTGACCATCGCAAAACGGATCACCTTGTCATTGAGCTTGAAACCCTTCTGGAAGACCTCGACTACTTCGTTTTCGCCGAAGCTCTCGTCCTCCACATGCATCACCGCATTGTGTATCGTCGGGTCAAACTTCTGACCGGCGGCCTCAATTTCGGTGACGCCCAGCTTCTCCATGGTGGTACAAAACTGGTTCATTATCATCTCAACGCCCTTGCGGTAGGCCTCATCGGCCGTTGCCTGTTTGAGCGCTCTTTCGAGGTTATCATAAACCGGCAGGAACTTTAACAGTGTGTCGGCCTTGATGTCGTTATACAGCGACTCACGCTCTTTCTGACTGCGCTTGCGGAAATTATCGTACTCAGCGGCAAGCCGCAGGTACTTTTCCTGCTCTTCCTTGATAAGCTTTTCAGCCGTTTCCTTTATCTCGGCCTCCTTTTTGGAGTCCTTCTTCGGCTTCTTTTCCTTTTTGGTCTCTTCGGCCTTGGCTTCTTCTTTGACCTTTTCTTCCTTGGTCTCGGCGGCCTTGGTCTCTTTCTTTTCAGTGCTCATCTATAATGTCATCTCCCTTGATTATCAGTTTGTTATGCATGCCCGAGGGTGGTGCGGCGCCGCCGCCGAGCCGTCTTGAAAGTCCGGCTGCCAGAAAGCTGAGCTTTGCGGCAACGGTGGAGTAATCCATTCTTGTGGGTCCTACAACACCGATAAGTCCCTTCGTATTGTCGCCCATATCGTAGCTTGCTATAACTACGCTTGAGTCCTTAAGCTCCTCGGCGATATTCTCGGGGCCTATGAGCACCCTCACCTCCGAGTCGCCCTCCATGAGCTTCTCGGCAGGGCCCGTGAGCACATGACTGCCATCGGCAAGATAGCTTATAAGCTTGTGTGCCTTGTCCGGGTCACGGTACTCCGGCTGACTTAACAGCCTGTTCTCGCCCGTGACATACGCCTCGATCTCATTCTGGCTCGACAGCGTCTCGATAACGAACGATGCTATGACCGATGTAAGTCCCATCGTATCGTCGGCGGCTCGCTCCGTTGCGGAGATGAGCGCAGGCGTTATCTTGTCGTTTTTGATGTTGGTGAAGTTTGCGTTGAACAGGGTCGAAAGCTTGTTTATCATGCCCTGATCAACGGAAACGGGCAGGTGCACGAGCTTATTCTTGACCGTATTGTTGCTCAGCATTACAACAATTATAAATGTGTTGGCATCAATATAGATAAGGTCAAAGCGGGTGATGACCGCCGGCGCGTATGACGCAAAGGCAAGCGCCGGATAATCGGTCAGCTGCGAGGCTATTTTACCGACATCGCTCATCATGCTGTCCAGCTGCATCATCTTATCGTTGAGGCGGCGGTTTATCTCCTCCGTCTCTTCAAGGGAAAGCTTCTGCTTTTCCATCAGCTCGTTTACATACATTCTGTACCCTGCGGGGGTCGGTATTCTGCCGGCCGAGGTGTGCGGCTGCTCAAGGTAGCCCATCTCGGTAAGCTCGGCAAGCTCGTTGCGGATAGTCGCCGACGAACAGCCGAGGTTGGCAAGCTTTGCAATCGCCTTGCTTCCGACAGGCTCCGCCGTTTTGATGTACTCATCGACGAGGGCGGCAAGTATTTTCTTTTTTCTGTCGCTGATACACATTTGAGCTTCCTTTTAGCACTCAGAATTAAATATTGCTGGCACTCTCTTTATCCGAGTGCTAATATACCATTATTCTGCGCCCTTGTCAAGGCTTTTATTCAAAAATTTGCGCAATTTTTTATATAATTTTTAAAACGAGATTTTGAGAAGCAGCGCAAGAGCGGTACGAGATGGGGAGAAATCGCCCCAAAGGGGGTGCGCAGCAGTTTCGAGCGAGCTGTTTTTCGTTCAGACAAGCAAAAAATTCCGGCAATACTTTGTGTATTACCGGAATTTTTTACGCAGTATGGGCGGAAAAGAGCCGTTCAAAACCGGCTTCTCACCGTCTTGTGCCGTTAGTTTAAGAAATCTTTGAGCTTGCGGCTACGGGACGGATGGCGGAGCTTGCGGAGTGCTTTGGCCTCTATCTGGCGGATGCGCTCACGGGTAACATTGAACTCCTTGCCGACCTCCTCAAGGGTGCGGGTGCGGCCGTCGACGATGCCGAAGCGCAGCTCAAGAACTTTCTTTTCACGGGGAGTGAGGGTGTCGAGGACTTCCATAAGCTGCTCTTTAAGAAGCGAGAAGCTTGCGGCCTCGCTCGGCTCGGATGCATCCTCGTCGGGGATAAAATCGCCAAGGTGGGAGTCCTCCTCCTCGCCGATAGGTGTCTCAAGCGAAACGGGCTCCTGCGCTATCTTGAGGATATCACGAACCTTCTCGACAGGCATGCCCATCTCCTTGGCTATCTCCTCGGCGCTCGGGTCATGGCCGAGCTCCTGCAAAAGCTGGCGGGAGACACGGATAACCTTGTTTATCGTCTCGACCATGTGCACGGGGATGCGGATGGTACGGGCCTGATCGGCGATGGCGCGGGTGATGGCCTGACGGATCCACCATGTCGCATAGGTCGAGAACTTGTACCCTTTAGTATAATCAAACTTCTCGACCGCCTTTATAAGGCCGAGATTGCCCTCCTGGATAAGGTCGAGAAACAGCATGCCTCTGCCGACATAGCGCTTTGCGATGGAAACGACAAGACGCAGGTTAGCCTCGGCCATGCGGCGCTTGGCCTCCTCGTCGCCCTCGCTCATCCTCGTTGCAAGCTCTATCTCCTCGTCGGCGGTGAGAAGCGGAACCTTGCCTATCTCCTTGAGATACATACGAACGGGATCATCGGTGGAGAAGTTGGAGTCTGCGATTATCTCGGCCTCGGTCTCGACTATCTCCTCCTCGGTGACCTCCTCTATCTCCTCTAACTCGGCAAGCTCCGGAACACCGATATCGTCGAGCGTGGGGACTGCGTCCTCGCCTGCAATGTCGATATCGACACCGGCGGCCTCAAGTGCGTCATAGAACTTGCTTATGGTATCTGCGTCTGCACCTATCTCCTCAAGGCAGGCGAGCTCCTTGGTGCTGAGCTTGCCGTTTTTCTTGCCGCGCTCCAACAGCTCGTTGAGCTTTTCCTCAGGGGACTTGTCTGCGGTCTCGGCGGGAGCGGGCTCCTCGGTCTTTGTCTTTTTGCGGGTCCTCTTTTTGGGTGCGGGTTTTTCATCGGCCTGCACAAGCAGAGCGTCGGCGGCCTTTTCAAGCTCTTCGGTATCTGTCATTGTTTCGTTTTTCTCCACTTTGTTTTCCATTGTCTTACCCCTCGTATCCTTTGGTTTCTTTAAGTCTCTCGGCAAGCCGTCTTAGGTCGGCGGTGTCGGCCGCCAGCTCACGCTGCCTTCGTATTCTTGCTATGTAATCTTTAAGCGCCATTTCGCCGTTGCGCAGCGCCTCGGGCTTTTGCAGAATGCCCGCAAGCAGCGACGCAAGCTCGGGCGGCAGTGTTGCCGACAGCGTTGCGGTGCTTATAATGTCGCCGTTTTCAAACTTGGTTTTGAGCACCGAGTATATCTGTGCCAGCGCCGGCGAGGAAAATTCCTCTGGCTCGGGCATGTCCTTGCCCTTGAAAAGCCCTTGATCTAAAAACAGAAGCCTTATGATGCCCTCCTCGGCGGCCGCAGACTCGGGGTTTTCGTAGTGAAACTCCTTTTGCCCGGGCTGGAACTGCCGCTCGGGGTGGCTGAGCTTGTTTTCGTTTTCACGGTAGGCTGTGCGCACGGCCTTTTTGTGCCTGCGCTCGACCTCCTGCGCCACGACATCGTTCGGCACTCCCGCAAGCGAGGCTACCCGCATTGCGTACACCTGCCGCTCGACAGAGCCGGGCAGGCGGGCGACCAACTCCGACGCCTCCTTCAAGAACTCGACCTTCTGCTCATCGACCGTGAGGTCGTATTTATTTGTCACCGTCTGCAAGCGGTAATCGATGTGATTTTCCGATTTCTCCAAAAGATTTCGGAATGCGTCTGCGCCCTTGAGCTTTATAAACTCATCCGGGTCCTTTGCGCCCGTCATGCTCAGCACCTTGACCTTGACATCTAACTTTTCCAAAAGTCCTATTGCTCGCTGCGAGGCTTTTTTTCCTGCGCCGTCGCTGTCATAGGCGATAACGACCTCGTTTGTGAACCTTGAAATGAGCCTTGCCTGCTCGGCGGTGAGCGAGGTGCCCAGCGACGCAACGGCAGAATCGAACCCCGCCTGATGCATCATGACTACATCTATATTGCCCTCGGCAAGTATTATGTATCCGCTCTTCGACTTTTTAGCCAAATTCATGGCAAAAAGATTGCGGCTCTTGTTGAACACGAGCGTTTCGGGGCTGTTCATGTATTTTGGTTCACCGTCGCCGAGTATTCTGCCGGAAAAGCCGATAACATCGCCCCGAACATCGATGACCGGGAACATGAGTCTTCCTCGGAATGTGTCGTAAAATCCGCCGGACTTGCCCTTGCGCACGAGCCCCGCTTCAAAAAGTTCCTGGTCACGGTAGCCCAGCTCGTGCATCGCATTTCTAAGGCTGTCCCATGTGTCGGGCGCTGCGCCCAAGCCGAATCGGGTCGCCGTCTGCGGCGTTATCTGCCTTGCGTTCATATACGCCTGCGCCGCCCTGCCCTCGGGGGCTTTGAGGCAGGTGTGGAAAAATCTCGCCGCATCTCGGTTCAAGTCGAGCATCCTGCGCCGTTTCTTGCTCTCGGCGCTGTTTTCCTCCTCGGGGATGGGCATCCCGACACGCTTTGCCAGAAACTCTACCGCTTCGGGAAAGCTGAGGTTTTCTATCTCCATTATGAAATTTATCACGCCGCCGCCCTTGCCGCAGCCGAAGCAGTGGTAAATCTGCCTGTCCGGCGACACGGAAAACGACGGGGTCTTTTCGCTGTGGAAAGGGCACAGGCCGAATTGGTTTGCGCCCGAGCGCTTGGTGAGTCTCACATAGCCGCTCACGACATCCACTATATCGTTTCTCTCAACAAGCTCCTGCAAAAATGCTTCCGGAAACGCCATGCGTCCTCACTCTCCTTTCCGGAATGTTGCTTACGATTTTATTTTACCGTCCACGACATGGGTATAAAAAGCTCGCTGTACTTCTCCATCGCATAGCCGTCGGTCATACCCGAGACAAAATCACAGGCGGCACGGTCGGCGCCCTCCCGCTCGGCTATCATCTGAAGCTCATCCGGCAGCTTCTCGGGGTGCTTGCGGTAGTAGTCGTAGATACCGGCAAGTATGCCGTCGACCTTACTCTCCTCACCCTTGGCGATGGGGTTTGTGTACACATCCGAGTACATGAACTCGTGGAAAAAGTCAACCGTCTCCTGCATGTAGTCGGACATTTTAATTACGCCGTCCCCGCTGTTTTCAATAAGGTCGGTTATTATCGAATTTATCCTCTCGCTGTTGCGCTCTCCGCAGCGCACACGGATTATCTCCGGCACTTGGTCGGCGCTTAGGATGCCGGCTCGTATCGTGTCGTCAAGGTCGTGGTTTATATACGCAATGCGGTCGGCAAGGCGAACGGTGGTCGCCTCGAGTGTATCGTTCGGGTCGCCGTGGGTATGGTGCAGGATTCCCATGCGGGTCTCGTAGCAAAGGTTAAGCCCCCTGCCGTCCCTCTCAAGGACATCGACCACTCGCAGCGACTGCTCATAGTGCTTGAACCCGCCCTCGTACAAGCGATTGAGCGCCCTTTCGCCTGCGTGGCCGAACGGGGTGTGTCCCAAGTCATGCCCCAGCGCCATTGCCTCGGTCAGGTCCTCGTTTAGCTCAAGCGCCCTTGCAATCGTGCGTGCAAGGCGGGAGACCTCCAAGGTGTGCGTGAGCCTTGTGCGGTAATGGTCGCCCTCGGGCTGGAGATACACCTGCGTTTTGTGCTTTAACCTGCGGAACGCCTTTGAATGGGTTATCCTATCGACATCTCGCTGAAAGCAGGTGCGTATATCACACTCGGCTTCCGGTTCAGGCCGACCCTTTGAATTTTCCGAAAGCACACCGTAAGGGCCTATAAAGCCGTGCTCGGCGGCCTGTCTTTTCTCTCTCGGGCAACTCATAGCGTCTCTCCTTTCTCAATAAAATCGGAATTAGAAAAAGGCATTAGAAAAATGCTTCTAATACCTTTATACGACGCAAATTTGTTTTTCCCTTTATTTTTTTGAAAATTTTTTTGATTTTTTTGAAAATTCACTTAATTTTAACGGGTTTAAACTCCTCACCGGTGATTTTCAGCGCACTTGTGCCCGCCGTGACATCCACCGTACGCTGCGAAAAGGCGTCGGCCTTGTCCTCGGGAAGCAGGAGCTTCAGGCACACATCGGCGGAATATTCAATGTCCGCAACAACACCGCCGATGGCCGCACACTCGGTTTTGAGCCGCTCGAGCATTGCGTAGCTGCACGCTATCTCCGCCTTGACCCAGCGGCGCACAACGCAGATGCCCGCAGCATCGAGAGCGTCCTTTGCGCTCTTGGTATACGCCCGCAGCAGTCCGCCCGTGCCGAGCAGCACGCCGCCGAAATAGCGGGTCACAACGCACACGACATTGGTCACGCCCTCACGCTTCAGCACTTCGAGCATGGGAATTCCCGCCGTGCCCTGCGGCTCGCCGTCGTCGGAGTAGCGCACTGCGCCGTCTTTAATAATGTAGCACCAGCAGTTGTGGCGTGCGTCGTAAAACTTCTTTTTCATCTCGGTGACAAAGGCTTTTGCCTCGTCCTCGGTCTCGACATAACGCACATGGCCTAGGAAGCTTGACCGCTTTTCGACAAATTCCGCCTCACCTGCGCCTGCGGGGATGAAGTATTCGCTCAATCCTCCCAGTCCTCCTTCGGCTCGACATAGCCCGGGATGTAGCGCTTTACACGCCCGAAAATTTCCGGCGGCACAATGACCTCCGCCTCGATGCCCTCGTCGGTGTACTCGGTCGACCTGACCGACGCTTCACGGTTTAACAGATCCATGATGCCCGCATCGGAGTACGGTATCCTGAGCGTCACATGGTGGCTGCCACGGTCAAGAAGCTCCGAGAGCCTCTGTACAAGCTCCTGCACGCCCTCGCCGCTTTTGGCCGACAGGCAAACGATGTCCTCGCCGTGGGGCAGGATGCCCATGTAAGCGTCGCACTTGTTGAACACCCGAATGCACGGGGTCTGCTCTGCGCCGAGCTGATTTATGAGCAAGTCAACGACTCTCGCCTGCTCCTCCCAATCGGGGTTACTGATATCTATAACATGCAGCAGCACATCGGCGTAGGCAAGCTCCTCGAGCGTTGCCTTGAACGCCTCGATCAGGTGGTGCGGCAGCTTGCGGATAAAGCCGACTGTGTCGGAGATAAGAACCTCCGTGAGCTCGTCGATGCGCAGCTTGCGGGTCGTGGTGTCGAGCGTGTCGAAAAGGCGGTCGTTTGCCGGAATGTCGGAGTTTGTAAGGCAGTTTAGAAGCGTGGACTTACCGGCATTCGTGTATCCCACGAGCGCCACGATGGGCATATCGTTTTTCTCACGCTTGCGGCGCTGGGTGCTGCGCACCTTGCGCACGGCGGCAAGCTCCTCCTCAAGCTTTTGTATCTTGCGGCGGATGTGGCGGCGGTCGGTCTCAAGCTGCGTTTCGCCCGGGCCTCGGGTGCCGATAGGCGACGAGCCGCCGGAAGCGGTCTGGCGAACAAGGTGCGTCCACATACCCGTCAGCCTCGGCAGAAGATATTTGTACTGCGCAAGCTCGACCTGAAGCTGACCCTCACGGGTCTGCGCACGCTGGGCGAAAATGTCCAGAATAAGCCCCGAGCGGTCGAGAACCTTGACCCCAAGCTCCTCGGACAGCACCCGCATCTGCGAGGGCGAAAGCTCGTTGTCGAAAACCGCAAGGTCAATGTCGTTTGCATCTATAAACTCCTTGAGCTCGGCTACCTTGCCGTCGCCGATGAAGCTTCTCGGATCGGGGGTCGGACGGTTTTGCATCATCATGCCGACGGTCTCACCGCCGGCTGTTTCGACCAAAGCGGCAAGCTCGTCCATGGAGATATCCGTGGAGCGCTCGGAGATATCCATGCTGCTTGCGGCAAGTCCGCACAGCACGGCTCGTTCGGTTTTAACTTCGTTGTTTTCCATAATTTCATACCTCAATGGTTACCCTCGGGTGACAAGGGTATTATACCATAAAAACGGCAAAAGAGCACATCAAATTGATGTGCTCTTTAAGTAAATTGAAATTACTTGATGCCGTACTTCTTATTGAACTTATCAACACGGCCGCTGGTATCAACGAGCTTCTGCTTGCCGGTGTAGAAGGGATGGCACTTGGAGCAGATCTCGACGGTGATACCGGGACGGGTGGAGCCGGTCTCGATAGTTGCGCCGCAAGCGCACTTGATAACGGTGGGCTGATAGTTAGGATGGATTCCTGCCTTCATTGTTCTAATCTCCTCGTCATAGGCTGTCTTGAGCATGAAACATGGTTACAAGACGCAAATTGGATTGTAACACACCGTTACCGTGTTTGCAAGCTTTTTTTATTTTTCCGGCACAAAAACCGTTTGTCCGGCATCCAAAAAGTACAGCGCGCAGCCCGTGACGGGCTTGCCGGTCATTTTCCCGATGGCGATGGCGTACGCACGAAGCTGTCCGGCGTAGCTTTTGGCACGCTCATTTAGCTCCTGCCCACGCACTCGGTCGGTCTTGTAGTCGATTATGGTGAGCTCCCCGTTTTCTTCGATGCAGCAGTCGATGACGCCCTGCAAAAGCACACTCTCTCCCTCGCCGCCGTCAAAGAAATCCTCGGCGGGACACAGGATGGAGAACTTAAACTCACGCATGAGCCTGTCGGCGTTCATTATGCGCTGCCCGAGCCCGGAGGCAAACAGCCGCCGGATCGCTTCGGCGTTCACCGCCTGCGCCTGCCGCTCGGAAATGTGGCGTGATGCGGTGAGGCGTGCTATCTCGGAGCGGATGCCGTCGAGCGTTCCGGCCTTATTATAGTCGATAAATTGCAGTACCATGTGCGTCGCCGTGCCTTTTTCCGTCGCCGTGAGGGGCTTATCCTCACGCAGGAAGTCAGGGCTTCGGAAGCTGCGCTGCACGCTCGGTGCAAGGCTGACGCTCTCGGGGTCGGGCTTATCGCAGCTTTTAAGCTCGGTCGCCGTGACCTTGGACGGCAGCGTCTCGGCAACGGGATATGGGTAGCTGAAATCAAGGTTGCGCCGCAGCTTTTCAATCAACTTCGGGTCTGCCGCAGCCTCGGTCGCTTCGTCGGCTTCTTTATTCTCGGTCTGCGCCCTCTCGGGTCTGTAAATGCTCAGACCGAGCCGCCCGTCCTTATCGGAAAGTGCTGCATACATGAGCCATGCCGCCGTATTCTGCGCAGTCATGAGTATCTCCGGCGATACGGGAAAAACGGTGCTCATCATTAGCTTTTGCATTTTCGTCTCGGGCTCTGACATTGTCGCCGTCATGATGAGCCGCTCCTTGGCTCGTGTCAGCGCAACATATAATAAACGCATTTCCTCCGACAGCATCTCACGGTCTGCCCGCAGGCTGACGGCGTTGCGCTGCAAGGAGGCGTACTCGATGCCGCGGCGGGTATCCGTGACCTTGGGGCCTAAGCCTAACTCCGGGTGGATGAGCACCGCCTCACGCAGGTCGGAGCGGTTAAACCTCTTGCTCGTGCCGCACAGGAACACCACGGGAAACTCCAGGCCCTTGGACTTATGCACCGTCATCATCTGCACGGCATTGCCCGCAGCTCCCCTGCCCGGCTCGTCGCCACGCTCGGCAAGGGAGCCAAGCCACTCGACAAAGCGGTGCAAGCCCTTGAAGCCGGTCGCCTCGAAGCGCTTTGCGTAGTCGCTGAGCAGCATCACATTGTCACGGCGGGTCGCACCGTCTGTCATTGCAGCGCACACGGCGGCAAGGTCGAGCCTGTCGCCGATATACCGCAGCAGCTCGCCAAGCTCCATGTCGGGTGCGCATCGGCGGAAATCTGCAAGCGTCCCGACAAAGTCGGCGCAGCGAGCGCTGTGCTCTGCGTTTTTAACAAGCGCAGTGTAAAAATCGCTTTTCTTGTCGGCGGCTCGTATCTCCGAAAGCTCATCGGCGCTAAAGCCGAAAAACGGCGAGCGCAGAACGGCGATCAGCGGAACATCCTGATGCGGATTATCGATAACGGCGAGCAGACACACGAGCGCCGAGACCTCGACACTCTCAAAAAAGCTGCCGCTGCCGCCGCCCAGAACGGGAATATCGGCATTCAAAAGCTCACGGCGGAACACCTCGCCGGCGGACGCCATGGAGCGCATCAAGACCGCAATATCGCTGTATCTAAGCGGACGCTGCACGCCCCTGTCGGAAACGAGCGTTCCCGAGCGCATGAGCGCATGTATCTTCTCGGCGACCGCCTGCGCTTCGAGCGCAGTTTTGTCGGGCGAGTCGTCCTCGCCGTCGGCGGTCACATCAACGAGCATAAGCTCAGGCTTCGGGACGGCACCGTCATAGTCTGCGCCGCACTTGAGCTCGGCATTTTCATCATAATCTATCTCGCCCAGTTTTGCCGACATACAGGTGCGGAACACATGGTTTGCGCCCTCGATGACCTCGCCTCTGGAACGGAAATTTTCCTGAAGCATTATGCGCACAGGCTCATTTTCCTGCGCTGCATCAAGGTCTGCGTAGGACAGATATTTCTCGGTGAATATCGTGGGGTCGGCAAGGCGGAAGCGGTAGATGGACTGCTTGACATCGCCGACCATGAACAGGTTCGTCCCGTCCTTGGACACGGCACGGAAAATTGCGTCCTGCACACGGTTGACATCCTGATACTCGTCGACCATTATCTCCGTGTAGCGCTGCGAAAGTTCCCTCGCAAGCGCCGTCGGCTCACCCGCTTCATCGGTGAGAAGTCGGGCGGTGAAGTGCTCAAGGTCCGCAAAATCGACCTCGGCACGGCGCTTTTTCTCGGCGGCATAGGCTTTGTCGAAATCGAGCGTCAGCTCCAGGAGCGCACGCATGGCAGGTGCTGTCTTTTGCATATCCGATGCAAGCTTTTCCTCGGAGGCGCTCAGCATATCGGCAAGCTTTCCCGCCGCCTTTTTGCAGCTGTCCCGCAGAGCCTTTATGTGCTCGGAAAGCTCCGGGTCGGGCGAATTGCGCAGGGACTTGAGCTTAGGAAACTCTATGGGCAGAAACTGCCGTGCCCTGTCCCAGCCGTCGGCGCTTGAGCGTGCAAGGTCACGCAGACCGAGTGTGGTCGCACTCAGGCTCTCTCCGTAGGCTGCGCCTATCTTTTCGTTTGAATACGCCTTTTGGGCGGCATTCTCCATCGCCTGCGCCCAGAATCCGGCGCTCGCCGTGACGGAGTGCAGTATCTCCTGCGCCCACGGCGTTGCGGCGATATCGTCGGCGCCGACACTCATCAGCTCTATCTGCTTTTTTGCCCACAGGTCGGGGCGGGCGTGGCTTTGCATTTTCTTATGCAGGCTCAGGACTATCTCGGCAAGGCGGCTGTCATCCCGCCCTGCGCCCACGGAGTCGGCAAGCAGCAGAAACTCCGGTGTCGGCTTTTCGTACGCCGCATCCATGACACGGCCGATGACACGAGCCCGTATCGCCTCGGAGCGATCCTCCTCTATGACCTTAAACTCCGGCGACAGCCCCGCCTCATGGCAGTTTTCACGCAGAAACGCTGCGCAAAAGCTGTGTATCGTGCCTATCTGCGCCTTTTGGCACAGTGCGCTCTGGCGGCGCAGTCGGCGGTTATCCGGCTCGGCGGCAAGGCGCTTTGCGATCTCATCGACAATACGGCTTTTAAGCTCGGCCGCCGCCGCCTTGGTGAAGGTTATTATAAGGAAGCTGTCGATATCGGCGTCGTCGCTTATGCGTGACAGCAGGCGTTCGGTCAATACCTTCGTCTTGCCGCTGCCCGCCGCCGCAGATACCAACACCGCACGGCTGCGGGTCTCGATCGCCGCCTGCTGCGAGCGTGTCGGTTTAAATTCAGCCATTGCCCTCACCTCCCTCAAGGATGCTCCACACCTTTGTGGCGGCAAGCTTCGGCATTTTGCGCACCGTCTCGCCGTTTTCGCCGTCGGCAAAATGGCAGGCGTCGAAGTAATCGCAGTTTAAGCAGGCGTTTTCCTGCTGCCCCCGATAGTACGGGTCGGCAGCGATGCTGCCGTGCTTGAGCTCGGCCGCCATGTTGCGCAGAGTCTTGTCGATATGCTGTGCAAGAAGGCCGAGACGCTCGGCCGATGCAAGCGCATCGCCCTGAGCCGTGCCGTCCTTGAACTTCACGGGGATATACCTCGGGCTGTCCGAGTGCTCCATTGCGTTTATGACCGCAGGGTCGTTCAGGATAAGTCCGCTGCGCTTTATCTGCTTTGCCCGCTCGGCGGCTATCGCCTCATCGCTCATGTCGGTGCTCGATGAGAGCATGACATCACGAGCCGGAATATACAAAACGCCCGCAGGCACGATATCGTGTCCGTACAACATTTTGCCGTTTTCGCCGAGGGTGAACAGGTACAGGAGCATCTGAAGCCCCATACCGTACCACACATCGCTGAGCGAAAAGCTCTTTCTGCCGGTCTTGTAGTCGACGACCCGCAGGTAGAGCTTGCCCTCATGCAGCCAGCCGTCGACACGGTCGGCAATGCCGGTGAGAACCAAGCTGTCCTCGCCCTCACCAAGGCGCACGGGCGGAAGCTCGCTTGCCTTGCCGAAGTCCAGCTCAAAAGACAGCGGCACGAAGTCTGACGAGCGCAGCTCGTTTGCCATGTCCTGCACCACCTGCCGGACATTCTTCGTCAAGCGGCGGAAAAGATACTCAAAGCGCTTGGATTTTTCCTTGAAGTCGTTTAATTTTTCGTGCACATACTCGGCGATATACTTGTCGGTGATGCGCTCAAGCGTCTCGTCATCGACCTTCTTAAATCCGCCGCGGGTCATGACCTCGTGTGCGGTTTTTTCTAAGATATAGTGCATGAAAACGCCCATTTCGGGCGGAGTGAAGCCCGCCGGCTGTCTTGTCTTGGCTTTTAGGCCGTACTGCATGAAATACGCAAAGCGGCAGGAGGCAAACTTGTCTATCCTCGATGCCGACAGGCGCAGACTCTCGCCGTAAAGCGCTCTGACCGAGCGGCGGGACAGGCTGCCCCTCGTCATCTCCGACGCTCTGTGCAGCGCCTGCATCCGCTCCGGCTCAAGTTCATTAAAAAGCTCCGCCGCCGAAGCCTCGGCGACACCGCCGCCGTGCAGGGCGTTGGCGGCAAGCTCAAGCGCCGGTGTTTTGGCGTTCATGCGCACTTGCGCCATATCCGTCTGCTCGGGCTGAGTATCGAAAATTGCGCAGGCACGGCTCACCACGAACGCCGGACGCTGCGGCTCACCGGCGGTGTCAAACGCCGGATAGCACAGGCACAGCGTCTCCGATGGCAGGGTCAGGCAGTTGTAGATGAGCGAAAACTCACGCCACAGCTCGCTGTCTCCCGCTCCGCCGAGGTCGATGTCCATCTCGAGCAGCCTGCGGCGCTCATCGGGTGAAAACATCCCCGTCTCGCTCTCAGACTGCGGCAGTCGGGCATCGGATGCACCCAGCACGATGAGGTGCTTTATATTTCTGCGGCGCATACGGTCAAAGTCGCCCGCCGTGACACGGTCGAGCGCCGTCGGTATCGTGCCGATATCGTATTTTGACAGCATCAGCGTGAACAGCCGTGCAAAGCTGTCACGGTCGGTCTGCGTGTCGCCCAAAATCGCGTCGCACTGCTCGAGCGCCGACACGATGATATCCCAAAGCTGCGCATATTCCTGCGCTGCCGCCTGCCTGCCGTCCTCGGCAAGCGCCTGCGATTTTTTCTCTAATTTTTCGGCAAGGTTCAGATCCTGCAAAAGCTCGGCAAGTGCCTTTGCCTGCGCACCGGCGGTCTCGGCGGTCCCGGTCTTTTCGGCAAACGCCAAAAGCGGTGCGGAGGCTTCACGGCGCAGTGCGTTTAACCTGCGCAGGCGTTCGTTCACCTCATCGTCATACTCGCCGCCGAAGCCGTCGGGGTGCAGCCGCCAATCGTCCTCCTGAGTCCAAGCGCTGCCCCGAAGCTGCCACATTAAAATATAATTTTCAAGCTCGTCGCACTCGTCGAGTGTCAGCCCCGTGAGGTCCGTGCGCAGGTACGAGAGCACATCGTTTACCTCCCAGCCGCCGCCTATGATCTCATACGCCGAGGCGATGAGCGCAGGCAGGGGTTTGGCGAAAAGGTCGGTTTTTCTCGCCGTGTAAAGCGGCACGCCGTAGCGTGCGAAGGCGCTTTCGAGCGAAAGACGGTAATCGTCAAAGCCACGCACCGCAACGGCGATATCCCGCCAGCGGCAGCCCGTGTCACGCACGAGGGCTATCGCACGGGATGCGGCAAGCTCGCATTCAGCCTGCATATTCGGTGCGGTCTTTATATAAACGCAGGAGGTGTCCCCCTCGAACTTTTTCGATGAATAGGAGAACATATTGTCGGCGAAAAATCCGAGCGAGGCATTGCCGTTTTTGGTCTGTGCAAACTCTTTGACTTCGTGCGGTATGCCGTTTTCCTTTGCAAAGGCGAGCAAGCCTCTTGCGGTCATGCGGCTTAATTCAAATATTTCGCTGCCGCCGCCAAGATCGTCGCAGCCGAGGCACACCGTGACCGCTGCACCCTTTAACAGCAGCGCTTCGATTATGTGCCTTTCCTGTGCGGTGAAGTCGGTAAAGCCGTCGATGAATATTTCATTTTTCTCGCCCATGGAGCTTTGCCCTATCTGCTCGGCAAGCAGGGTGAGCCGGTCGGTCGGGTCTGCGTGACCGTTTGCGACCACGGCGTCAAACGCTTCCAAAATGAGCGCCAGGTCATACAGCTTATCGCTGAGCGCTCCGACGCAATTGTGTGACGCTTCCATGAGCTGCTCTGACGATATGCACGCCGTTTTGAGCTCGTCCACCGCCGAAAGCAGCATCGTCTGAAGCTCCGCCTTTCTGCGTGCCGAGGAATAGACACGTAGCCTTGAATACAGTCCGTCGCTTGCAAGCGCCATGCACAAAAGCCTGCCGCCCTTGTCAAGATAGGGCGCAGCGCCGCCGCCAAGCTCGGCATTGAGCTTTCGGGCCAAGCCCGTGAAGCTCAGGACCTCTGCATACAGCGAAAGGCTGTCCCCGCAAATGCGGCACAGCTCGCGCTCGGCCTCATGGCTGTACTGCTCGGGAACGATGAGCAGTCTGCCGCCGAGGCCTCTATCCACAGCGTCCTTTATCCTCGCCATGACCGCCGCAGTTTTGCCCGTGCCGGCCTTGCCTAAAACTATCTGAAGCATTTTTTCACCGCCTTCACTCGCATTTTACCAAACTATCCGCCGCAGGGCAAGCGCAAGGCATATTCATATGCCGTCTTGACTGAATGTTGTCAATGTTTTTCGGCGTTTTCGGTTGAATGTACATATATACAGTGATAAAATGATCATGCAAATTTATGGAGAAATGAACTTTATAAACATAGTGAAAGGATGAATGAAATGAAGTTTTCCAGCAAGATCGAAAAGTGCGGTCTTTCCCCCATGCGCAAGTTTGCTCCCTACGCAAACGAGGCCGTCAAAAACGGCAAGAAGCTGTATCATCTGAACATCGGCCAGCCCGATATCGCCACTCCGGCTGCATATTTTGAGGCGGTCAGGAACTTCTCCCAGCCCGTTTTAGCATACGCTCCGTCCGACGGCGTGCCCGTGATGATCGACGCTGTCGTTGACTACTACGGCAAGATCGGCGCTCCCATCACCAACAAGCAGGTGCTTATCTCCACCGGCGGCTCCGAGGCACTGCAGATGGCTCTGTCGAGCATTCTCGACGAGGGCGACGAGATAATCATCCCCGAGCCGTTTTACCCCAACTACTCGACCTTCGTGACCCTCACGGGTGCAACCATCCGTCCCGTCACCACCAAGCCCGAGGAGGGCTACAAGTTCGCCATCCGTGAGCGCATCGAGGCCTGCATCAATGAGCACACCCGTGCAATAATGTTCACGAACCCCGGCAACCCCACCGGCACCGTCCTCACCGAGGAGGAGCTCAAGCTCATGGCCGACATCGCCAAGGAGCATGACCTGTTCATCATCGGCGACGAGGTCTACCGTGAGTTTGTCTACGGCGGCGAAAAGCTCATGAGCCTTCTCCAGCTTAAAGGCTATGAGGACAATGTCGTTGTCATAGATTCCGTTTCCAAGCGCTTCTCCGCCTGCGGTGCAAGAATCGGCTGCATGATTACCCGCAACGCCGAGCTTTACAACAACGCCATGAAGTGGTGCCAGGGCCGTCTGTGCGCCTCCACCATCGACCAGGTCGCTTCCGCTGCGCTGTACACCGTCGGCCCCGAGTATTTTGACGCTGTCCGCAAGGAATACTGCGCAAGAAAGGACTGCCTCGTCGAGGGTCTCAAGAAGATCCCCGGTGTCGTGTACTCCGAGCCCAAGGGTGCGTTCTATGTCATGGCCGCCCTGCCCGTTGACGATGCCGAGAAGCTCCAGATGTTCATGCTCAATGAATGGGACGACAACGGCGAGACGCTCATGTTCACTCCGGCAGAGAGCTTCTACAAGACCCCCAACACCGGCAAGAACGAGATCCGCATGGCATATGTCATCAACGAAGCGGACATCACCCGCTCCATGGAGCTGCTCAAGGCAGGCATCGAAGCCTACAACGCAAAGAATAAGTAATCTAACACAAACGCAAAACCGGCGAGTGCATTGCACCCGCCGGTTTTTCATGTTCATGTTATTCGATACACGGTATTGAAACAAATATCCTCGCTTTTCAGCCGCCCAAGTGCCTCGTCAAGCGTCAGCTCGCAGCTTAGCTCTTTGTAGCCCTGCAAGTCGGCAAAAAAGTACAAGGTCTTTTTCGGCGAGGCGGCGTAGAGCTCTCTTATGAAGTCTGCAAGCTCTATCTTGAAGCGGTCGTTTAGGAAAACGACCCTGTGCTTTTCGCCTGCGGACTCAATGTCCAAAAGCTCTCGGAAATAGTCGCCGTCATCTCTGGCCTTGGGGTATAGCTGATACCAGACCCCACGCACATTTTTGAGCCGCCTATACCTGTCGCAGTAAACGGGCGTGTTCAGCACGCCACACCGGAAAACCTCGGCTTGCGTGTCCGTGAGTGTGCAGGTGCTCGGCTTTGCCTGCCCGACGCACAAAATATTTATATCCGCAACTACCATGCGCTCACCTTATCACTGCCCCGCTGTACGCCTTCTTGAGCAGCTTTTTCATGCGCTTGTGCTCGGTGATGAGCGTCACTACGGGCAGTATCACGCATGCTGCGAGCAGGACGCCGAAGAGTGCCGCAAGTGCGGTGGTCTGGCGGTTGAGAGTTATGATGAGCAAAACAGCAAAGAGCACTGCGCCGACCGAAGCGACGGAAATGAAGCCTCTTGCATAGCGCAGATACTGATACTTAAAGTCGCCGTCGTTTTTGATTAGCTCCGTTTTGAGCTCGCCGTCCGGCGTGGACGCACTCGGCGGCAGCCATATGTTTTGCCCCTTGGCGTACTCGGCGTTTTTGATGTCGATCGTTTTCTCGGTGTCGCCGCTTACCTGCACGGTAAGCTCCGCATACAGGCGGTAGGGTCTTATGCTCGTCCACCACTTTTCACCGTACAGGCCGTCAAACTGCGGCAATCCCATGGTTACGATGTAGAAAATGCCACGAAAAACGGCGGTCAGCGCAAACACGAGCCACAACGCAAACGGCTTGAGCAAAAACCCGTCCGCCTGCTGGCGTATCCCGACGGTGTATTCGCCCTCGCCGAGCTCAAACACGGCCGTGCTCTCGGTGGAGTTGACTTCCTTCTTCTCGCCGTTGACCTCAACATCGTATGTCTCGCACTCCGGCAGCTTGAATTTCAGCGTCAGCTTCATCTGTGCGCTCCTTTCAAAATTCGTCATGCAATCGGTAAATATCACACGCACTTACATTATATCGCATTTTCACCGACATGTGTTAATAATTTTGAACTTTCCGTTTTTTTGCGCAATCGCCAGATATATCAAAGCGTTCTACCTATTACATTAACCTTGGTCACGACATCACGCAGTTTGTCGCCACCGAGCATGTACTCCAAAACGCCGTCTGCGGTGTCGTAAAGTTTCTCCGTCTCCTGCTGAAGCGCCACGGCTATGCTGAAGCAGCGCCCGTCTACCGGCGTCAGGCTGTATTCAACACCCTTCCACTCGAACTCTATCTCAGCGCCACGGCTCAGGACATCCGTCAATTCGCCTATCGTCTTAAACCTATATGCATCGTTCGATTTGCTTGTGATGTTCATTGTCACCGCTCCCTTACGCCGTTAAAGCGTTCTTTCCGTCACTTCAACTTTTGTTATGACATCACGCAGTTTATCTTCGCCGAGCATAAATTCGAGCGCATCGTCAGGCGTTTCGTACACTTTTTCGGTCTCGGGCTTGTATATCTCATAGGCTGTGATTTTATTATTAGTCCCGTAGCGAATCACTCCATAGGAGTGCCCTTTCCAGTCAAACTGTATTTCTGCGCCCCAACTCAGAACTTTCTTAAACTCTGATGCAGACTCAAAATTCAAGTTTGCGTCCGGCGGCACTATTATTGTCTCTCCGATCATTCCGTCCATCATCACCGCTCCTTCACGCCGTTAAAGCATTCTGTCTATTACATTGACATTGGTCACAACATCACGCAGTTTGTCGTCCCCGAGCATGTATTCCAAGACATCATCGGTTGTGCTGCAAAGCTTTTCAGCGCTTCCGTCAAGATGAGCAATGCAGTATCCGTTTTCTGCAAAGCACACACCGTAACATTCGTTGTTCCATTCGAACACAGGCTCACCTCCACGGATAATGCAATCAACGAACTCGCTTATCGTCTTAAACCTGTTATCCTCATCCGAGTTGTATAAATATTTCATAACCTTCGCTCCTTGCATACTTTTGAATTCCGGCGCACCGTTTGGATACTCATCAGGCCAATAGTTGATGTTATTTTTATTTCACCCGGCTTCCCCATAAACCGTTCGTCAGCCGGCTTTGCAGGTCTCCATTTGCCGCCGTAAGTGCTTCCGCCTCCGGCTGATATCATGTACGCTGACATTATATCACATCTCGGCGGCTTGTGTCGGGAATTCTGAAGCAATCCAAATTTTCCTCTGTCATTTTTTGACCTCCTATCATTTTAGAGAATAGTCCCTTCACTAATAGGCTGCATTTGGCCAAAACTTGTACATTTGCGTACAACAAAAAATTTTTTATTCGTAAAAAAGCAAAAAAGGACATAACGATACCCGTTACATCCTTAGTTTGCGCTAATATCTTCGCTTACATATTCAGCTCGTAGATCTCGTCGTAGACCTCATCGGCGAGGATGCCGAAGTCGTTGAGCTTGTCGTATTTCGGCGCTTCAAAGCCCTTTTCGTCAATGAGTGCGTACAGCATTTTGAGTGCCTCGAAGCTGCTCTCAGCGGCGAGCGCCTCGGGGAGGTTTTCCTCCAAAAATGCCTTTGCGTGGTCGTTTATTTTGTATTTCATATGTATCCGTCCTTATTCTGCGTAGCGGTTTATATACTCCGCTCTGGTCTTAGAATATATTATCTTCTGGCTGCTGTAAAGCCCGAAATATCCCGACAGCATGTAGGATATGCCGCAGGCAAGGGCAAAGTAGATGAGGTTAGACGAGCCGAAAAGCTCTACGCTCAGGATTATCGACGCTATCGGGCAGTTGACAGCGCCGCAGAACATCGCAACGAGCGCAATTGCCGCCGCAAAGCCCGCAGGCATGCCGAGCACGGGGCCGAGCACGCAGCCGAGCGTTGCCCCTATGAAGAAGGTCGGCACTATCTCGCCGCCCTTGAAGCCGAAGCCGATGGTCACGGCGGTGAAAACTATCTTCCAGAAAAACGCCCAGTCGGGGGTGTCCGCTCCGGCAAGCGCCGACGCTATCATCTGCGTGCCGATGCCGTTGTAGTCGTAGCTGCCGGCAATAAGCGTCAGCGCAATGAGCACAACGCCGCCGACCGCACCTCGCAGGTAGGTGTTTTTAATCTTCGCCGCCGCAAGCCGCTCGGTCTGGTGCATCGTGACGCAGAAAACTATGCTCACCACGGCGCAGACGACTGCAAGGAGACAGGTACGAAGTATCATCCCGACCTTCAGCGGCTCGAAGATCATGTCAAAGCCCATGGGTGCAATGCCGATGAGCCGTGATATGCCGTATGCCACCAGTGAGGCGACAAGGCAGGGGATAAAGCCCGAATAGTACACCACGCCCACGGAGATGACCTCAAGGGCGAATATCGTCGCCGTCAGAGGTGTACCGAACAGCGCCGCAAAAACTGCGCTCATGCCGCACAGCGTGACGAGCGGCATGTCCTTTTCGTCGAGGTGCAAAAGCTTGCCAACACGAAAGCCGATGCCGCCGCCTATCTGCAAGGCTGCGCCCTCACGGCCTGCCGAGCCGCCGACAAGGTGGGTTATCGCCGTTGAGACGAAAATGACCGGCACGAGCATCAGCGGCACCTTTTTGCCCTCGTGCACCGAGTCGATTATCTTGTTCGTGCCTGCGCCCTCGGTCTTGGTCATATGGTACAGTGCGGCGATCAGGACGCCGCCGACCGGCAGCAGGTAAATGAGCCAGTGATGGCTGCCGCGAAACGAGGTCACCCAGCCGACCGTCAGGTTGAACGCCGAGCCGACAAGGCCGCAGATAGCCCCCGTCACCGTTGACAGCAGTATCCAGCGATAGAATGTTCTGAAGTATTTTCCTGCGCTTATCGCAGTGCTTTTAAACTCAGCCACGGCTTTCACCTCCTACAGTTTAATAAATATATTGCAAAAAAGCCCGATTGTCCAGTGGATTTGTGTGCCTGTTTAAGTAAATTTGCATTCTTCTCTTGATTTTTCTGCGAAGATTGGTTACAATGGGGCGTAAACAATTGATATGGGGGTATCGTCTATGGCTAAGCTCGTATCCAAGATCGTTGAAATTTGGCACGATAGAAAGAGAATTCTCGGCTTGCCCATTTCGTTCACGAGATATGCCCTCAGCGAGGATCGCCTGTTTTTGAAGCGTGGCGTTATCAATGTCAAGCAGGATGAGATCGTGCTCTACCGTGTGCGTGACCTGCGTGTGTCGGTGTCGCTGTGGCAGCGGCTGTTCGGCGTCGGCACGGTGACGGTCATCTCGACCGACAAGAGCATTCCCGAGCTTATGCTTAAGAATATCCGCCAGCCGAACGAGGTCAAGGAGCTCATTCACGAGTATGTCGAGAAGATGAAGATCGCACGCCGCATGCGTGTCGGTGAGATGAGCATGGATGTCGATGACGACACCATCGATTTTGAGGATAACAACTGAGTCCTCGCCCGAAAAAGTCAAATACGGATAGGTATCGAAGTGGTCATAACGGCCCTGACTCGAAATCTTTGGAAGCTCCGGCCGTTTCGTCCGCTGAAAATGTCCGCCGCACAGGGCTTTGCGCGGGTTCGGATTTCACAATTTCATATCGTTCTTGCGTGTTTTTCTTGCATTCTTCCGGAGCAAGGATTACACTTGAGGTATACGGAGAGTTGTCCGAGAGGTCGAAGGTGCGACACTCGAAATGTCGTGTTCCCAAAAGGAACCTAGGGTTCGAATCCCTAACTCTCCGCCAAAAACCCAGTCATATCAAGGCTTTTGCCCATATGACTGGGCTTTTCTTTTCTCTCAAGGTCACATCGGCGTACATGATTTTCGGCAAGAACTCAGGTATGCCAGCCGGTCTGCCTTGTGTCCGGCAGAGTCAGGATATTGTCCATTACATTTGCCGAGGTGATCTTGGACTTGTAATCCAAATGGCTGTAAATATTCGCCGTCGTGCCGATGTCGCTGTGGCCCAGCCACTCCTGGATTTGCTTCAGAGGCACATCGTTTGCCAAAAGCAGTGAGGCACAGCTGTGTCTGAGGTCGTGAAAGCGAATGTGCCGCAGACCGTTCTGCTCCAGCAGCTTGCTGAAATTGGCGGTAACGCTTCTGGGGTTGAAGATATTGCCCATGGCATCCACAAAAACATAGCCGTCATACTTTTTGCTGTAGCAATTTCCGCATACGCGCCTATCCTCCTTTTGCTGCTCCCTCAGCGCCAGCAGCTTTTCCCGGATGTTGCTGACCAGCGGCAGGGAGCGCAGGCTGGATTTCGTCTTGGCACGGTCGGCGCAGACGATTTCACATTTGCCGTCTATCTTTGCGTTGGTTACAATGTGCTTAATGGTGATGGTGTCCCGCTCAAAGTCGATGGCGTCCCATTTCAGCCCCAGCGCCTCGCTGCGGCGCAGGCCGTAAAAGGCGGTCATCTGAATCAGCAGGGAGTACGGATGATCCTTGGACGCTTCCAGCAGCCTCTCCAGCTCCTCCTGCCGGTAATAGTCTGCAATGTACCGCTGCTTCTTGGGGCGCTCCACCTTGTCGGCGGGGTTGAAGGGAATCAGGTCCATTTTGACGGCGTATTTCAGTGCCTTGTGGATATTGGCGTGATAGTGGATCACCGTACCGGGTGACACGGTTTTCAGCTCATGCAGATAAAAGCTCTGAATGTGCTTGGCTTGAATTCCGTCCAGCGTCAGTCCGGTGTTTCGGAAATACGGTGCGATCTTCCCCTTTACCATCTGCGTGTAAGAGGAAAAGGTGGTCTTTTCCACCGAGCTGCGGATAATCTCCAGCCACAGCTCCATGTAGTCGGCAAACAGCATATCGGAGGAGATGTCCTCGTTCTCCTTGCTCACAACCGGCGGGACAAAGCTCTTGCGGGTGTCCAGCAGCAGCTTCTCAGCGCGGCGCTTGTTTCCCTTTGCGGGAAGTCCTGTGGGAATCCACGGCTGCCTGCGCTTGCCGTTGGCGTCCGTGTAATTCAGCACCATGTAGTAATTGTCGTTTTTTATTTGCAGGTGTCCTGCTATCATAAACTCTACCTCCTTTGCGGATAGCACATGAACGGGCACCCTTTCGGACCGTTTTTATTATACGCCCGGCGGGAATGCCCGTCCAATGTGCCATACAGGTTCAAATCCCGGCTACGCCGCCGGCTGCGGATTTCCCGCCGAGAGTGCGTAGCGGATCACATTGATTTTCGGTACGCGGTATGCATTGCCGATTTTCATACCGGGGATGTCGCCGTCGCCGATCAGCGCATAGGCCAGATGACGGCTGATGCCCAGCATCGCCTGCACCTGCGCCACATTTACAATGTCGGGGTAGTCCGTGAACATCACCTCGTATAGGGTCTGAATTTCGATTTTAGTCATCGGCACCACCTCCATCGTCACCAAGCACATGTGCGAGAAGCATATCAAGCTCTTCTTCTGTGTTCACCGGCGAGAGGCTGACAATACCCTCTTCGTTTTCATCCTCACCGAAGGGAGTGCCGCCTTCGCATACGATATTATCCAGTTTTTCCGAAATAGCATGGATTACATAGTGAACCTCTTCCTGAGAGAGAATAAACACAAGCTCGTGTCCGCACTCATCATCAAAGGTTGCCACAAGCTTATCGTCGCTGCGGTCAATACCGTTATCAGCATCGATGAGGAATTCAAGGAAAAGATCCTCAACAAAGAGGCAACCCGCCTCGGAAAAATCTGCGACCATACGGTCAAGCTCCTGTTTTCTGCTTTCGCTCAAACGGTTAAAATCAAAATTAGCTTTCATAATTTAATCTCCTTTCACCGAGCGTCCCGGTCTTTGTGCTGCCGCGCCAAGTGTTTGTTATAAAAGTCCATGGCCTTGACAAGTGTCTCGGTCATCTGCTTCACGGAGGTGTCCGGGCGGAAAAAGCTGCGAAGCTTGTCTACCGGCACCTTCACATATTCCACCTGATTGCCCTTAACCTCGGACAGAAGCTGCAGCACCGCGTCATCCGTGAGAGTCTGCGCCTCGCTCATGCGCCGCAGCCGCCGGGCCTGAGACAAGGACGGCGTTACCTCATCGCTGTCCATCACGGAGAAGAGCATCTCCTGCTCGGACGGCTGCAAATAGGACAGCTCCACCGCCGGAGTCAGGGCGATCTTGCCCTCGTCCACCAGCTTCAGGATGTCGGGGATCAGGTGGGTGAG
>ENA-UONV01000431-UONV01000431.1-human-gut-metagenome-genome-assembly--contig:-CS4-NODE-431-length-50600-cov-20.756791_pt1 | contig 50600 bp, 34 predicted proteins | sample MGYA00242461_ERZ724008 | MGnify/ENA metagenome assembly ERZ724008 | reverse complement strand
TCCCGCGGGGCAGAAACGCCCCGGTGGGGCGTTTCTAGGGCGCGGCTTGGCGAATTCCTTCGGGCACACAAAAAAGCGCATTGCCATGTACTTTGGCAATGCGCTTTTGGGTTTGATGTGATTTTGGTTCAGAATCACTTCTCGCTTTCAGGGAAGATGATTTTGTTGACAAAGAAGAAAATCACCATTGATACGCCGCCGTTCAAAACCGTTGTGCCAATGTTATAGATGAAGTCCGGCACAAGCAATCCGGCAACAGCGACCCACACACAGTTGATGGAGTTGACAATGCAGGTGATAACGCAGAATGCCACCACATACCACGCGATTTGCTTGCCCAGATTGCCCTTGCTGCGGAACACGAAATTGCGCTGAATCGGGAAGTTGATGCACTCGCCAACGACCATGGCGATCATGTAAGCGCAGAAATACGGCAGACCGCCGTGGGCGGCATCGTAGCCGAGGATGTTCCACTTGAAGGTTTCCCCAAACAGGGTCACATCCACGCCGGGCCAGCCGAAATCCACCACCGGCAGACTGCTGAACGCAGCGGGCAAAAATTGCAGCAGTAGATACTTGAACACGGTAATCAGGTTCGACACGATGACGAACAGACCGCCCTCGCGCACCCACTTGGCAGCGGCCGGGTGCTTGGCCGCAAAATCATTCCAGAATTTCATGAAGTGCCCTCCGCTTAGGCATCGCGCAGACGCTTTTCCAACTGCGCGTTGAGAATTGCGTTCTTGACAGCCTCGACAAGCACCTTGCACAGTCCAATACCCCAGAAGCCTTTTGCCTCCAGCACAATGCCATCCACCATGCCCATACTGATGGCGCCGCTGGTCATTTTAGCCAGTGCACGCAGCGGCATATTGTACTGAAACATCACATTCAGGTTCGGCTTTCCTTGCTTGTAGCTGTTCGTCAGCATGGTATGCAGCACCAGCCAGACCAGCCAGCACAAGGGGCTGCGGCTGTGCTTGAGTTCTCCCAGCGTCATATTGCAGTCAATCTTCACAGTATCGTCCGGGATGGGGCGATCCAGCAAAACCTCCCATTCGGCGTCCGGCACGTTCATCACCTTGCCGCTTTCATAATGTGGCAGACTGATGCCTGCATAGGGGTTTGGTGCGCCGGTTCCGGCCACCTCTACCGTAGCCGTCAGGCGAATATCCTCGCAGGAAGCACCCACGCGGATTTCATAGCGGCCGCCCTCAATCTCCCAAGCGTTCGTCATTGTGTTCCAGTAGCGGAAGGCTTTATCATCGAGAGGAATTGCTACGCACTTGCTCTCCCCCGCAGCCAGTTTCACTTTTTCAAAGCCTTTCAGTTCCTGCACCGGGCGGAAAACTTTGGCATCGGGCTTTGCTACATAAATCTGTACGATCTCCGCACCATCACAGCTGCCGGTGTTTGTCACTGTCAGTGTCACACTGTCCGAGGTTGCTTTCAGGTCAGAGTAGGCAAAGCTGGTATAGCTTAGACCGAAACCGAACGGAAATGCCGGAGCCACGCCGGCAGTCTGGTAGTAGCGGTAGCCCACATACAGTCCCTCGCGGTACTGCACGGTACGACCTTTCCCTGCAAAATGCTCCTTGGCGGGGGTGTCCTCATACGACATAGCCCATGTTTCGGCCAGCTTGCCGCTTGGGTTGACTTTGCCGGTCAGCACGTCCAGAATGGCACCGGCACCGGCCTGCCCGCCCAACGCACCATAGACTAACGCCTTGCAGTGCTTGAGCCACGGCGTTTCGATGGACGCACCGGCATTGACCACCACCACGGTGTTCGGGTTGACCGCCTGTACCGCCCGCAGCAGCTCAATCTGGTTATCGGCAATCTTCATGTCGCCGCGGTCTAGGCCTTCGCTTTCCTTGATTTCATCCAGCCCCAAGAACAGCACGGCAACATCCGCCTGCTTGGCCAGCGCGACAGCCTCTGCCTCTTTGACGGCGTCTGCCCTGCCGCGGCGGTCAAAGCCGGGGGCAAAGCCCAGTACCTGCAAGCCACTCTGGGCAAGGTTATCCAGCACAGTATCGACCTTGAGGGAGTTCACGGCGCTGGAGCCTGCGCCCTGATAGCGCGGGGTTTCGGCAAAATCACCAATGACAGCCACCCTTGTGCCGGTTGCCAGCGGCAACAGGTTCTCCTCGTTTTTCAGCAGTACAATGCTTTCGGCGGCGGCACGGCGCACCAGTGCGTGGTGAGCCTCTGCGTCAAAACTGCGGCTGTGTTTTTCCACGGCGGTATGGGTGTCAAACACCAGCGTCAATAGTTCGCTCAGACGGGCATTTACATCAGACTCGGTGATTTTGCCGGTTTCCACAGCCCTCATCAGTTCCCGCACGGCGTCCCCGCCGGGGGCGGGCATTTCCAGTGTAGAGCCGTTCTTCACGCCCAAGGCATGGTCGTTGGAACCGCCCCAGTCCGTCACGACCGCCCCGTTAAAGCCCCAATCCCTGCGCAGAATATCCTGCAGCAGATGGGCGTTTTCGTTGGCGTAGGTGCCGTTGATGAGGTTATAGCTGGACATAATCGTTTTGGGGGCGGCTTCCTTGACTACGATCTCAAAGCCGGTCAGGTAGAGTTCACGCAGGGTGCGCTCGTCCACTACCGAGTCTGACGCCATGCGGCGCAGCTCTTGATTGTTGACGGCAAAATGCTTGGGGCAGGCAGAGATACCGTTGGACTGGATGCCCCGCACATAGCCCGCGGCCATCTTGCCGGAGAGATACGGGTCCTCCGAGAAATACTCGAAGTTGCGCCCACAAAGCGGGCTGCGCTTGGTGTTCAGGCCGGGGCCCAGCAGCACGGACACCTCCTGCGCGGCGGCTTCCTCCCCCATGGCTTTGCCGATTTCCTCGCCCAAGGCCGGATTCCAACTGCAGGCTATCGTAACTGCCGGAGGAAAGCAGGTGGCCGGTACGCTGGGGTTCAGACCCAGATGGTCTGCTGCCCCGGCCTGCTTGCGCACCCCGTTAGGACCGTCCGACAAGGTAATGGCAGGGATACCGTGCTTAGAATAGGCTCGCGTGGTAAAGACTGTATCACCGCTGAGCAGTGCGCACTTTTCTAAAAGTGTCATTTGTTGTATCAATTCTTTGTGTTGCATAGCACAAATCCTTCCCTGTTCACACAAAACACAATACCGCGCAGTTCCGAGGGCCGCAGCCATCGAAACAAGGCGCAGACCGTAATTCGGAATTGTGCGGTATTGCTTTATACATTTTTTTGCGTATTACTTGATAACAAGTGTGCTGGGATCATAGCTGAGAGTCGCGGTGCCGTTACCGTTATCGATCCAACTTCCGCTATACTCACTGGAGTTGACAGGGCCCCAACCTTCCAGTTCGGCGGTAAAGGTGCCGTCTGCTTTCAGTTCCAATTTTCCGCTGCGTGTATAGAGTCCGGCAATAAGGTCATAAGTATAGTTGCCATCGCCGGAGGAAACCGGTGTTGCGACAAAGTCGCATGTGCCGCCGCCCACCTCTGGAGCAGCGACGACTACGCCGGCTACGCCGCCGTTCTCCAAGTCAAAGCTCTCGCAGACGCGGGGCCAGTTGAAGATGTTGTTGGCAAAGCCATCGCTGTAACTGTAACCGGCCGTCATAACGCTGCTCTCGCCCAGATGCAGCCCCTCGGCCACTTTGGTGGTGTCGGACGTCTGGTTCAGCACATATTCGCTATTGCTGGTAGATACAGCGGTCACATCATAGGTTGCACCGGCTGTCAAAGCATCGGTATCCAACTGATTGTTGTCCGGGGTGACATTTTCCATCGTCAGCGTTACAACATCGGCGCTGTTCTCGGTGTTGGTGAAAGTAATATCCACCTTGTCCGGGTATGCTTCAAATTCATAAACATCCAAATTGGCAACCTGAATCCCCATCGTGCCGTCAAAGGTATTCCAGTAATAGTTCAGTTCAGGGGCGCTCTGATTTCCGCTGCAAGAATATTCCGCCGTGGCGGCCTTAGACATACTGTGCTCTTTATCGGTCAGATCAGGGAAAGCGTAGACCTTAGCCAGATAGGAACCGAACGCATAATCAAATTCATCCGAGCACTTGCCGCTGTAGGTGTTGCTCTCGGTGGCGTCAATGGGTTCGCTGGTGTAGATGAAGCTGTCGTTGTCACCGGTGGCATCCGGGGCGCAGAAGTACAGCAGATAATACTTTGCGTTTTCTACACCGGTAAAGCTGTAGTTTCCGCTTTCGTCCACGGTGAAATCCGTTGGGGTCGCCAACTGACTGCCATCATTGGAGACAGTGGAGGAAGAAGCCGCCTGCTGCTTGCCGTTTGTCTGCAGGGTGTGCAGGATGGAGGAAACATTGGTGAAGTAATTGTTGGTGTTAGCAGCCAACGAGCTGCCGCAGCCGGTCAGCCCGGCCGCCATAGCGACTGCCAGCACAGCAGTCAGCGTCTTGCGGGGCGCAGTATTGTTTTTCATTTCGCTTTGCCCTCCTTCTGCGTAAAGCAGGATACAATGCCGACCACAATGGCGGCAACCATCAGCACCAGCAGGGTAATGACCGGCAGGAGCGTACCGCGGGAACCATACATCGAGATGTTGTTCAGCCGGTCAGCCCAGACAGGATAGCTGTTGAGAAAGAACAGGCCCATGCCAAAGGTGATGCAGGCCACGGCGGCGAGGTTGAGCAACTCGCTCCATGCGCGGTCAACCAATGCGTAGGCGGCCATGCCGACCATTCCCAGTGCCAAAGTCAGGAAAACGACCGTGTCAAAATAGTCATAGACCATGCCGTACACGGTAAAGCCAATCAGGGCTGCCGCAGATAAAACGACACCGACCAGCGAAGATTTTGCGCTGAAACTTTTTACTTTACTCATGGAATCAGCCCTCCACTTTCTTGTTTTTTTTGCCGTAGGTCATCACAACACAGGCTGCGGTACAGCCGATGAAAGTAATGCCGCAGATGGCGGTGACCACCAGCAAAACCATCTCCCACCACGGGACAATGTTGACAACGATGGAGTTACTGCTCAGACCGTTGGCAGAAATCGAACGGCTGGCAGCGTACACATTGGCTTTGGTGGCACGGCGCAACTGCTGCATAATGTAGCCATCGCCACCATCAATGGCAGCGGTAACGGCAGCGGCCGTTTCGCCGGGATCCAAGCAGACGAAGTCAACACCGGCAGTAATCATTTCCATATAGTGGGTCTTGTACGTGGAGGTCTTAGCGAAACCGTCGGTAGTGATGTGACCCTTGAAGCCCCACTCACCGCGCAGGACATTCTTCAGCAGAGGCACATTGACAGCGGCATAGACAACGCCGATACGGTTGAACGCGGTCATTACGCTCTGAGCGCCGCCCTCAACAAAGGCACCCTCAAAGGCACGCAGATACGTTTCGCGGACAGTTTGTTCGTTGGCAAAGGTGCTCAGGCTCTCACGGCCGGACTCCTGATCGTTCATGGCAAAGTGCTTGACACAATAGTTGACACCGTTGGCCTGCATGGCGGCAGCCTCAACAGCGCCGACCATGTAACCGTAGTTGGAATCCTCACTGTAATACTGCTGGTTACGGCCGCCGAACGGGGTACGGTGCGTGTTGCCGCCGCCGTACCAGACTTCGTTGACGCCGGCGTAAGCGGCCTGAATTGCCATCAGACTGCCCTTGCGCTCCATGCGGTCGCGGTTCCATGTGCGGGCGGTCATCACCTCAGACACCCAGCTCAGGCAATTATCACCGGTGGCAATCATCGTAGAACCGACACCAAGACAGTCGTCTGCACGCTTCTGGGCAGGCATACCGACCTTGTCAAGTCCGGCCACACCAAAGGTATCGGGCATCAGGGCGGTCATATCCGCCACGGTCAGCTGATCGAGGAAAGCATCCCACTGCTCATCATCGTTCCATTCCACCAGACGCATATCGATGAACTTGAGGCCGTTGTCGGCACCCTGCGTAAAGTCCGAAACCGCAGGGGCGTCGGCAGGAGTCTCATACCAGTCAAGGTTCAGGTCGTCGATCATCTCATCGGTGGCATCAATGCTGACAACGCTGGCGGGGTAAGTGCCGGACCAATCGCTGCGGGAAAGGTAGGTAAAGTCCACACCGTAGTAGTTCAGGTCGGCGTTATCAAACTGGTTGGTGACCTCCACGGTGTCATCTGCGCGGGACATTTTATAGGTGGTGGTGTCCTGTTCGGCCTGATTCCAGCTGTAAACCTTGGCGGCATCGCCGTCTGCGGTCATACCATTGGCGGTGGTGTAGCCCTTGGCGGCCAGAATGTTGTTCAGTGCATCATGGGAATCATCGCCCACGGACAGGTAGTAGTCACCGGCACTCAGGATATAACCCTTCGCACCCTTGGCGTCATAGCTGGCCAGCATATAGCGTTCACACTCGACTGTGACGGTCTGGCTCTGACCGGGCTCCAGCGTATCGGTTTTTTCGAAACCGACAACCTGTACGGCGGATTTTTCGATGCTGTTCTGCTTCTCGTAATCGCCGTAGGGCGTCTGGGCATACACTTCGACTACGCTCTTACCGGCCACATCGCCGGTGTTGGTTACTTCCACCTCAACCTCATAATTGTCGGTATCGGCGTTGAAAGTCACACCCTTGAGCGTCTGGGTGAAATCGGTATAGGACAGACCATAACCGAAGGGATAGACAACCTCATCGGCGTAATTCCAACCGTTTCCGGTGGAAGAGCCGACGGAGGAGGAAGCATCCCCGCTGCCCATGACCGCATCTTCATAGCGGGTTTCGTAGTATTTGTATCCCACATAGATACCCTCGGCGCAGATGGTGTAGTAATCTACGTTGATTCCATCGTTGGAAAGGTCGGTGGCCTTGCTGTTGACGTAATCCACATTGCCCCACAACTGCATATTCTCGCAGGCATAGGTGGTGGCAGGGGCAGACAGCGAGTTGGCAGCGTAGGTATCTACCAGATGACCGCTGGGGGAAACCTTACCGGCCAGCACATTGGCAACGCCCTCGTAGCCGATAACACCGGGCACGCCGGCCAGCACGCAGGCATCAACATCATAATCGTCCAGCCAATCCAGTTCCATCATCTGGTCAGCATTGATGATGACAACGATCTTTTTGAACACACCGGCGGCTTTCTGGGCTTTCAGATAGGACATCAGGTCTTTTTCGTTGGCCTGCAGACCCAGAAAGTGAGAGCCGTCCTTGCCAAACATGGCGGTATCGTTGCTCTCGCCGCCCAGACGGGTAAATACGGCAATGGCGGCATCGTTGTAATCGCCGGACCAGCTGCTGGCATATTTTTCTACGTCAGAAATGGGAGCTTCCACAACCTCGGTGGCAGTGGTGGCACCCAGAGATGCGTAAGCATTGTCCAGCAGCGTAGTGTTGACATTATCCGCGCCAAAAACTTTCTGCATAGCAGCGCCGAAGGTCATAGTAGGAATCGACGCCACGCTGGAAGTCGTGCTTTTGCCCATGGTGGAATGAGCCGCACCGTTACCGAAAATGGTCACACGGCTTGTGTCGGCAAGCGGCAGGGCTGCGTTTTCGTTGCGAAGCAGAACCGTACCCTCCTCGGCTTGGGCTACGTTTTCTGCAGCCACTTCCATTTCTACCTTCAGGGCGGCCTGTTTGTTGGTGTAGTCGGTGCCGAACTCGTTGTCATAATAGGCAGTGTTCACGGCACTGGCGTCGTCGGTCTCTACGATCTTGCTTGTGTTGATATTCAGTGCTTTGTTGATGGCACCGGAATAGGTAAACATCAGGGTTGATGCAGATACAGTTGTCAGCGTAAAAAACGCCATTACTGCTGCAGTTCCCCGTACCACAGGCATTCTTCTCATATGTACCTCCTAAATAATCGTTTTCTCCTTCAAATCTCGTAGGGTAGGATTTATTCATCAGATCTTGCCTGGCGTAACCATTCCGGACTGGTTCTGCCATGAAAATCTTTCCGATAAAGTAATTATACGAAAGCGTCCCTTTTTTTAAATGTCTTTTTCATAACTGGTCGTTCCACATACATAACTCACATTATTTTGCAAAACAGCCGCAATTTCTTTGTACAACAAATACAAATATGTGCCGATGTGTTTGTGCATCTTGTTGACATACGAGTATTTCTTTATTAAGCAAAAATACTGCTGTCGATGTAGCTTGACATCGCATCAAGAAAACCGTGCCGCTTGGTACGGCTGACCGGCAACTGGTAAGGACCGACCTTTACCGTATCCTGTGCAATGCCTGAAACGTGCGCCAAATTGACAAGGTAGCAATTGCTGCACCGCGCAAACGAATGCCCGGCCAGCTTTTCCTCATAACTTTTTAATAAACCGCTGGCGGTAATTGACCCTTCCTGTGTATAAAAATGAACCGTATGACCGTCGCTTTCTATATAGTAGATTGTTGCAGTGTTCAGGCGGTGCATTCCGCCCTCTGCCAAAAGTGTCAGATTGAATGTTTTCCTTTTCTGCAGCTGCAACTCGGCTTTTCGAATTTGCTGAGAAAAAGAAAAGTACGGTATTGGTTTCAATATGTAATCCAGTGCGCCTACCTCATATCCCTTAATGGCATACTGTGCCGTGTTGGTAATAAAGACAATCAGCACTTCTTCATCGAACTTGCGAATCCGTCTGGCTGTCTCCATTCCGTTGAGCTGCGCCATCTCGATATCCATCAGCAGAATATCATAAACAGGGCGGTAGTTTTCGGCGAGTTGTATTCCATCGGAAAATTGCTGAATCTGAAACTCTGTCTCATACTGCCGGGTATAACGCTGAAGATAATTTACCAACTGGCAACGAGTGGCTTCATCGTCTTCAATGATTGCAACACGCATAGCTTTCCCCTTTTGCATCGTGCATTTTTTCTCCTAAAATCATATTTAGCAAAAAAAAGAGCAGGAGTCAACGACTCCTGCATAATGTGTTGCCTACAATTCGTAAGTTGTCATGTTTCTGCCGGGGCAAGGGGCAGCAGTATATAGGTATTCACTATGTCGCCTTCCTGCCGGAAAGTCAGCTCTCCACCGTATTTTTCTGCAAGCAGCTGCATGCTGCGGATGCCGAAACCGTGGTTTGCCTTATCCGACTTTCCGGTAACAGGCAGGCCGTTTTCCAACCGCAAGGGTTCCTTTGTGTAGTTTTGCAGATGTACCGAACAGAAACCTTCCGTTGACCGAACGGTAAGTGCAATCTGTTTCTGATCGGGATTGCTAAGCTGTTCGGTTGCCTCGACTGCATTTTCCAGCGCATTACCAAACAATGCATATAAATCTGCCGGTTCCATATGAAGCAGTCCACGACCATCTGCCATGCAGGTAAATCCGATCTGCTTGCTGCGGCACATCTGGCTTTTTTCGGTCAGCAGCACATCCAGCGCGGGATTTCCGGTTCTAATGATCGTATCATAGGCGTCCACGGCCTTTTGCATGTCTTTCAGCACGGACTCGTCAATACGCCCCTCGCTGCGGAAAACCCGGATCTGGTGCCGCAGATCATGGCATTTTATATTGACTTGTTCCATATTCTGCTTGGATATCTGGTATTGCTTGCCGCTTTGCTCCAACAACAGGTGGATTGCCTCATTTTCACGCTCCAGGCCCAGCGTCCGGTAAATGCTATACTGATAAAACAGCACAACCGTATCAATCAGCAGCAAGGCAAAATAATAGGCGCCGCCGGTGTTGCCGCAATAGCTGGCATAGCTGTTCAGCAACAGGCAGGCCAGCAGCATCAGGACCCAGCTTGGGAAAACCGTCCGGCTGTGGATGCGCTCCAGAACAGAGGCATCCACCTTGCGGATCAGCAGCCCGTACAGCAATAGGGCAACAGCAAGCAAAGTTCCTATGCTGGTAGCGATCCCCTGATAGGTAGAGAAGTTTTCCCCGGTAAGGATGCAGGTCAGGCTGCAGGAGGCCTGCTGGGTAAACCAGAAAAGGGTGCCCATATACAGACAGGTCCAAAGGTGCATCTGCACACAAAGATAAACACAGAACAGTGCAATCAGAAATTGCCCCAAAAAGCCTGCGGCTTGATACAGCAGATACAGGAGCAGTGGCTGCGGGCTGCCGCCAAACAGTGCTGCCCAGAAAGAGGATACCAGTATGCCGAAAGCGGTGGTTGCAATAACGCGGGGCAGATAATGGGACCGTTTGGGAAAATTCGAGGTATACAGCAGCCCCGTAAACAAAATCATCAGGAAAAACAAGCATCGGAACAGATACGCTATCATGGTTATCGCCCTCCTTTGCCGTAAAATCCGGTCATCTGCTGCAGAAAATCCTTGCGGCGATTGCGGCTGATCTGCAGCGGATGTCCGCCAACCATTACGGTATTGCCGTCCAAAAAATCCACATGGCGCAGATTGACAAGATAGCAGTAATTGCAGCGAAAGAATCCTTCTTCTGCCAGCTGATTCTCTACCCGCTTCAAAGTGCCTGTGGCGGTCAGATCGCTGTATTGTGTGTGGTAAATCAGGCTGTGATTCTGCACCTCAATATACAGTACATCTGTGCTGCGTACATATTGCGGCCCGTGCTCGCCGGAAATGGTAAGCATGATACCGTGCAAGTGGTGTACGGCCTCCAGAGCTTTTTGTATCTTCAGCTTAAAGGAATAATAATTAATAGGCTTTAAGATATAGTCCAGGGCATCTACCTCATAACCGGCTATGGCATACTGCGCCAGATTGGTTACAAACAAAAGCACAATCGTCTTGTTCGTCTCCCGCAACACCCTGCTTGCCTCAATTCCATTGCGGCCGGGCATATCCACATCCATAAAGACAATATCAAAAGTGTGGGTATCTGTCTGCAGAAAGGTGTCTGCATCAGGAAAAAAGTGCAGCTGGAACACAATGTGGTTATCCTGCCGATATTGCTCCAGACAGCCTTGCAGCAAATCAGCTTCAGCCTTTACATCCTCCACAATGGCGATATGAATCACAGCATACACCCCTTTCATTTTTTACTTTTATGATACCATTTTTGTCCTGCAAAAGCAAATAATCGTTTGTGATTCTTGCGCGTTATTATGACGTTATTAAAGAGGATGATGGACTGATGCGTATCAAAAGCCGTGAGGCGGCATGGGAACCGCGGACTATGTGAAACAGTGTACCAAGAGCTATCCTCTTTCAACTCCGTGTGATTTGCTTCTTGTGTATCAAACACTGCTGCAGAATTTGAAATTATGCAGAATTAATATCTGTTACTCGTTCTTTCCGCCATTAAAGTAGCCTAACTCGATGAAATAACGCATTTGACGAATTCACGATACCGTTATACAGTAATAGCAAGGAGATGAGCGATGTGCCTGTTTTATCGAGATTTCACGGAATCATTCTCTGTATTCCGAAGCTTTTGCCGCGCGTAGAAAACCTTCAGGCTGTCTTTGGTCTGTTCAAAGGTCTGCACCCTTCGTCCTTCACGTCCAGCAGGGTGACGGTCGCCTCTTGGCCGTAATACTCCGACCCGGAAGGCCAGAGGTTCGAATCCTCCCGGTCGCACCAAGAGCAGCACCTTATGGGGTGCTGCTCTTGGTGTTTTGCATGGATTTTATGGGGCAGTAAAAGAGGGGGATTCGAGCAGCCCGTGCCCCGCGGCTTGGCGAATCCCTTCGGGCACGTCAAAAAGCGCATTGCAATGTACTTTTGCAATGCGCTTTTTGTTTTATTGTTATTTAGGTTTAGAATAATTTTAGTAGCATATCATCTGCGGCATCAGTGTATTGCCCTTTTGCCAGTTGATCATTTCTCAACTGATTTATGGTGCTTCGCATAAGGAAAATTTCTTCTGCGGAGAAACTTGCCTTTTTATCAGCTGGGAGAGCATTGATTTTCAGTATCAGTCGCCCCGTTTTTTCTGTGTTATGCCCAAGCGCCCTTTGCTGGTAATAGTAAGGTGCGAGTGCTTTCAACAGGATACTTTTGTTCGCACGGGTCAATTTGATTTTTCTCATAATCCAATCGCCTTTCCGAGTTTCTCTTGTGCCTTGCGTTTGTTCTTGTCAAATGCATGGGCATAAATGTCCAGCGTTGTGCTTGCCTGTGCATGACCCAATAGACTAGCCACCGTGCGCACATCCACGCCTTGCGAAATCAGCAGGCTGGCGTTCGTGTGTCTCAGGCTATGTACACTCAAGTCCAGCGGTAGGTTATTTGCTTTCAGAATCAGTTTAAATCTATATGTGAATGTGCTGGGACACATAGGCTTTCCGTTAGGTTGACGGAATAAATAGTCTTCCTCGTCCACGGTTTCGTTTGCAGTCTGTTCCCTATCCCACTCGCACTCCTTACGCCATGCTTTGAGTAGCTGGCACATTTCCTTGCTCAGATATACCATACGATCACCGCTGCTGGTCTTGGGGTCCTTAGTGATTGATTCTTGGTGACTAAGTTTGACCACACCCCGCTGTACATGAATCGTCCGTTTACGCCAGTTAATGTCACTCCATTTCAGTCCACAGGCTTCTCCCCTACGTAGCCCGGTTGCCAGCACCAGCTTGAAATAGGTTTCGTATTTCATGCTCTGACCCTCGAAAGCTGTAATCAACTTTTTTACGGTTTCCTCGTCAGCTACCGGGCGTTCTTTCTTCTGCCCCTTAGGCTTGTAGCATCTCCATGCGGGATTGTGGGTCAAATAACCCTCGTCCACAGCCGCCGACAGGATGCCGCACAGCGTGTTGTGTAAGCCTTCGACCGACTTCTCGGATAGATTTCCTCTGCCGTCCAAACGCGGGCTGTGCCGCATTTCTTCGTAAAAATCACGGATAACCTCTTTACGCAAATCGGTCAACTTGTAGTTGCCCAGTGCTGGCAAGATTCTGCGAATATCCTGTTCGTCGCGTCGAAATGTGGAGTCAGCCAGCTTCTTCGGTCCAACATCGGTCACCCAATGCTCAATGTACTTTGCCAGTGTAATGCTTCGGTTGATGGGTTCAGGCGAGTGCTGTACTTCTCTCTCAAACAAAATTGCCTGTTCCTTTACCCATTTCTCTGCCTGTTTGGGTGTGTACTCCTTGGGTGGCTTGACCGTTCTCTGCACAGATTTTAGTCGGTTGCCCTCATAATCATACCCACGAGAGACTACAATCAAGTAACTGTTGCTGCCGCGCTTTCTGATAGATGCCATATTTTGCACGCTCCTTAGTGTTATTTTATTGACCTGCGGTACTACAAAGCATACCGACAACTGCGACAGAAAGCTATCACCACACCCAACAATCTTTCGTCCAAAATTCTACCTATTACTGACAAAAACGGCACCGCCATCTCTGACGGTGCCGCTGGTTATTTAGCCTGCTTTCTTGGCTTTTCTATTCTTATTTTTCATAAATGCAACATAGCACGGATTTTGGTTGTTCAGCAGATCTTGCATCAGGTTTGCGGCCTGCTGTTTCGCCACGTCCTGCGGGTGGCAGTAGGTGCGTTCCAAGAATGCCGTATCTGCATGACCGAGCAACGATGCCGCCACCTGTTTGCTGGTGCCTTCCTGCAGCAGATAGGTTGCGTAGAAATGCCGTAGCGTATGCAGATGGTATTCCTCTGGCAACCCGCACTTTTTATACAGCTTGCGCAGATGCCGTGTAAAAGTATCCGGATGTGGCACATGACCGTCGGGGTCAGTAAAAATTGGCTGCTCTCTATCCGGAACGCCGCTATGCAGCACCTGCTGCTGTCGCAGCGCCATCAGAAGCTCCCATATCCCCAGCGGAATGGTTACAATCCGTTCCCGATGGCTCTTGGTGTCGCTCTCAACAATCTGCCCGGATGCGCAGCTGCGGGAACGGCGGACGGTCAGTTCACAAGCACCGGTTATGTCCCGCCATTGCAGGGCGCACAGTTCCCCACGCCGCAATCCTGTCGTGATCGCCAGTGTGTAGTACGCCCGATACAGAATCGGTTCGTTCTGAATTGCCCGCATCAGTTTACCCATTTCATATTTCTGCGGAATATGCTGCACTTCCTTCTCAAAATGCTTCTTGCGGACACGGTGCGCCGGATTGAATGGAATGATGTCATTTTTCTTGGCATCCTCCAGCACCGAGGAAACCGTCTCAAGGTACTTCTGCACCGTTGTTTCCTTGATGCAGTTTCCACCACGCCCCGGGCGCTTGCGCAGTTCCTCACACATTTCCTCTAAGGTCATGGGGAGCAGCTTTGCAAGCGGAATGCCCCCAATCAGCGGATAAACAATATCAAGGTTTCTCTTATAGCCTGCGTAGGTAGTAGCTTTGAAAAACGGTTCCTGCCGTTTGAGCCAATTTTCGGCGTACTGTTCAAAGTGGGTTTGGTCGCTTTCTTCTACGCCATACTTGAACTTTTTCTCGATGCGCTCAGCCTCCGCCATGACATATTGCTGGATGCCACGCTTTGGCACGGATGATGGCACAGTGATGGTCTGCGCTTTCATCCGTTTCTGCCCATTGACGTTATAGCCGTTGCAGACAGTGATTTTGTATTTTCGTTCGGACTTTTTCTTGATGTAAGCCATTGTACCTCCTTGTCAGCGCTGCCGAGAACGGTTTCGGCGGCGGTTATGATTTGTATGGTGTTCTTGATTCTCGCGGTCTATGCGGTTAGATTCGTGTGTTCTTTGGATGCGCTTGATGGCTCCCTCCGCAATTTTATCCTCTTTGCGGAGTTTGGCAATCTCACAGGTCAACGCCATGCGTTGGTCTGCCAATTCCGGCGGGGCATCCTTTCGGCGCATCTGCTTGACGATTTCCGCCCGCTGTGCGGCAAGGGCATCTATCTGCCGGGATAAGCCCTTGCGGTAGTCCACGATGGCCTGCAAAGATGTAAAGCGGTGGTTTTTTACACAGGCATGCTCTGCAAGGATTTTCTCGGTATCTTTCCAGATGCGCTCTAATTCCGGGCGATTGATGTGCGGTTGCTGTTTCTTGGGCAGGATACCCAGCTGATAACAGTAGTACAGATATAAGTGGTGCATCTGGGATTCCCCGAAGAATACCTCGAAGAAAATTTGGAGGATGCCTTTTCCTGTGTAATGGTTCTTGGGGCGATACCGTTTCGGCGTGTTTTGCCGGGGAGGGTGCTTCATTTCATACAGCCTTGGTCCGTACAACAGGTAATTTCCGCGCAGTCGGTCATCTATGGCAGGTAAATCGTATTCTTCTCCCAGCCGATAAAGTCGCACGGCTCGACCACCATCCCGCGCCCGTATGGTCGCATATTTTCGGTGTGGATCACTGCCGAAAATATACCCTTGCCGATACAGCGCTCTGTGAAAATCCTCGGCGGTGCTGGCATCCTCACAGGCTTGGTCGATGGCCTCGCGCATCCGGGCGTACCGCGCCGGTTCCTTGGCCTTGGGCTGCTCCACCACCGACAAGTCGTACTCCCGGCACAGCTTGTCGGATGCTGCCCGGAACTCGGCATACTGGCTGCGGCGTTGCTCGTACTTCTTGCCGTCCACATAGGACACGGAATTTATCACAAAGTGATTATGTAAGTTATCCGTGTTCATGTGGGTGGCAACCAGCACTTGGAAACGCTTGCCCCAGACCTTGCGGGCCAGTGCCACGCCGATCTCATGGCATTGCTCCGGTGTGACCTCCCCCTCGCGGAAACTCTGGTAGGCATGGAGCGCCACCACGCCGTCTGTTTTCCCAAAGCGTTCCTGTACAGCCCGCATATCTTCCCACGCATGGTCTGCCCTGCAATGGATGCCGGTGACAAGCTGGGCGCTCTCGTTCAGCTTGGTCTTGGCATCGTTCTCTGCGTAGTGCAGTGTCTGGGCAAGGGCATCGTATTCGGTTTTGTCCGGGTTGGCGGCATAATCAAGGACGCGCTGTAAACTGTCCTTGATTGCCCAAATCTTAGTTACCGCCAATGAGCAGGTCCCTCATGCGGTCGGTCTGGGCGTTGATGGCTGCCCCTTCCCGTGCAGAACAGTTCTCTGCAATTTCATCCAGTTTATCCAATATATCAAATACCTCCTTGGGCGGATGCCCGCCCGGCTCATATCCCAGCGCCCGCTGGCGCAAGTATTCCGAGAGTGACAAGCCACACTTTTTAGCCAACATCGTCACCTTTTTCTTTTCAGTGACGCTGACGCGGACATTGATTCCAACCGTTCTGTTCCTCATGCGCTCGCAGCCTCACAGGGGTTCGGGGCCGGCCCCGTAGGCTTTTCGGCAGGTTGCCCTGTGGCAACACTTCGCCCATGCTTGCTTCCCTCAAGCGCTCCGAGTGACGATGGTGACGATGGTGACGGTCTTTCTGGGATACCCCACCCCGATAATTGAGTTATGTCAATATCATCGTCACCACCGTCACCATCGTCACCATAGAAGCTCAAAAGACGAACCTTGTTCTTTCGATGGGTTTTATAGTGAATACCTTTCGGCTCGAACACTTTATCGAAATACTTGGCCATGTTATAGGTAAATTGATTCGGCTGTACTCCCTCGATATGCACTTCTGCAAGCAATTCCGATGCCGTTCCCTGCCAGTTTCCGACACTTTCGATATACTCTGCCGCTTTCCACAGGTAATCCGGCACAGCCTTGATTTCCCGTTCTTCTGCGGTTTCCTCATCTTCTAAAGTCCAAACACAGCTTTCTTCGCGCAAATGCAGCGTTCTGTCGTCCATATCGCGCCCGGTGAGCAGAATGTCAGCGGTCTGGCTCATGCGTTTTCTCTGCATGACCCAGCTTGTATCGGCTACGCCCATAAGACCTGTGGAGCCGGAAATCTGATCAAATGGGTCGGATGCAGTTTGCTTGCGCAAGTGGTGAATCAGCAAAATACAGATGCCATACTTGTCAGCAAGCTTTTTCAATGCACCTGCCTCCTTATAGTCGTTCGCATACATTCCACCGTTTCCGTCGCTTAGACGCACTTTTTGAAGTGTATCGATAACGATTAGACCAACATCGTGATATGTGTGGACAAGTGCCTCAACTTGTTCCTCCAATCCCTGCCCAATACTCGGACATTCGGTTTGCAGAATCAGCCGTTCTGGGGCATCGCCGCCGTCGATAAGCTGGAAAATGCGATTTTGCAGACGGTTAAATGTATCTTCCAACGAGAAATAAATCACGGTGCATGGCTCTATTTCTCGATTCCAGACAGGATTGCCCTGCGCAATCTGTAAGCAGAGCCACAGCGTCAGCCAACTTTTGCCTGCCTTGCTGGGACCGGCAAACAGCGCCAATCCGGCAGGGAGCAGACCGGGAATGATCCACTTGACCGGCGGCAGTGGCGTGGAGAGGAGTTCTTCTGCGGTGATTGCTTTCGGAAGTTTTGTAAAAGTCATTTGCATCATCCTTTCAATTTCAAGATATATACATTATCTCATATTATCGTGATTTTGTGTGTAGTAAGTTTTACTCTCCAGTAGTAAGTTGTACGGCTCGCGCCGCCCCACAGCCCCACAAGCGCGCCAAACGGCGGTTTTGCGGGTGATGTCGCGTCCGTGTGCGATGCGGAGCTGCCGCCCCACACGGGGCTTGTTTGGGCGAGATGTTGGAGTGAATCAGATTTGATTCACTTTTTCGGTTTTATCACCCCAAAGTGAATCAGTTCTGATTCACTTCGGCGGTCCGCGTGCGTATTTCGCACAGTTCGTCTGTTTTGCGTTTGTCATAGGCTCACACCCTTTCTGAATTCGCAGCGTTGTTTTGTGTAACCCTCTTGAATACACTTTTCGGGAGAGAAAAAAGAGCCCGGAGGACCTTACCGATTTCGGTAAGGCCCTCCGGGCTCTTTATATATTTTCTCTGTTTTATCCGGGCGTAAGGGTACACTTTCCCCGCAAATCTTGATGTAAATTCAATAAAAATCAAATAATACGCATGTTAGCGTTAGTTACACGGTTATGTAAATAATAAAAATAAATAAAAGAAACCGTGTGCATCAAAATAATGCTGAAGAAAAATGTCTAATTTGCCGCTCGCCCCCAGACTTGGGAACATAACAGGCAAGCCGCTGACGACGACCGTACACTGACTCTGCAAGGATCTTACTTCTTACAACCCCTGCGCGGTCACCCCATCTGAAGCTGTGGGGCATCTGGAGTATCATTATGTTCTCTCCCTGCCGTGGGTTAAGGTCTGCCTTGACCTTGCTGTGCGCCCCATCGGGAAAGTAAAGTACCTGTTATGCTGTGTATTCAGTTGTAAAGGTGCTGTTGTACAGAACAAATCTGTAGTTTTAGTATACTCCAGCCGTTAGCAATCGGTCAACAGTAAGTGCTAATTGTTTACACGACATTCACAATTCAAGGCGACAATCCACCTATGATGGATTTCATTAGAGAGTTTGCTCACCGTCTAATGTATTGTACATAGTCATCAGCAGGGTTCGCTGATGCATCTTTCGGTTATGGATGTCAATCAAGCATTAAGATATCCTTACCGCAAAAGTCACCGCAAATTTTGCCCCGCCGCCAGGGGTGTCGGTCACGGTCAAGTCTGCATGATGCAGCCGGGCTAGTTCCTTGGCTACGCTTAGACCAAGGCCAAAATTGTGCTTGTCGGTGCGGCTGGGATCAGCGCTGTAAAAACGGTCAAAGACCCGAGCTTTTTCGGCATCCGGTATGCCGGGGCCGTGGTCTTGCACGGCCAGGGTGATTTTTTCCTCACAGTATGTCAAGCACAGTTCCACGGGGGTGCCCGCGGGGGTGTGGTCAAACGCATTGTTGAGCAGGATTGCCAGCAGCTGCTTTACACGGTCCGGGTCCGCCTCTATGGAAGGAACGCTGTCCTCCGGCAGGGTCAGACTTAACGGGTGTTGGCGCTGCTGCGCCAACGGGAAAAACGCATCGTATACTTCTAGGCAGAGGTTATCCGGTGCGATGGGGTGCAGATGGGCCGGCAAGGCATCCAAGTCGCCGTTGGCCAGCACCAGCAGATCCTCCACCAGCCGCGCCATACGGTCCGTCTCCTGCTCGGCATTCCGCAAAAGGGTGGCGCGTTCAGTCACAGGAGTGCGGCACGCAGCGTCCAGGCTTGCTTTTACTACGGCCAGCGGGCTGCGCAGTTCGTGCCCGGCTGCGGCGATGAACTCCTTCTGCCGCCGCATGGCCAATGCCGTCGGAGCCAGCGCTTTGCCGGTCAGCCGCCAGCTGATGATCGCCAGCAGCAGTGTGCCAGTGAACCAGATCGCACCATACTGCACAACTGTCTGGACCGCATGACGGTGTACAAAGCCCATATCCTGTAAAGCGGCCACAAGCAGATAACTGCCTGCTGTGCCGCGCGGCAGCAAGGCTGCGTGGCAGCGGTATTCGTTCAGCGTGAACACCGCGCTTTGCCGCTGCACGGCACCGCTGCTGTCATGCAGACTTGTGTCCAGCAGGGGGGACAAACCTTCTTCTAACAGAGGTTCAACCGCATTGCGGGCATCGGCGCTGCCCGTGGTGCCCGCAAAATGCAGCGCGGCACCGTTGTCCCACAAAAACAAAAGGCAGCCGCTGTTGTGCTCCTGGTCAGCCAGCCAAGCGTCACTTACGCTGTCGGCGCTGTCCAGCCGGTCAACGATGGCAGAAAAGTTCTGCGTGAGCAGCGTCTCCGCGGCGGTCCTGTACTGGGCGGCGGCATAATTCCATGTCACGACCAGCGCACCTGCCAGCACCAACGAGGTCAGCGCCGTCATCAGCAGGGTCAAACGGCGGCGCAGTGCAGTCAGCATGGCGGTACCTCCGCCTTATAGCCGCTACCGCGCACGGTGGTGATCGTTACCGCACTGCCTACGGCTTTCAGCCGCCGCCGCACAAAATGGATGTAACAGTCCAGATTAGCGTCCTCAACTTCGGCCAGTGGTCCCCAAACCCGCGCCAAAAGCACCGCACGGGTCTGCAGCTGCCCCGGTGTGCGCAGCAGTACCTCTAAAAGATCGGCCTCCCTCTTGGTCAGGGCCGCAGCGGCCTTTGGCCCGCTCAGGGTCAGTTGGGCGGCATCCAGCGTCACGTCACCGCAGCGTATGGCAGATTCGGCAGTGGTGCCGGGGCGGCGGGTTAGTGCCCGCAGCCGGGCCAGAAGCTCCCGCGTGTCAAAGGGCTTGCCCAGGTAATCGTCTGCACCGGCATCCAGGCCGTCCACCCGGTCATTGATGCCGGACAGGGCCGTCAGCATTAACACCGGGGTGGTACATCCCTTGGCGCGGGCGGCCCGCAGCAGGCTAAGACCGTCCAGCCCGGGCAGCATCCGGTCCAGTACACAGACATCGTATGCGCCGCCGCACAAAAGGGCTTTGCCGTCTGCGCCGTCGTGGCAGGTATCTACAGTATAGCCCGCAGCTTGCAGGGCAGGCAGCAGCGCCGTGCAAAGGGCGCGGTCATCTTCGATCAATAAAATCCGCATGGCATAATTCTCCTTTTCCCTTTCTAGTATACACCCCAAACCTTGAAACAGTCTTGAAAAGCCGCAGCTTTTTTCAAGGACAATTCAAGATTCGGGCGGTATACTGGTGCTACACCCGATGAAGGAGGGCACATACTTATGAAACGAATCATCAGTGCCGGATTATGCACGGCATTTATTTTGAGTCTGGCAGGCTGCGCCAGGCAGGACACCACTCCCAGCCTGACCGCTGCAGACACCACCGATACCCAGATGGGCCGCTGGGTCGAGAGCCGCGTTGACCTTGGCGGTGAGCAGCTCATCTCTTACCCGACGCAGCTGGCGGACGGAACGATTGTTCTGTACACCGGCAAGGTGGGGGAGGACAGCATCGAAGACTACACCCGCCGCACCAGCACTGACGGAACCAACTGGACATCGGAACCTGCAGCGTTTGACGTGGGCGATGCGATGGTCACGTGGATCCTCGTTGCGCCGGACGGTGAGCAGGCGCTTATCACCTATGACGGGGAGAATGCCGGGCTGGTTCTGCAGGCACCTGACGGAACCAAAACCGTTGTAGAGGATGACACGGTAAAGCAGGGCATCAACCCCAACACAGCTGTATTTCAGGGGGATAAGCTGGATTTTGTCTCCAACGGCGACACCGTGGATTTTGTGCAGGTCAGCCTGACTGACGGCAGTGTTACGACCGCCGCACTGCCGCAGGATCTGGCGTACAGCCTCAACTCCCTCACGACAGTCGGCAACCAGCTTGTTTACCTGAGCTTTGACAATAATACCGGCGATATTATCCTGAACGCCCTGGACCCCGCCACCGGCGCAAGCACCGAGCTGCTGAACCCGGTCCCCAATGCGACCAGTTCTCAAGCGCTGACCGGCGACGCAGACGGCGCGGCTTATTACGCCTGCACGGACGGCATCTACCGCCTGGCCCCCGGCGGCACCCTGCCGGAGCAGGTCGTCCCTGCCGAGGGCACAGCGATGAGCATTTCCAGCAACTATCCGCTCTCTCTGCTGCGCACGGCGGCGGAGGACTTTATGGTCCTGCTCTTTGGCGACAGCGGCGGAAACGGCGATCTCTATTTCTATCACTATGACGAAACGCTGCCCACCCATGCCGACACAACGCTGACCGTCTGGTCATTGGCGGATTCCGCCACGGCGCGGCTGGCCGTGAACGCCTACAAAAAAGCCAATCCCGAGGTGGACGTTACCTTTGAAACCGCCGTGCAGACCGACACCGATGATGTCAGCGCCGCCATCAACGATGCGCTGACCCAGCTGAACACCGAACTGCTGGCCGGGGAAGGGCCTGATGTGCTGCTTCTGGATCGTGTCGACTACACGACCTATATCAATAAGGGAATGCTGGCTGACATGAGTGACACCGTGCCGCTGGATGCGCTGCAGAGCAATATCATCGATCCGTTTATGACCGATGGCAGGGCCTATGTGCTGCCTGCGCGGTTCATCGTCCCGGCACTCTGTGGTGACGCGGGCACGCTGGACGGCCTGACCGACCTGAACGACCTGCAGGACGCCGTGCTGGCCGCTGCACCCCGCCCCGACACCGAGCAGTACAGCGATGAATATTACACGGCTCTGCCCGATGACCAGAAGTATGCTCTGGCGCTGGCCAGCGGCGTTGACTTCGCGAAGCTGCTCCTGCCTTCCAGTGCCAATGCCCTGCTGCACGACGGCGCACTGGATGCAGACGCCCTGACCAAGATATTTACCTTTGTGAAAACAACTGCCGACTACTATGGCATGGCTGACTATATCAACACCGAGATGGACGGTGCATCTTCCCAGAGCTACGACAACGCGGACATTGTCAAAATCGATGCACAGCAGGACGAGTACAGCACCTGCAGCCGCGCCAAATTCGGCTGGATGGATGTTGCCACCCCCTACGCCGTCATTGCAATGGCGCGCACCAACGATATTTTTGATGCGGATGCCGAGGCCGTTCCCGTGGATATGATCCCGATGCCCGGCCTGACGCAGGGTGCCTATAACCCGCAGGTACTGGTGGGCGTGAATGCCAACAGCAAAAATCCGGATGCCGCAAAGGGGCTGGCCGCTGCGTTCTTCGGCACCGATGTGCAAAGCCAGTATTGCTCCGATGGTACAACGGTGCGGGCGGACTGCCTGCGGGAAAAACTCGATGCCGTCAAAGCGACGGTAAGCGGCGCAAAAACGGGTAAAGTGACCGGCGCGTATGTCGGCGACCTGGATGCCTTCTACGCCAACTGCACCACACCTGTATTGTTCCCGGTGATGCTGCAGCAGAGCTTTATAAACCATGCCAAGGCCATCATTGACGGCAGCGAGGACGTGGCCGCCGCTGTGGCGGGTGTGCAGAGTGATCTGGCGCTGTATCTGGCAGAACAAAAGTAACATCGGTGCGCGGAGCGGCCATGCTGCCCCGCGCATCGCTTTGCAGGAAAAAATTGTATGCAGAAAAGACAAAACAAACACCCGGACCCTACGCCCTGGCTGTTTCTGGCCCCCAGCCTGTGCGGTGTCACCCTGTTTGTGCTGGCCCCCTTTGTGGAGACGGTGCGCCGCAGCGTGACCGACACGATGGGGCGACACTTTGTGGGCCTCGCCAACTATACGGCGGTACTGGGCAACGATGCGTTCCGACTGGCGGTGGAAAATACGGTGCGGTTTATCGGAGTATGCGTTCCGCTGCTGCTGGCGCTCAGTCTGGCACTGGCTTTGGCGCTACGGGCGAAAGGCTTAAAAAATACCTCCTGGGCCGAGGTCTGCCGCACGACCTTTTTGCTGCCCATGGCTTTGCCGGTGGCAAGCCTTGCACTGCTCTGGAAAGTATTGTTTGCCCAAAACGGCCTTGTGAACGGAACTTTTGGCACCCATTGTGACTTTATGGGCACGGATGCTGCGTTCTGGGTGCTGGTCGGTACTTATCTGTGGAAAAACATCGGCTATGACAGCATCCTTTGGTCCAGCGGGCTGGACAGCATCTCCACAGACTTGTACGAGGCCGCTGCCGTGGATGGTGCCAGTGGGTGGCGGCAGTTTACAGCCATTACCCTGCCCAACCTGCTGCCCACACTGGCCGTCACGCTGGTGCTGAGTCTGCTGAACACCTTTAAAGTTTTCCGCGAAGCCTATCTGGTGGCCGGGGCCTACCCGGAAAAAAGCATCTATTTATTGCAGCATTTGTTCAACAACTGGTTCCTGGCACTGGATCTGCCAAGGCTGAGCGCCGCAGCAATCCTGATGGCAGGGGCGCTGGGGGCGGTGATCGCGGTATGCATAAAACGGCTCTAAAAAAAATTCTGCTTTTCCCATTCGTCCTGCTCGTATGGTTCCCGCTATGGTTCCTTTTGATGGGCACGCTGACCGGCTCGGAGGAGCTGGCAGCGACCATCGGCCCGGCGCTTTCCGGCAGCGGGCAGGCTGCGTGGACCCTGCTGCCCAGCTACCCTACGCTGGAACCTGCTGTCAAGCTGCTGCTGGACACACCGGAATACTTTACCACCTATTGGAACACCTGCCTGCAGACATTTCCGCAGTTGGCTGGTCAATTGGTCGTGGGTGCTCCCGCCGCATGGGCACTCTCCCGCTTGAAATTTCGCGGGTGCGGGGCCGTGCGGGGGCTGTACCTTATTTTAATGTTGCTGCCGTTCCAGGTCACTATGGTGCCTGCCTATCTGACGATAAACCACCTGGGACTGATGGATACTGTCTGGGCGGTCATTCTGCCGGGGGCATTCAGCACATTTCCCGTATTTGTGATGCAGCGCGGGTTTGACGCTGTTCCTCTGCCGCTGCTGGAAGCTGCCGCTATAGATGGCGCGACCCCGTGGCAGCAGTTTGCGCGAATCGGCCTGCCAGTGGGGCTGCCCGGTATCCTGGCTGCGCTGACCATGAGCTTTCTGGATGCCTGGAATGCGCTGGAACAGCCTATGACCTTTTTAAAAACACAGTCGCTTTGGTCGCTGTCACTCTATCTGACCGATACTACCCGCGACCTGGCACTGACCATGGCGGCCAGCCTGTTTGCATTGCTGCCCGCCGTACTGATTTTTGCTTTCGGCCAAAAGTATCTGGAACAGGGGATCCTGGCCGGAGCCGTGAAAGGATGAGGACCTATCGAACTGCTTATCGGGATGGACCCACGCCAGCGCCAGCGGCTTGGGTGGATTGTCCGCTTTTTTGCACTGCTGCTGGTGCTGACACTGCTGGCCCGCGGTACAGCAGGGGCAGCCATGGCCAGCGTGACGGTGCAGAGGCCGTCCTCCGGCAATGTGACAAAAAGCGTGCGCACTACGGCCACGGTCAGCTTTGCGGGCGGCACACCTTTTACAGTGCCCGCGGGTCTGCTGGTCATGGCAGTACCCGTGCAGGCGGGGCAGACCGTCAAGGCCGGGGACACGCTGGCCGTGTTTGATGCCGCTGAAGTGGACCGCGCCGTAAACGCCAAGCGGGCCGCGTTGCAGCAGGCCCGGACCCAGGCCGCACAACAGACGGCGGGAGACACCGCCGACCCCTACGCCGCCCAGCTCGCCCAGCAGCAATTAGAACGTGCCTACGAGGAAACACACAGAATCTACGCCGATGGTGAAGAGAGCGTTTCCCGTGCCCAGACCAAGCGGGACGAAGCTGCTGCCGCTCTGGAAAAAGCCCGCAATGCCGGCTATGCGGACGACGCTGAAAAACAGGCCGCCGTAGAAAACGCCGCCGCTGCCCTGGAAGCTGCGGAGGATGCCCTGTACAGCGCCCAAAAAGCCGCCGAAGATGCCAACAATGCGGCACTTTCCGCCGCCCAAAGTGCCGAGGATAACCGCAACACCGCACTGCACACGCTGGAGAAAGAGCAGGAAACCACGGAAAAACAGAACGCACTGGACCGCGCCGCTGCTGCTGTAACGGCCTCTGATGCCGAAACCCTGCAGGCCGAACTGGATGCCTTGCTTGCCGTGCAGCAGGCGGGCGGCACACTGACTGCCCCCAGTGATGGCACCCTTGTGTCGCTGGATCTCGTGGTTGGGCAGCCCTCCCCTGCCGTGGGCGGCCAGCTGGCTGCAGATGCCGATTTTACCGCCGAAATTCCTTTGGAAGAATCTCAAGCCAACCTTGTTTCAGTTGGCACTGTACTGCACCTGAGCCAGAGCCGCGCAAGCTGTGATACCGCCGTGCAGAGCCTTTCGGCCCCGGATGAAAACGGCACCGTTACAGCAAAATGCACCTTGTCCAAAGGGGCATGGTGTGCCGGTGCTGCCAACGCATCGGCCACGGTGCAGGGTGAAAAGCGGCCCTGTGTGCTGCCGGCCAGCGCGGTACATAAAGATAATACCGGCTGCTATGTGCTGGCTATCGAACAAAAAGCCACAATCTTGGGTCAGCAGAATATCGTAGTATCGCTGCCTGTCACGGTGGTGGAAACGGGCGATACCACCGCCGCCGTCAGTGGTGCGCTGGACGCCGATACACAGGTCATTGTCAGCAGTACGCGGGCCGTGCAGGCCGGGGACCGGGTGAAGATCCATGATGCATCGTAAAAGAGGTTGGGCGGTTGCGGCAGTATTGCTGGTAGTTTTGCAGCTGCTTTTGCAGACCCGCGCAGCGCATATTGTACAGCAGAACCCAACCGCGACGGTGACCCTGTCTTCCCCGCTTACAGCCGGGCAGCTTGCCGCTGCACGGGAATGGGAAAAAAGTAATGCCAACACTCAAGCCGTTACTGCCAGCTTTTGGAGCGAGAAAGCAGCAGCGGTCTCGGCAGATTCTGACCGCACAGCGGAAGATGTGACCTGTATCGGCTTTGACGGTACAGCGCAGGACTGTCTGCCCGTGGAATATCTTCAGGGCACAGCACCCGGTGTCGTAGGACAGCAGTGCGCGATTTCTTCGACGCTGGCGTGGACACTGTTTGGCAGCTATGATATTATGGGCTTGACTGTTGCACTGGACCGTACCGAGTATTTCATTTCCGGCGTGTTTAAAAGTAAAAGCAAAACGCTTCTTTATCCGGCGCAAAGCGGCTTTACCCACGCGGCGCTGCGGGGTCTTTCGCCCGACACCCCCAAAACGGACGCCGAACAGTGGGCCGCAGCAACCGGTGCCGGAACGATCACCGCCATCACTTACGGCCCCCAAAAGGCATGGCTGGCTCAAGCAGCGTGTGCCCTGCCTGCCCTGATTATCGGACTGGCTTTGGTCGTGCTGTTGCTGCGCTTTATTTGTGCCCTGCCCGGTGTCTTGCACGGGGCAGCCCTGTTTGCTTTAGCACTGGCATTTGCGTGGGCGGTACCCCATTTTCTGCAAACCCTGCCCGGCTGGCTTATCCCCGGCCGCTGGAGTGATTTCAGCTTTTGGCCCACTTTATGGACGAAAATTATGGATACTTGCAATGGAAATATGAAGTAATTTAAAATTTGCAAGCAGAATAAGCCACAGATTGATGATGAAGAAACTTGCTTTCGATATATATTTCGCTGAGGATGTCTATAGAAATCGTTGGGAAAGTTGGACAAACTCTTTGGGATATTTTTGCATGAACATGACAATTAAATGCACAAGCATTTTTGGAATTGAACATAATGAACGGGTTTATATAGGAAAACAGCAAGATGCTAAAGCAAGGGTCATATACCGGGAATAGTGGTACTCTATTGCGTTTTATTTTACATTCTTTGACCACCATTTGACTACTACTGTGCAGACGCACCGTAAAACACCGAAAAGCCCGTTGTGACAACCACCAACAGGCGTTTTCTTGCTTTGGACGCAACTGTGCAGAACCAACAAAATTCACGCTTCAACGTTGGTCTGTACGGGCTTGTCGTAGTTCTCCGACCCGGAAGGCCAGAGGTTCGAATCCTCCCGGTCGCACCAGAAAACCTCATTGCGATGTATTTTTTGCAATGAGGTTTTTGTTTTTGTTAGTGTTTGATTTTCAGAATAATTTTAGCAGCATATCGTCTGCCGCATCGGTGTACTGCCCTTTTCCTAGACGCTCGTTCCTCAGCCTGTTTATAGTGATTCGCATGAGGCGGATTTCTTCTGTAGAAAAAGTAGCTTTTTTATCGGCTGGGAGAGAATCAATTTTCAGTATCAGTCGCCCCGGGTTTTCCGTGTTATGGCCAAGTGCCTTTTCTTGATAGTAATAGGGTGCCAGTGCTTTCAGTAAGATACTTTTGTTTGCGCGTGTCAGCTTGATTTTTCTCGTCATAATCCAATCGCCTTTCCAAGTTTTTCTTGCGCTTTGCGCTTGTTCTTGTCGAATGCATGGGCGTAAATATCCAGCGTTGTACTTGCCTGTGCATGACCCAATAGACTAGCCACCGTTCGTACATCCACGCCCTGCGCAATCAGCAGGCTGGCATTGGTGTGGCGCAAGCTATGCACATTCAAATCCAGCGGCAGATTATTTGCTTTCAGAATCAGTTTAAATCTATATGTGAATGTACTGGGACACATAGGCTTTCCATTAGGTTGACGGAATAAGTAGTCATCCTCGTCCACAGTTTCGTTCGCGGTCTGCTGCCTATCCCATTCGCATTCCTTGCGCCACGCCTTGAGTAGCTGGCACATTTCTTTACTCAAATACACCATGCGGTCACCGCTTGTCGTCTTAGGGTCTTTCGTGATGGATTCTTGGTGCCTTAACTTTACCACACCCCGCTGTACATGGATTGTACGCTTGCGCCAGTTAATGTCTCTCCATTTCAGTCCACAGGCTTCACCCCTGCGCAAGCCAGTGGCAAGCACTAATTTGAAATAGGTTTCGTACTTCATACTCTGACCTTCAAACGCTGTAATCAGCTTTTTGACGGTTTCCTCGTCAGCCACCGGGCGCTCTTTCTTTTGTCCTTTCGGTTTGTAACATCTCCATGCGGGATTGTGAGTAAGGTATCCCTCGTCCACAGCCGCCGACAGGATGCCGCACAGCGTGTTGTGTAAGCCTTCGACCGACTTCTCGGATAGATTTCCTCTGCCGTCCAAACGCGGGCTGTGCCGCATTTCTTCGTAAAAATCTCGGATGACTTCCTTGCGCAAATCCGTCAGTTTATAGTTGCCCAGCGCCGGCAGTATGCGCCGAACATCCTGCAAATCTCGTTGGTATGTAGAGTCCGCCAGCTTCTTCGGTCCAACAGCAGCCGCCCAATGCTCAATGTACTTTGCCAGTGTAATGCTGCGGTTGATGGGTTCCGGCGTATGCTGTACCTCTCGTTCAAATAGAATTGCCTGCTCCTTTACCCACTTTTCAGCTTGCTTCGGTGTATATTCCTTAGGTGGCTTGACGGTTTTCTGCACAGATTTCAGTCTATTGCCTTCGTAGTCATACCCACGGGATACCACGATCAAATAGCTATTATTGCCGCGTTTTCTGATAGATGCCATTGTTTTCAACGCTCCTTTGTATGTTTTATTGACCAGCGGTACTACAAAGCATACCGACAACTGCGACAGAAAGCTATCACCACACCCAACAATCTTTCGCCCAAAATTCTACCTATTACTGACAAAAACGGCACCGCCATTGCTGACGGTGCCGCTGTTTATTTAACCTGCCTTTTTGACTTTTCTATTCTTATTTTTCATAAATGCAACATAGCACAGATTTTGGTTGTTCAGCAGATCTTGCATCAGGTTTGCCGCCTGACGCTTCGCCACGTCCTGCGGGTGGCAGTAGGTGCGTTCCAAGAACGCCGTATCCGCATGACCCAGTAGAGATGCCGCCACCTGTTTGCTGGTTCCTTCCTGCAGCAGATAGGTTGCGTAGAAATGCCGCAGGGTATGCAGGTGATAATCTTCCGATAGCCCACATTTTTTATATAGCTTGCGCAGATGCCGGGTAAAAGAATCCGGGTGCGGCACATGACCATCGGGGTCTGTAAAAATCGGCTGTTCTCTATCCGGAACGCCGCTATGCAGCACCTGCTGCTGTCGCAGCGCCATCAGAAGCTCCCATATCCCCAGCGGAACGGTTACAATCCGTTCCCGATGACTCTTGGTGTCACTCTCAACAATCTGCCAGGATGCGCAGCTGCGGGAACGGCGGACGGTCAGTTCACAAGCACCGGTTATATCCCTCCATTGCAGAGCACACAGTTCCCCACGCCGCAGACCGGTTGTGATGGCCAGCGTGTAATACGCGCGATATAAAATCGGCTCATCCCTTATCGCCTGCATCAGTTTTCTTATTTCATACTTTTGCGGGATATGCTGCACCTCTTTCTCAAAATGCTTCTTGCGGACACGGTGCGCCGGATTGAACGGAATGATGTCATTTTTCTTGGTATCCTCCAGTACCGAGGAAACTGTTTCGAGGTATTTCTGCACAGTAGTTTCCTTGATGCAGTTTCCACCACGTCCAGGGCGCTTGCGCAATTCCTCGCACATTTCCTCTAGGGTCATGGGAAGCAACTTTGCAAGCGGAATACCGCCAATCAGCGGGTAAACAATACCCAGATTTCGTTTGTACCCGGCGTATGTCGTAGCCTTAAAGAACGGTTCCTGCCGCTTGAGCCAGTTTTCCGCGTACTGTTCAAAGTGGGTCTGGTCGCTTTCTTCAACGCCATACTTGAACTTTTTCTCAATGCGCTCAGCCTCCGCCATGACATACTGCTGGATACCACGCTTAGGTACAGATGACGGCACGGTTATGGTCTGCGCTTTCATTCGCTTCTGACCATTGACCTTATAGCCGTTGCAGACTGTGATTTTGAATTTCCGTTCGGATTTTTTCTTAATGTATGCCATTGTACCTCCTTGCTTGTAAATCAAATCAGCGTCATTGCCGATTTTAGCGTCATTTTCCCATTTCAACATTTCAAAAATACCGTCATTCTTTGTAAATGCAATATTTGACGTACTTACGATTTCTTTTTCGCAAAAGTGGTTGCTTTGTATAGGGTTATGCCCCATATTTTCCGCGCCAAGGCTTGGCCGATGACGCTAATGACGCTTGTGACGCTATTTTTGAGATATCCCAGCCAGATAATTGAGTTATGTCAATATCAGCGTCATTAGCGTCATCAGCGTCATTTTCAGAATGGGAAAACTTCAGCAAGCGCGTCTGCGATGTGCGATGCGTTTCATAGTGGATATCCTTTGGTACAAATACCGTGTCAAAGTGTTCCACGATTTTTCGGGTAAGCATATGGGGCAAAACGCCGTCAGCGCCAGTTTCAGATAACAACTCGGTAGCTGTTCCCTGCCACTTTCCGGCTTGCTCGATGTACTCCGCAACTCTCCAAAGGTATTCCGGCACAGCTTTCAGCCGCTGTTCTTCTGCGGTTTCTTCCTCATCCAACAGCCAAATGCAGTTTTCCTCATGAAGATACAGCGTTCGTCTGTCCAAATCGCGCCCGGTCAGGATAATGTCAGCATTCTTGCTCGTTCGCTTGCGCTGCATAACCCATGTGGTGTCCGCTGCGCCCATCAGACCGTTTGATCCGGAAATCTGGTCGAAGGGGTCAGACGCAGCCTGTTTACGCAGATGATGAATCAACAGAATGCAGATGCCGTACTTATCTGCAAGGGCTTTCAGCGTGCTTACATCCTTGTAGTCGCTGGCGTACATACTGCCACTTTGGTCGCAGGAACGGACTTTCTGCAAGGTATCAATGACTACCAGCCCGGTATCCGAATGGTTGTAAAGAAAGCTGGTAATCTGTTCCTCCAAGCCTTGTCCGATACTCTGGCATTCGGTCTGCAGGATCAGCCGCTCCGGGGTATCCTCGCTGCCCACAAGCCGGAACAGACGCTCCTGCAGGCGGTTGAGCGTGTCCTCCAACGAGAGATACAGCACCGTGCGTGGCTCGACTTCCCGACCCCACACCGGCTTACCCTGTGCGACCTGTAGGCATAGCCACAGCGTCAGCCAGCTTTTGCCCGCCTTGCTGGGGCCAGCAAACAGGGCCAACCCAGCTGGAAGTAATCCGGGGATAATCCACTTGGTAGGCGGAATCGGCGTGGACAGTAAATCTTCGGCGGAAATCACTTTCGGTAATTTTGTAGTGTACATAGCACCACCCTTTCTTTATAACATTTTGTTTCAATTATCTCATATTAACGATATTTTGTGTGTATCAGATTGTACTCTACAGTAGTAAGTTGTACGCACCGAACCGCAACACAGCCCCAAAAGCGCTCCAAACGGCGGTTTTCTTTCGCAGCTGGTATCCGTGTGCGATTTGTTGCAGCCGCCCCACACAGGGCGCGTTTAGGCGCGGTATGTGAGTGAATCAGATTGGATTCACTTTTTCGGTTTTGATCCAAGAGAGTGAATCAGTTCTGATTCACTCTGGAGGTCCGCGGGCATAATGAACACTTCTTTTTGCCATTTGCTCATCTCCTTTTTTGTTGCTTCGTATAACCGTTTTGAACACACCTTCCGGGGAGAAAAAAGAGCCCGGAGAACCTTACCGATTTGGTAAGGCCCTCCGGGCTCTTTCTATATTTTCTCTGTTGTATCCGGGTGTAAGGGTACACTTTCCCCACAAATCTTGATGCGAATTCAATAAAAATCAAATAATGCGCGTAATAGCGTCAATCACGCGGTTATGTAAATAATAAAAGAAACCGCGTACATCAAAATAAATGCTGAAGAAAATGTCTAATTTGCCGCTCGCCCCCAGACATGGGAACATAACAGGCAAGCCGCTGGCAGCGACCGTTCACTGACCTTGTAAGGATCTTACTGATTCCAATCCAAACGCCATCACCCCATCTGACGCGTGGGGCAGCAGGAGTATCATTATGCCCTCTCCCCAGTCGTGGGTTATGGTCTGCCGTGACCATGCTGTGCGCCCCACCGGGAGAGTAAAGTACCTGTTATGCTGTGTATTCAGTTGTAAAGGTGCTGTGCAGAGATTCTCTGCAAATTCAGGATAACACAGAGTTCACCAGCTTGTCAATGGAAGGTGCACAGATTTGAGAAAATTGTAACATTTGCGTGGCCTCGGGGGTTTGGGGTTCACCCCAAAAATGCGTTGTGGATATCCAAACGCTATGCTTGCAGTACAGTTCGCGCCCATGGAGGATCTACAATACATTTCAAAAATCTAAAATGCTATTGCTTTCATTAACCGCCATCCAAGAAAATCCTGTCGTACATCAGTATACTACGCTTTGTTATCGGGTCAATGTATCACGATAGCTTTTCCAGAATTGTTCAAATACTGCCAAAATTATACCTTGGTCTATATTTCGCAAGCTGACCTATCTGCACCTGATGCCTTTACTGCAAATGTCTCACCCCCCCCCACAACGACGGCGGCTAGGGCTGTTCAACTTTACCGAGTACCCCGCAAGGGCAAGCCTTGACGCATTAGGCGGAAATTACCGCACTGCCGATGGTCAGTCCATCTGGCTGGCGGATGTGGAACTGGAACCGTACCAGGCATTGCTGGTGCGCCGCTAAAAGGAGCAGCCATGGATTGGAGGATTGATTGTTTAGAGATCAACTCGATATAAGGAACAAGCCCACAGGTCTGCCGTATTTTATATGCGAGCTATCCTGTGGGCTTGTTTGCTATCATCGACTCATGATTGAATTTGAAATTTCAAGCACGACCGTATCATATTTGTAGGTGGCAACAATCATCGGCAGACTTTCCAGCCTTCAAAACCTATGCACACGTCTGATTTTCATACCGTTTGAGCCAGAGGAAAAAGCAGATGTTTAATAAGATGCCCACTGCGGTGGAGGTGGGTGCGGACAGACCAATCATCGTCAGGCTGGCGTTGGGCTGGATACTCATAATATACGCCATGGGAAGGCGCACCAGCAGAGTCTGCACCAGCCCCTGTACCATGACCCAGAGCGTTTTGTCGTTGCCATTGAAGTACCCTACCATGCTGAACAGGATGGCAGTGGCGATGGTCTCGGGCGCAAAGCCCTTGAGGTAGGCGTAGCTGTTGGCGATAACAGCGGCATCTGCCGTAAACAGACCGGAGAGAACGTCACCCTTGCACCACACCAGTGCAAATACGGCGCAGCCGAACACTAGACCGATGCCAATGCCGGTGAACATGGACTGCTTAGCGCGTTTTTTATTGCCAGCACCCACGTTCTGGGACACAAAGGATGCCATGGACTGCATCAGAGAACTGGGGATCAGCATGGCAAAATTAACGATCTTGCACGCCACACCGTAGCCGGAAGATGCCTCCAGCCCCAACCGGTTGACGAAGGCGCAGAGCGCCAGAAAGGAAAGCTGGGTCAAAAACTCCTGCAAAGCCAACGGCAGACCGATGCCCAGAAATTTTTTGCACTGGGGGTTCAGCTTGAAATCAGAGCGATGGATTTTGAAGGGCAGCTCCTTCTTCAGCAGCATTGCGATTGCACAGATTACGCTGACGGCTTGTGCTGCTACCGTAGCAATGGCGGCACCGGCAGCATCCAGATGAAAACCAGCCACCAGCACCAGATCGCCAATAACATTCACAATGCACGCCACCAGCACAAAGATCAGCGGAGAGCGGCTGTCGCCCAGACCGCGGAAAAGAGCCGAGAGCATATTATAGGCTACAATAAAGAAGATGCCGCTGCCGCAAATGCGCACATAGCTGGCGGTCAGGTCTAGGGCTTCGGCAGGAGCCTGCATCAGACTGGAAATAAGCCGTGCAAAAAACACCAGCACCACGAACAGTGCAGCTGCCAGAAGGGTGAACACAATAGCTGCCCCGCCAATGACTTGCCCGATGTACTGCGGTCGTTTTTCGCCCAGATAGCGGGCAATGAGCACTGTGACACCCATGGCAAGCTGGGTGACAACAAAGGTGACAAGGTTGAGTACCTGACTACCGGTGGAAACCGCAGACAAGCCTGAAGTGGAGCCAAAGCGCCCCACTACCAGAAGGTCTACTGCGCCGTAAGCGGCCTGCAGCACCAGCGCACCCAGAATGGGCAGCATGAAAAAGGCGAGCTTTGGCAAAATGCAGCCTTGGGTAAAATCGGTCTTATCGTTTTTCAAGAGAATCTTTCCTTTCGCACATAATAGCATAGAATTTTTCCAGCGTTTGGATGGTGCACGCTGCATCCTCCTCGGAAATGCCGTCCAGATACGGGAGCAGTTGCGAGAAGTAGTCCGTATTGTACTTCTGGGAAAGCGCTTGCCCTCTCTCGGTGAGGGACAGATAGGTCACGCGGCCATCTTCAGCGGATACCTGTTTTCTCAGATACCCTTTGTGCTCCATCTCTTTTACGGTACGGGTCACACCGGGGCGGGGCAGGTTCAGCGCATTGCTGAGATCAGAAATCTTCGTCTGGATGCCACGGGTCTGCAATTTCTGAATAACATCCAGACACTGGATATAGGAGGATGTCACATCCTCCGGCAGGGCAGGCAGCATCTCCCGTGCCCGCTTTGCTAGATAGCAGGCATCCAGCAGCTGCTTGATCAGTTCGATGGTCATAATGAAATTCCTCTCCAAACGATTATCAAAGATAATTAACATTGATAATCATAATAGAACTGCCCGGGAATGTCAAGTCTTTTTGAAAAATCGGAGATGTCGGCAGCTTTGAGCATCTACTTCCGGCATACCATTCTAAAGGGTGTTTGAGCGAATACAGTCTGACCATGAATTAGAAGATCAAATACAAAACAAAAACAGTGCGATACTCTTTATCTGCAAAAAGACAGACCGCGCATCGCCCTTGCCGGGAAATGCGCGGTCTGTTATTTCAGAACTGTTTTATAAATCAATCATTTCTGTTTCAGGCGTTTTCAGCCGGGGTGGCCTCGGCTTTGGCCTTCTGGGCGGCTTCCCATGCGGGGATTTTCTTTTCCAGCTTCATAAAGCCAAAGGAGCAGGCTGCAATCACAATCATCAGCACGGCGGGGACGAGCGCATAGTCAATGCGAATCATCATCAGTGCGCTTGCGGGCTGATCAACCGTACCCTCTGCGGCAATGTAACCGCCGACGCTGAGCAGGATGCCGGTGATGAAGCTGCCCATGGCGCCGCCGCACTTGCCCATGAAGTTTGCCAGAATACCGGCAGAGCCATCCATGCGGGGCAGGCCAATCATCTCGTTATAGGTGCAGCAGTTCATAATGAACAGAACGCCGTAGTATGCCAAAGGCAGACCGGCCAGACCGCCCAGCACACCGCCGAGCAGGACGCCGGTCAGGTTTGCGCCGGAGACGAAAACAATGATGTAACCAACGATACCGATGCAGGCAAAAACACCGACCATCTTGCTCATACCGCCGATTTTCTTCATAATCCACGGGAATACCAGCATCAGCGGCAGCAGCACAATGCTGAAAATGGAGGTAACGCTCATCATAGCGGTGTTGCCGATGATGTACTTGAAGTAGTAGGTCGTAACGGCCAGAGAGGTGCTGATGTTATAGCACAGCATAATAATAGCATACAGCCAGACATATTTGTTGCGGCGGAACATCGAGAAAATCTCATTCAGACGGACCGGCTGGAACTGCTCGTCACCGCCGTCCACGCTGGGATCCTCCTTGCAGAAGAAGAAACGCAGCAGAGAAATCAGCAGCAGGGGAAGGACAAAGATTGCCACAGTGGTACGCCAGCCGCCGGCGCTGGTGGCCAGCTTGCTCATTACGATGGGGAACAGGATGCTGACAATCATCGAACCGGCCATCGTGATAACGCCACCGTAGGAGGCAACCTTGCGAATCAGGATGGGGTTGTTGCTGAAGTGGCGAATGGTGTACGGTGTGTTGGCCGCACCGCGCAGGGTGGTGAAGATGGAGAACACCAGCGTGTACATACAGAAAATCCACACAACTTTCAGCGTGTTGCTCCATGCAGGGCTGCCGGAGAACAGGCCCAGAGAGCAGAGCATAACGCCGACAATGGCAAGCTCATAGGGGCGGCCCTTGCCCAGCTTGGTATGGGTGTTGTCGACCAGCCAGCCCGCAAAAATATCCGTAAAAGCGTCGATGATTTTACTTACCATCAGCACAGTGCCCACAACTGCGGGTGCAATGCCAAGGGTGTCGCTGCAATAAATGCTCAGATAGCCCAGAACGATTACGTTCAGACCGGCCATAGCAATGTCCGAGCTTTTCCACGCCATCAGGCGGCCGAAACCGAGATGGTTGGGGTCGTTTTTCTTGTTAGCCATAGTATTGTTTCTCTCTTTCTTTTTACAAAATTTTCAATGCAGTTGTGGCACTGCCTTACAGGTCCTGCGCTCACCCCTCCTTTTTTACCTGATTCAATGCGGCGTTCAGCTCATGTACAAAGGCGGGTGTGACCAGCTTACCCATCTGTTTCAGGGTGGCCTCCACGCTCATCTTGTCCATCATGCGCTGCATGGATTCGGGAATCTGAATATTTTTAGCAACATCGCCGTAGGCGGCTGCGGCCTTGGCCTGCAGCGGGGCAATAAGCTCATTCAGCACAGCAGAGGCTTGCGGATGGGCCTTGACATCTCCCATAGAATCCTTGATGGAGAAATACCCTTCCTTGACGATCTCGTCCGCGCGGTCAAACCAGTTCACAACCTCGCCGCCCGCTTTCACGTAGGCGGGGTTGGGCTTATCGACCTTGCGGATGGCAATGGTATCGCTGCAGGCACCGCTGCGGGCTTCGATTGTATGCTCGCCGGAAATCGGCACTGTGAATTTGAAAATCTTGTCGCCGTCCTGTGCGGCAAACTCCTTGCCGTCCACAAACAGTGTCACACGCGGCTGGTTGGAATAGACCTTGATTTCGGTTTCGCTCTCAGCACGGTCGGCGTAGCGGCGGCCGCAGATATGCACAAACGGCTCCTTGCTCAGGTAGGCCTTATAAATGTAGAAGGCATCCTTTTTCGTCTTGCGGTCAAAGGTGACAAGGCCCTTCTGGTTCTGGCCGGGCTTGCCGCCCTCATCGCGACCGTCCGCGCCAAAGTCGAACATATTCCAGCAGTGCATCGCCCAGATATAGGGCCGCTCCGCCCACATTTTGAGCATGTGTTCGTGGTAGACGGCCTGATAGCCCTCGCTCCAATCGCCCTTGGCTGGCTTGGCGCTCTGGTAGGCGGGGTTTGCATCCGCGCCGTACTCGGACAGGCCAATCACGGCATCGGGGTGGTTCTTGTGGAACTCATCAAACCACGCATCGTTCTGGTCCCACTCCCCTACATACCAGCCATAATAGAGGTTGTAGCTGCGGATGTCGGGCAGGAATACCAGCGGGTCATTGGCATCCAGCATAAAGATGTGCGCCATGGTGGTGGGGCGGGTGGCGTCCAGCTTGTGGCAGAGGTCGTTGAGCAGCTTGTGGTTTTCGACCAGATCCTCCGTCTTGCCGCTGCCGGTAATCTCATTGGAAAGCCCCCAGCAGACGATGGACGGATGGTTGTAGTTCTGCACAACCAGTTCAGTCATCTGGGAGAGGGTGTTGGCGCGGCCCTCGGGTATATGCTCGGTGATGTAGGGGATTTCTGCCCACGCCACAAGGCCGTATTTATCGCACAGGTCGTAGAAATACTGCGCGTGCTGGTAGTGGGCCAGGCGCACGGTGTTCGCGCCCATCTCGCGCAGCAGGGCCATATCCTCGTCGTGCTCTTTTTCGGTCAGTGCGTTGCCAAGGCCCTGGCGGTCCTGATGTCGCGCTGCGCCGCACAGGCGGTAGGGGCGGTCGTTCAGGATAAAGCCCTTCTCCGCGTCAAAGGCAATCGTGCGGCAGCCGAAATTGGCTTCCACGGCATCGCCGCTATCGAGCGTGGCCTGCATTTTGTACAGATACGGGTCATTGACGCCGTCCCACAGGTGGACGTTCTCGAGCTTGAACGTGCATTCCGCCTTGCCGTCTGTGACAGGCGCGGAAAGCGTTTCTTCGCCCAGCGTGAACTGCACGCTCTGCGCGGTGCCGGCAACCCACGCCTCGGCGTGAATTTCAGCGGTTTTCAAATCGGCGCTCAGCACAGGGGTGATGCGCAGACCGGGCGCGCCGTGGTAGTCCAGCGCAAAGTGCGCCTTGGGCACAACCAGCAGATGCACCGGGCGGTAGATGCCGCCGTAGAAGGTGAAGTCGGCCTTCTGCGGGTAGACCGTGCGGTTTTTGCCGTTGTCCACGGCGACGGTCAGGGTGTTCTGCGCGGCCAGCGCGGGCGTCAGATTGACACGGAAGGTGGCGTAGCCGCCCTCATGCCGGGCCAACTCCTGCCCGTTCAGCGTGACTACGGCGGTCATGGCAACGCCCTCAAATTCCAGCCAGACCTCCTCGCTGTCACTGTGGTCGGGGGCCTCAAACGCCTTTGTGTAAAGGCAGGTGCCGCGGTAGTAGTCATTGCCGCCGTCCTGTCCGTCCTTGGCGTTCCAGGTGTGGGGCAGTGTGACCGGGGTTGCTTTCTCGGGGGTGTCCCCGCGTGCAAACAGCCAGTCACTGTTCCACAGAATTTGTTTTCTCATCATCCCAAACTCCTTGCAATTATTTATGATTCTCCGCCGGGCAATACAGCAGGCTGCCCTCGGTAATTCCGTTTTCATTAAAGCTGTCTACCCGCAGATAGCAGTCCTGCCCCGCCATCAGGGTGGATAAATCCAGCTCCTGCACGCCGTAGACCAGCCAGCTCTGGTAGAGCTTATCGGGTGCAATGCCATAGCGGATATTGCACCCCTGCGCGTCCATTTCGTCAAGCGGTTGCCACTGCACCAATGCATTCATGGGGCCGGTGCGGTGTACGGTGGCCTGTGCCTGTGCCGGGGCAGCACCGCCGCCGAAGCCAAAAATACGCAGACCGCTGATGCGCAGCGTCTGCCCATAGGGCAATGCCCCGCCGGTCAGGCGAACATAGCGCGCCCGGACACGCTCCGGAAGTGGGAAATAGGCGTTGCTGCCCTCGCGGGATACCTCCTGCAGCAGCTGCCAGGTGGTGCCGTCCGTGCTGGCTTCCAGCGTATAGCAGCTGATTTGCGGTTCCTTTTCGATATACCGCGCGCCGCCACTCTGATGGCAGTACAGGCTCTCCGGGTAATCCACCGAAAGCGCTTCATCCGCAAAATTCACCTGTATGGCGTGGATGTCGCAGACCTTCTCCAAATCCACCGAAAGCCACTGGCCGGGCCGAGCGTCTGCTGCGCTCCACCATGTGCGGCAGTTTTCGTCCGCGGCCAGCGCCGGGGCGCTGCCCTCTGCCGTTGAGGAGGCCGCTGTCGGCTTCTGATAGCTGAGCAGCATACACGCCGGACGCACGCTCCACGGGTCAAATTTTCCGTCTGGGATGCACAGCGGGTAATCCGCAAAATTCTGGTTGCAGAACAGCACGCCGTCCGCATCCACGCCTGCCGGGAAGAGCCCGACGCGGCGTTCCATATCGTGATTCACGCTGACGCGCATGGTCGAGGCGTGCCAAAAATTCCCATCGGCATCCTGTATCGTGCTGCCATGCCCCGCGCCCTGCATAAAGCCGCCCGGCTTGGAGGAAAAGGGGTTGCTTTGCTGCAGCGTGAACGGCCCGAGCGGCGCATCGGCCACATAGACGCCATCGCAGTAGGTGTTGAACTGGGTGGCCGGGGAGGCATATTGCAGATAGTACTTGCCGTTATGCTTTGTCATAAAGGCGCCCTCGATGTAGGGCTTGCCAATCGAACGGAACATTTTGACGAGCTTTTCCCGATTGAAACCGCCGCCTGCGGGCAGTGCTTGCGGCAGCTGCAGCTCCCCGGTGACCGGGTTGACAAAGGGCTTCAGTGCCTGATACACCGGGCTTGTCTCCTTGGGCGGGACATTTCCGTTCTCGCCGCAGCGCTCATAGCCCAGCGTGTCCGCCTGCTCAAAAATCAGCTCGCGGCGCTCCCCGATGGGCAGCATGGTGTCCGGGTCCATCTCGATTCCATAGATGGGGTCGGTGTTGCCGCAGCCCCAGTACAGATAGACACGGCCGTCATCGTCACAGAAGAGGTCGGGGTCCCAGAAATCAAACGGCGCACTGACCTGCTCAAACGTATCAGACAGCGGGTCCTTTGTGCGCAGGATGGGGCAGTTCTCGCCGCGGCGCGAGGCACAGAAGTACAGGTACTCCCCCACTTGGCGCACATCCGGCGCATAATCATAAATCAGCAAATCACGGTTGGTGTGGTATTTCCAGTCGGTCAAATCGCTGCTGTGCCAGAATCCGCCCGACATCGACGCGAACAGATAGTAGACACCCTTAAAGTAAATCAGTGTCGGGTCAGCAGCCTCACGGTAGGCAATCCGCTTTCCGTTTTCCATCATGTGCTGGTAGCGGTAGCCAAGGTCAAGCGGGTTGCAATAGCTTCTTTTCATTTTCACAGGACGCTCCTTTCTGCGGTGGGTTGGCGGACGTTCTTGTCGGCACAGGCAAAATATGTTACAATGAATCCACTTAGATTGTAAAACACGGAGGGACAATGCAAATGGATGTACGGCAGAATCTGCAGCTTTATAAGGATATGATTCAGTGTGCGGGGCCGCTGTACCTGTGGGCCTACAATGACTGCGGCCAGCTTGTGTACAGTAACTGCCCCGAGGAAGAAGTTCTGGCACAGGTATTTGAGCTGTTCGGCTGCAAAAAGCGGCTGTATGACCACCTTTTGCCCGATACGCCCATGCGGGTCGCCTCCTCCATCGGCCTGCAGTGGTGTGCTGCGGCAGAAACAGACGGCGGCAAGATAAAAATGGTCTACCTGATTGGCCCCTATTTTACCGAGAATTCCATTCTGCGCAATATGGAGCTGGCCATGCGGCAGCTGCAGAATCTGAATCTCAGCGTGGAGACCACCATGCAGATTGAAAAGGCTCTGAAAGCATTGCCGACCCTTGCCACGAACATCATGAACCACTATGCCATCACGCTGAATTACTGCGTGACCGGTGTGCAGAAAAACACCTTTGACATATACAACATTACAGATGAGGATTACGGAACCGTTGATGTGGAGGAGCAGCTTTCCACACGCGACCGCCATAAGGTCTGGACAACCGAGCAGGCGCTGCTGCGCATGGTGCGCGAGGGCGATCTGAACTACGCCTTTGTGGTCAATCAGGCCAACAGCGTCAGCAACGGCGTCAAGGTTGTCACCAACGAGATTCTGGGGCAGGCGCGGACCTCGGTGATTGTATTTACCTCCCTGTGCTGCCGTGCTGCCATTGAAGGCGGCCTTTCCCCCGAGGAAGGCTATACGCTGGGCGATGCCTACATTCAGCGTGTAGCCGACGCCAAGGACAGCACGGAGCTGGGCGAGCTTTCCAACACGATGTACGCGGATTTTGTACACCGGGTACACCGCTGCCGCACCAACCCGGAGGTGTCCAAGCAGATACAGGATTGCTGCGCGTATATTGAGCTGCACGCTGAGGAGGAAATCCCCATCGACCAGCTGGCCAAGCGCTTTGGCTACGCCGAATATTACCTGACAAAGAAATTCAAGCGGGAGATGCACACCAGCCTGACAAACTATATCAAATATGTACGCATTGAGCGCGCCAAGCTGCTGCTGACCACCACCGAGCTTTCCCTGCAGGAGATTGCCGACAGGCTGCATTTCTGCTCCCGCAGCTACTTCGGCAAGGTCTTTCACGAGGTGGTCGGCTGCTCGCCGTTGGAATATCGCCAGAAGCAATAAGAGCTTCTGTCTGCATTATAGCGCCCGTTGCCCAGTCCTGAACAACAATAAAATAGTCGCAAATGTAAAAAATTCGTCTTGTTTTCCCAGCAAGGCGAATTTTTGACTTTCAAAGCAAATCTATTACTGTTTTACCCGGGCAAAGCTCTGTATGATAGAGACAAGCAAAAAGCACACCCCCACAAGAACCGCACTGCAAAGGAGAACATTATGCAACGATTTGACCTGAACCAGAACTGGGAATATCTGGAAAGCAGCCTGCAGAACCCCCTGATGGTGGGTATGCTGCAGGGCTGGAAAAAGACCAGCCTGCCCCATGACTACGCCGTGGAAAAAGCACGCTCGCCCGAGGCCGCGACCGGGCTGGACGAGGGCTTTATGGCCTGCGCCGGTCTTTACTACCGCAAGAGCTTTACCGTGGAACCGGAAATCATCGGCCAGCGCTTCTGGCTGGAATTTGAGGGCATTGCCGGCATTACCGAGGTCTGGCTGAACAAAAAGCCGATTGCCAAGCACAACAACCCCTATACCAGCTTCTGGGTGGAGGTGACGAATCTGCTACAGGCGGGCGATAATGAAATCACCGTCTATACCGACAACCGCACCAAGCCTAACTCCCGCTGGTATGTGGGTTGCGGCATCTACCGCAATGTGTGGCTGCACATGGCAAGCGCCGTCAGCGCCGCGCCGCACGGTATCCGCGCTGTTACCGCCGCGCTGGACGGCAGCAGCGCTGTGGTAGAGGTCAGCACCGCACTGACCGGCACGGCGGACAGCGTAACCTATGAGCTGGCGGACGCAGAGGGGCAGGTGCTGGCTACGGCAGAGGGCCTTGGAACGGTGCAGCTTGCCGCCAACGGCATTACGCCGTGGACGCCGGAAACACCCGCCCTCTACACCCTGCGCGTGACCGTCACCGCCAACGGCACCGCCGACACGACAGAGCAGCGCATTGGCATCCGCACGATTCAGGTAAGCAGCAAGACCGGCCTGCTGCTGAACGGTCAGCCCCGCACGATGAAGGGCGGCTGCATCCACCATGACTTGGGCATTCTCGGTGCGGCTGACCATGCCGCCGCCGAGCGCCGCCGGATCCGCCTGATGAAGGAGAGCGGCTTTGATGCCATCCGCGCCGCGCACAACCCCTTTGGCCCGGCGTTCCTGGACGCCTGCGATGAGCTGGGTATGCTGGTTGTGGAGGAGGCTTTTGACGAGTGGGTCATGGGCCGCACCAGCTTTGGCCTGCACGTCACCTTTGAGCAGTGCTGGGAAAAAGACCTCGAGGATATGATTACCCGCGACTACAACCATCCCTGCATTGTAATGTGGAGCACAGGCAACGAGGTGGAGGAGCGCGACGGCACGGCAGACGGCTTTGCATGGGCAAAGCGTCTTGCCGACAAGGTGCGTTCGCTGGACGCAAGCCGCCCGGTATCGGCCACGGCCTGCGCGCTGTTCTCGGAATACGGCAACCGCCCCGCAGGCGGCACCACCGGCAACCAGGCGCTGAATATGGCCTACGACACCTTTGCCGAGGGGCGCGACATCTGGGGCCCGGGCACCGCGCCCTACTTTGCCCCGCTGGACGTGGCAGGCTACAACTATAAGGTGGCGCGCTACGCCTACGATGCTGAAAAGTACCCCGACCGCGTGATTTACGGCTCCGAGAGCTACCCCCGCGCCGCACTGCTGAGCTGGCAGGGCGCGCGTGACAATGTCAATGTCATCGGCGATTTTGTCTGGACGGCATGGGATTACATCGGTGAGGTCGGCGTGGGCCGCTGGGAGGTCAGCGCCGAGCCGCGCCCCAGTCAGCCCGCATGGCCGTGGCTGACCGCCAACTGCGGCGACTTTGACCTGCTGGGCCGCAAGCGCCCGCAGAGCTATTACCGCGATGTAATCTGGGGCAACGACGCACCGCATATCTTCTGCCTGCCGCCCGAGCTGGTTGACAAACATCTGGCACGGCTTTCGTGGGCGTGGCTGCCGGTGCAGCGCAACTACACCTTCCCCGGCTGCGAGGGGCAGGACGTGGAAGTCAATATCTACGCCGACGCCGACGAGGTAGAGCTGCTGCTGAATGGCCGTTCCCTCGGTCGCAAGCCCTGCACCGAAGCGCAGGAGTACCTTGCGGTGTTCCGCTTTGCCTATGAGCCTGGCACGCTGGAGGCTGTCAGCTACAAAAACGGCGTTGAAACGGGCCGCGACACGCTGGCAACCGCAAGCAAAACCGCCGCTTTGCGCCTGACGGCCGACCGCCCCGCCATCGCCGCGGACGGAAAAGACCTCTGCTTTGTGCAGATTCAGTGCGTTGACGCCGCCGGAAACCCGGTTCTTGCCGACCAGCGCGAAATCAAGGTGGAGCTGCTGGGCGGCGGCACACTGGCCGCGCTGGGCACCGCCGACCCCAAGCCCGACCGCCTGCTCCCCTTTGCCGGGCCGATTTGCCCGCTGTATGACGGTGCCGCTATGGCAATTATCCGCAGCGAGGGCGGTGCCAAGGGTGCGCTGCTGCGCGTGACGCTGGGTGAGCTGGTGGCCGAGCTGGGCATCGGCTTCACCCCTGTTGCTGCGCAGTCTCTGCCTGTGCATGAGGCTGCCCCCAGTGCCGCCGACCTGCCGCTGGGCACCCTGCTGGAAAACGAGAAAGCCCGCGCCGTGCTGGCAAAGGTGCTGGGACCGATGCTGGAAAGCCCGATGCTGGCCCAGATGAAGAGCATGAGCCTGAAGAAGCTGCTTTCGATGGGCGGTCAGGCCCTGCCGCCGGAGGTGCTGTACGCACTGGATGCGGCGTGCGCCGGGGAATAAACAGGAGGAAAGCTATGCTGAAGGTTTCCAAAATTCTGATTGACCGGCAGGAAAACCCTGCCGCATTGAGTGAGCCGACGCCGTATCTGGGCTGGCAGCTCGAAAGCGACCGCCAGAACGTACACCAGACCGCTTACCAGATTTGTATCAGGGACGGCCTGATGCCCTTTTGGGACAGCGGGCGCATCACAGACAGTGAGAGCGCCGCCGTCCGCTATGCGGGCCCGCCGCTGAACGAGGAATGCCGCTACACACTGGAGCTGACTGTCTGGGATAACCACGGCGAGTCCGCGCAGGGCAAGGCCGAATTTTCCACGGCACTGTTTGCGCCGCGCTTTCTCACCGCGCAGTGGATTACCCACACCCTGGCGGAAAATCACAGCGAATGTCCTGTTTTTGTGCGACATTTTTCTGCCGAGCCTGTGCAGAAGGCAAGGCTGTATCTTTCCGCTTGCGGCATCTATACCGTGCGGCTGAACGGGCAGGAGGTCTCGCAGGACTGGTTTGCTCCCGGCTGGACCGAGTACGCAAGCCGCCTGCAATATCAGGTATATGACGTCACGGCGCTGATTCAGCCGGAAAACACGCTGGAAATCACCACCGCAAACGGCTGGTATGCCGGTTATCTGAACGGAACGCGGCAGGTGTACGGCAAGCAGACGGCCATCTTTGCCGAGCTTTCTCTCACCTGCATGGACAGCCACCGCGTCACGGTTGCCACCGATGCGCGCTGGCAGTGGTACCTTGGGCAGCACCGCGAGGCGGAGTTCTACCACGGTGAGCGCATCGACCGCACCGCTGTGCCAACTGCACCGCAGCCGGTTGTCCTTGCAGAAGATCTGAACGCCCATGCCCCGGCGCTGGTTCCCCAGCAATGCGAGCCGGTGCGCGTGCTCGAGCGCCGCGCCCCTGTGCAGCTGCTGCATACGCCGGACGGCACGCCGATTCTGGATTTCGGCCAGAATATGGCCGGTGTTGTCCGGCTGGACTGGCAGGGTTCCCCCGGACAGGAAATCACCCTGCGCTTTGCTGAGGCCCTGACGCCGGACGGCAGCCTGTATACTGCCAACCTGCGCACCGCCAAGGCCACCGATACCTTTGTGTGCAGCGGCGGCAAGGATACGTTTGTCCCCCGCTTCACCTACCACGGCTTCCGCTATGTCTCGATTGCAGGCATGGGCGGCAACCCGCCGCTTGACGCCTTCACCGCGCTGGTGCTGGGCACGGACGCTGCCGCCACCGCGCAATTTTCCTGCTCCTCCCCGCTGGTCAACCGCCTGTGGGCGAACATCGTGTGGGGGCAGCGCTCCAACTTTGTCGATGTGCCCACCGACTGCCCGCAGCGCGATGAACGGCTGGGCTGGACCGGTGACGCTGCTGTTTTCTGCCGCACCGCCGCGCAGAATGAGGACGTCTACCGCTTTTTCCGCAAGTGGCTGACCGACCTTGCCATTGGACAAGCCGCGGACGGCGGTGTGCCGCACATCGTGCCGAACGTGAACGGACAGGGCAGCGGTGGCGCTGCCGTCTGGTGTGACGCCGCCGTCACCATTCCGTGGACGCTCTACGAGCTTTACGGCGAACGGGATATTCTGGAACGGCAATACCCCAGCATGAAAGCGTGGGTAGAATATATGCGCCGTCAGGAAACACCCGACCATCTGCGGCAGTGCGGCTTTCAGCACGGCGACTGGCTGGCCCTTGACCGCGAGGAGGGACGCGGCAACCGCGGCAGCACCGATGCCTACCTGATTGCCAGCGCCTACTACGCACATTGTACCCAGCTGCTTGCCAAAGCGGCGGCCGTACTGGGCAAAGCACAGGAGGCAGACGAATATACCGCGCTGCACCGAGCAATCTGCAGCGGTTTCCAGCAGGAGTACATCACCGCAACCGGGCGCGTGGTGGGCGAAACTCAGACCGCGCTGGCGCTGATTCTGCTGTTTGACCTTGCCAGGCCGGAGCACCGCGACCGCATTGCACAAAGCCTTGTACAAAATCTGGACAAACATCAGGGGCACCTGACAACCGGCTTTATCGGCACGCCGATTCTGATGGACGCACTTTCTAAAATCGGCCTCAATGACCTTGCCGGAAAGCTGCTGCTGAACGAAGCTTTCCCCGGTTGGCTGTATGAGGTGCGCTGCGGCGCAACTACCATGTGGGAGCGCTGGGACAGCGTCCGCCCCGACGGCAGCTTTGACGAAAGCGGCATGAACAGCTTTAACCACTATGCCTTTGGCGCTGTGGGCGACTGGCTGCTGGAGCAGCTGGTCGGTATCCGCCTGGCCGAACCGGGCTACCGCGCCATTACGCTGCAGCCGCAGCTGATTCAGGGCATCACGCAGGCTTGCGCCCTGCGCACCATCCCCTACGGCAGGGTGCGCCTTGCGTGGCAGTGCCTGAACCATTTCATCACCGTGGAGGTGGAAATCCCCGCCAACACCACCGCACAGCTTTTCCTGCCGGAGCAGGAAGGCTCCATCACGCTGGGTAGCGGCAGCTATCGGTATTCCTACGCCACTGAAACCGATTTAACCCCGCAGCGCTTTACGATGGACACACCGCTGCGCACCATACTGGCGGACGCCGACGCCAAGGCGGTGCTTTCCGCTGCCCTGCCGGGTATGCTGGACGGTCCTGCCGCCGCGTTCCTTGCCGGCAAGAGCTTCAACGACTTGAAAGGCATGATGCCGGGCGGCGAGGCACTGTTTGCACAGCTATTGACAAAGCTCAACCAGCTCTGCTGACAGACCAAACAAACGCCATATTATTTTCTTTGCATTTCCGCACTTTATGATGGATGTAACACAAACGCAAGGAGACAACACTATGAAATTTCCCAAGGAGTTTTTACTGGGTGCGTCCACGGCGGCGCATCAGGTGGAGGGCAACAACCGCTACAGCGACCTGTGGGCACAGGAGCAGATGGAACATTCCAGCTTTGCCGAGCCGAGCAACGATGCCGTAGACCACTACCACCGCTATGAGGAGGACATTGCTCTGCTGGCCGGGGCCGGGCTGAATGCCTACCGTTTTTCTATCGAGTGGGCGCGCGTGGAGCCGCAGGAGGGCTGCTTTGACGAGTCCGAGTTGGAGCATTACCGCAAGGTGATCCGCTGCTGCCGCGAGCACGGTGTTGAGCCGGTGGTAACGCTGCACCATTTTTCCAGCCCCAAATGGCTGATTGAGCGCGGCGGCTGGGAGGCCGAGAGCACGGTTGACTATTTCAAGCGCTATGCCGTCAAGGTTGTGGAGGCTCTCGGCGATGAGCTGCACTATATCTGCACCATCAACGAGGCCAATATGGGCCTGCAGATTGCCGCCATCTCGAAGCGCTACATGATGCAGATGCAGAAGGCCGCCGCGGCCAGAGCAGCCGCCGGGCAGGCCGAAAGCAGCGTGCAGATGGGTATGAATTTGCAGAAGATGCTGGAAAACCGCAAGGCAGCCGCCGCGGAATCACTGGCGCTTTTCGGCACCGAGAACCCGCAGACCTTCCAGACGCAGCGCACGCCGGAGGGCGATTTGCTCATTATGCGCGCCCACGCCGCGGCGCGGGATGCCATCAAGGCGATTTGCCCCGAATTGAAGGTCGGTCTGACCCTGAGCCTGCACGATTTACAGCCGGAGCCGGGTTGTGAGGCACTGGCCGCCAAGGAGTGGGCCGAGGAATTTACCCACTATCTGCCCTACATCCAGAACGATGATTTTCTGGGCGTGCAGAACTACACACGCACCCGCATTGGCCCCGATGGCCAGCTGCCTATGCCGGAGGGCGCGGAGCTTACCCAGATGGGCTACGAGTTTTACCCGCAGGCGCTGGCCAACGTGCTGCGCGCCGTGGCCAAGGATTTCCACGGTGATTTGCTGATTACCGAGAACGGCATCGGCACCGGCGACGATACCCGCCGCGTGGAGTTTATCCGGCAGGCGCTGGCCGGTGTGCAGGATTGCCTTGCCGAGGGCCTGCCCATCAAGGGCTATCTGCATTGGAGCCTGCTTGACAACTTTGAGTGGCAGAAGGGCTTTTCGATGACGTTCGGTCTGATTGCCGTCGATCGTGCCAACGGCCAGACCCGCCACCCGAAGCCGAGCCTTGCCTTCCTGGGCAGCTACGCCGCCGATTGATAAGCCCCAGGCTGCAGCTTTGTTACAAGTAAGGAAAAATCCCCATAAAAAACAAGCGATGAACCCGTTTCTCCCCCTGTGGGAGTACACCCCCGACGGCGAGCCGCATATCTTTGGGGACCGTATCTATCTGTTCGGCTCCCACGATACCGAGGGCGGCGTCCGCTACTGCTCTAAAGGCGACTATGTCGGCTGGTCTGCCCCGCTGGACGATCTGAGCGACTGGCGATATGAGGGCGTTATGTACTCCGCCGAACAGGACCCCCACACCCGCCCCGGTGTTACTGATTTGTACGCGCCCGATGTGGTGCAGGGCAAGGACGACCGCTATTACCTCTACTACACGCTGTCCGGCACAGCGGCGCTCTATCTGACCTACCACGGCGAAGGCCCTGCGGATTTGCTGCAAATCCGTTTTGAAGCGCTGTAACCCACGGTTCCGGGATATTTTTCCACAAAAAACAGCCGATTTCTCTGGGCAGCAAATAAAGCCAAGCCGCCACGCATTTGTATTGCAATATGTAATACAATGTGCTATACTGAAACTTAGAAAGGTGGTGCTTTGCATGGCAACTAAAACTTCTAATGTTACTGCGCGGGTTGAGCCGGAAGTCAAAGAACAGGCTGAAACCATCCTCTCCGATTTAGGAATTCCCGTTTCCACTGCAATCAATATCTTCTATAGGCAAATTGTCCTTTGGAACGGACTGCCGTTTCGTCCCTCCGTTCCTGCAGCGCGGCCCAAATCCCGAAGTGAAATGAACGATGCTGAATTCAATGCACGAATGTCTGCCGGTTATGCTCAGGCCAAGCAGAATCAAGCGGCACCTTCCGATGAAGTATTTGACCGTTTAATTGGTGAGATTCAGAATGGAAAAGCAGTATAAGGTCAAAGTCACTGTACGTGCAGAGCAATCTCTGCGCGAAATCAGCCACTATATTGCGGTTGACTTGACGGAACCACAAGCTGCGGTAAAATTGCTGCGAACATTGCAAAAGGCCCTCAATTCATTGGATATGTTCCCTCACCGTGTTCATCTTACACCGGAAGAACCATGGCGCAGTCTGGGCATTCACCGCTTGGTAAGCAAAAACTATTATATTTACTTCTGGATAGATGAATCAAATCTCTGTGTTCATATCACAGACGTGATTTACGCCGGGCAGAATCAGCCTGTACAATTAGAAAATATGAATTTCGAAGATTGACCACCAACTGACCACTAGCAGTGATTTTTGCTGCCGGCGGTCAGTTTTTATCGTTGACACATTGTTTTATGCTGTTTTCGTCAGGTGTGTCATAGCAGTGCAGAACCAACAAAAAATTACTGTATATCATTGAAATATGCGCCGCGTCGTAGTTCTCCGACCCGGAAGGCCAGAGGTTCGAATCCTCCCGGTCGCACCAAGAGCAGCACCTTATGGGGTGCTGCTCTTTTTGTTTTGCACGGATTTTATGGGGCAGTAAAAGAGCGGATTCGAACAGCCCGTGCCCCGCGCTTTGCGTCCCGCGGGGCAGAAACGCCCCAGTGGGAACTTTCTGTTTTTCGTTGTTTGCATGATGAGCCTGTTCCGCCTGCCACGCGGCAAACGCCCGCTGGCCCTCCTCGCTGTTCCAACAGGCAAGGATGGCCGGGTAGAATGCCCGCGCCAGACGGTCAATGACTTCATCGGGATAAGGGGAAGTGTTTGTGGACTTTTTCTTTTTGTTCAAACGCACGCTCCTTTGGACATCTGTGAACAGCATACCATGTGCCTGATTTCCGTTTCGCACATTGTAATGTTCGCAGAAAAAACTTATAATGCTTTTGAAC
>ENA-UONV01000420-UONV01000420.1-human-gut-metagenome-genome-assembly--contig:-CS4-NODE-420-length-51743-cov-7.802295_pt1 | contig 51743 bp, 45 predicted proteins | sample MGYA00242461_ERZ724008 | MGnify/ENA metagenome assembly ERZ724008 | reverse complement strand
GCTGACTTCTTTCCCCTCGATATCCACATAAATTCCAAAATGCAGATGCACATCGAATTTTCCTTTGGTTCCTTCTTTTCCGTATCCGGTATTTCCAAGATATCCAAGAATATCTCCGGCTTTTACCATGTCGCCGATGGCAAGTCCTTTGCGGTAGGAATCAAGATGTGCATAATACAGATAGGCTCCATGCGTACTCCGTATTCCGATCCGGTAGCCGCCAAGTTCCAGCCACCCCATCTTTTCAATGGTTCCGTCGCAGATACTTACCGCTGGAAAATATCCGGGTTTATTGTTCGAAGTCATGAGGTCTACTCCTTCATGCCTTCGGTTTCCCCCATAATTTCTTGCCAGGTTCCAGGAATTTTCATAGGATACGGTCTCTCCATACGTGCCATCGTATCCTACCGGGAAACATTTCAGATCGCTGAGCACCGTTGCATAGGCATCTTCCCAGCCTGCAAGAATCTCTTTATCTAGCTGCCATGCAAAAAAGCAAGGCACTTTCCGAAAAGTTCTCCGCTGTTCATAATAGAGCTGGCGCAATGCCAGTTTCCTATAATTGTCATTTTCTTCCTCTGTGGGAAGTTCAAACAACCGGAAATCCTCCAGATTTTGTTCCAGCGGGGTACTATTGGCCGCCATCGCTCCGGTCAAGATCCATCTTGTTTCCAAGGGAATGATCAAAAAGACGAGTACCACCGTGACCCATTTTACTGCCGTTTTTCTCTTTGTCGCATGATATTTAATACGCCTCAATATCCACCACCTCAGCCGAGTTCACGTGACAGGAAAGAACATCATCCGCAAAGGAGATAAACTTTTCCATGCCGTCACTGACATAATAATCATATGTCGGCTCTTCATCCTCTATGCCAAGTGTATTAAGCAGATTGTTTTCTGCCAGAAGCAGTTTCAGGGATTTTGCCGTTTCATAGGCAGGATTTACCAGTTTTACATTTTCTCCGACTTCTCTGCCAATCGTCCGTTTTAACAACGGATAATGCGTACAGCCGAGAATCAGTGAATCGATGTCATACTCTTTAAATTCATGCAGATATCTTCCCGCGATATCTTCCGTCACGCGGTCTTCCCAAAGTCCCTCTTCAACGAGCGGTACAAACAACGGGCACGCCTTGCTTACCACTGTGATCTCCGGATTGATCTTGTGAAGATATTTGCTGTAAACACCACTTTTGATCGTACTTTCCGTTCCAATGATACCGATGTTATTGGTTCGTGTCGTATTGGCAGCCATAATTGCGCCCGGCTCAACTACCCCAATGATCGGGATATCAATATCCGCCCGGATCTCGTCCAAAGCAAGGGCGCTGGCCGTATTACAGGCTACCACAATAGCCTTTACCTGCTTGGTCTGCAAAAAACGTACGATCTGCTTACTATATTTACAAACCGTTTTTTGTGATTTACTTCCATATGGCACTCTCGCCGTATCCCCAAAGTAAACCAGACTCTCTGCAGGAAGCTGGCGCATGATTTCTTTTACTACCGTCAGCCCGCCTACACCGGAGTCAAACACTCCTATCGGTGCGTTCATTTCATCCATCCTCCAATCTCCAAAAAGGCCATGATAATTTACTCTTATCATGACCTTTTTATTATATTCTTTTTCTATTTTTGTTGCAACCTATTTTTCGGATTTCTTTTCGATTTCCATCTGCACGGCACGGTCTTTTTTACGATTCAGGATTGCATAGATACATGGCACCACAAAGAGTGTCAGAAGCGTACCATAGATCAATCCGCCGATCGTTACGATGGACATTGGACGAATCATATCCGAACCACTGTCGCTGCTTATGATCATAGGAAGCAGACCGAGAATCGTCGTCAATGCCGTCATGAGGATTGGACGAAGTCTGGTTTTTCCGGCTTCGATGATCGCCTCGTATTTGGTCATACCCTGTTCACGCAGCTGGTTGATATAGTCTACCAGCACGATACCGTTATTTACGATGATACCGGAAAGCATGACAAATCCGATCAAGGCGATGACACTGACTTCGCTTCCGGATATCCAAAGCCCCATAAATCCGCCGGTAAAGGCAAGCGGAATGGTAAACAGGATAATAAATGGTGACAGCAGGGACTGGAACTGGGCCACCATGATCAAATACATGAAAATGACACCGACGATAAACATCAAAGCTACCTGTTTAACGGATTCATTGATGGTTTCATCTTCTCCGGTAAATTCCAGTTCATATCCGGACGGCATCTCATATTTATCCAGCACTGCGTGCACATCGTTACTTACCAGTCCGACATTGTAATCGTCTCCCAGCATAAGAGATACTGTCATATATCTTGTCTGATTGATACGGTTAATGGAAGATGGCGTATCTGCCATACTAAAGTCCGCAATCTTTGACAATTTTACTTTCTTTGTCTTCTGCGTCTGTGAATCGGTATACTCGATTTTCATCTTCTCAATGTCACTTCGTTTGAGTTTTTCATCTTTTTCATCACTTACATACACATCAAGATCTTCGGTATCCGTAGACAATGTTGTCGCAGAAGATGCCTCTTTTACACGTGCGTTGATCTGCTGGAACACCTGGGCTACCGTCAGCGAATATTCCATCGCTTTATCTTTTTTCACAGTGATACGGAACTCCTGGCTTGCATCTTCCATACCATTGGTAATTTCTGTAATTCCGTCGACACCCTCTAACTGTTTCATAATATCTTCGGAAATCTTCTGGATTTTATCCAGATCTTTTCCTTTGATCCGCATCGTGATACCCGAACCAAACATGGAACTCATATCCATCGCTGACGCCTCGATCGACACATCACATGGAATATTTTTTACTTTTTCTTCCATTTCTTTTTTGATATCCTGATTAGACCGTTTATTGTCTTCATTCAAAAGCACATACACGGAGATCGAATCGGAACCACCGGACATCATCGACATCATACCGCCACCGCCGGACATCGCACCGACAGTCTCAACGCCATCTACTTTCAAAAATTGTTCCATGACCTCATTTGATTTTTCATAAAGATCTTGCTTGCTCATCGTATCGTCGTCTTTTGGAATGGAAATGGCCGCCGTCATCTGCGTACTGCGCATCTCCGGCATAAACGCGGTTCCTCTTGATACCGACAAAAGGGCAAATACCACAAGCAGTACAAGGGCACCAAGCAAAACAAATATCTTTTTATGAAGAAGCACAGAAAGTACTTTTCCATACAAATTCTGAATCTTTACGATCAATTTATTCGGATTATCTTTTACCTTACGAAGCATTCCCTGAGACATCGCCGGTACCAGTGTCAGCGCAACGACAAGGCTGGCAAGCAGCGAGTACGCAAGTGTCAGGGCAAGATCTGTAAATAACTGTCTCGTAATTCCCTCGGTAAATACAATCGGTGCAAACACACAGATGGTCGTAAGGGTAGAAGCAAGAATTGCTCCACCGACCTGCTTTGCGCCTTCGATCGATGCTTCTTTAATGCTGTAACCTTCTTCATTTCGCAGTCGGAATATATTTTCAATAACAACGACGGAGTTATCCACTAACATTCCGACGCCGAGTGCAAGTCCCGACAAAGAAATTACATTCAAGGTCACACCGCTGAAATACATCAATACAACTGCTGCCACAACACTGAGTGGGATGGAGCAGGCGACGATAAATGTCGGCCGCAGATCCTTTAAGAACAGCAGTAAGATGATGATGGAGAACAATGCTCCATATAACAGGTTATCCACTACGGAATCAACAACAAGATCAATGTACAATCCCTGGTTCATAAGAACCGTAGTATGTAGTCCCTCGTTGTCTTTTTCAAGCTGGTCTAAACGGCTTTCCAGACGTTTGGTAACATCTCCGGTAGAATATCCGGTCGCCTTTTCCATCGTAAGCGCAACTGCCGGATTTCCATTTACCATCGTGTACACATCTTTGGAATTATCCGTTATTGCAATATCTGCCACATCCGAAAGCCGGATTGGATCGAGATCATCAAATCCCATATCACAGATCACCAGATTTTCGATATCCTTTTGGCTTTCTACTTTTTCACCGACTTTGACAAGATAAGAAGCTTCATTGTCTGTAATATAACCAGCCGGCATATTAAAGTTTTCTGCTTTTAATATATTCTCAACCATCGATTTGGTAATGATCTTTTTGAGATCTGCCCCTTCTTTGGTCGTCTTTTTACTGTCTTTTAACTGCTTTTCGGCTTCGTCGAGTTTGCTTTCTCCGGTATTTACCTGAACTTCTGCTACACTCAGTTTAATGGCAACCAGCACTTTCTGTCTGCTGATCTCATTTTTTGCTTCCTCGACAGAAATCTGTCCTTTTTCCAGTTTATCTTTCGCATCAAGAAGTTTTGCTTTTCCGGCAGCAATCTTTTTCTTTCCGCTCTTTAACTGCTTTTTGCTGGCAGCCAGTTTCTTTTCCTGCGCTGTGATCGTCTGCATTCCTTCCTGGGCTTTCGAAAGTCCGCTTTCCACTTCTGTGATCTTACCCGGGAGATCCTCCTGCGTCATTCCCTGCTCTGTCAGTTTCTGCTGTATTACGGTAAGCTGCGTATTGACTGCCTCCAGCTGGCTCTTCAATTCCGCTGTTTCCCCTACTGCTGCAATCTGGGTTTCCAAAGCCTGTTTCTGCTCTGTCAAAGCGGAAAGACTTGCCTGCAGATGAGTAAGAGAGGTTTTTGTCGTAGTCAGCATCTTGATCGTCGCCTGAAGGCTTGCTTTCTGCGTACTGATCTGCGCCTGACCGGTCTTTACCTGCTTTTCTGCTGTTTTCAGTTCTTTTTCTTTGGATTCGATGGTCTTCAGATTGGTATTGATCGTCTCTAACGTCTTTTTCATCTTTTCTGAGGACTGATTTAATTTTGCCTCTCCTTTTGCCAGCTTATCTGCTGCCTGATCCTGTTTGTCAGATAATGTATCTTTTCCATCCCGGATCTTATTTTTATTTTTCTCTATCTTATCCGAAGCATCCTGCAGTTTGCCATCAATCGCATCCTGAACCTTCTGATTCATTTCTTTGATCTTGTCTTCCTGAACGATCACTTCGATCTTTTTGTCTACTTCACCGGAAGCACTGACAGATGCCACACCTTCGACACTTTCCAGTTCCGGTATAATATCATTTTCAGCCTTTTCCGTAACACCGACACTATCCATATTATCGTAGTCAAGTGCTGCCACCATAATTGGCATCATGTCCGGATTAATCTTCATGATCGTCGGATTTCCGATGCTGTCATCCCACTGTGCGGAAACGGTATCCAGGCTCTCACGCATATCGATCGTCGCGGAATTCATATCTGTATTTTCATTAAATTCCAGGATAACAACCGACATATTACTATTTGAAACGGAAGATACCTGTTTCATATTGGTAATACTTGCCATAGCCTGTTCCACCGGTTTTGTCACTGCCGTCTCAATTTCTTCCGGGCTTGCTCCCGGATATGTCGTCATAACGATGGCATAGGGAAATTCCATGTCCGGCATAAGATCCGTACTCATGTTGCTGAATGACAGGATGCCAAGCACAATTACTAACACCACTGCCACGAGAACCGTATAAGGTTTTCGTACACTAAATTTTGATAACATCGTAATCCTCCTTGCAAGATATTCCGGCAATTATTTAACCGTGTTAAGTTTTCATAATTTAAGAGTATAACATATTCTATTTATTTGTCAATATGATTCTCAATAGTTATTTTAAATAATACTCCTTTTCTAACAGATCTACAATTGCTTTCGCCGAATTTCCGGCATCTTTCGTATGATATTTTTCTTTTGCCGTCATCCTCTCTTCCCGCGTGCTGTCAACGCCTTCTGCAATTTCTGCTAAAAAAGAAGAAAGTTGTGAAAATGTTTCGATATAAAATCCTTTGACGGCTTCCTTATAGTCCGGAAATGCCAGCGTAAAACGAGTAAAATATTCTTCCTTGTCGGCAATGGTAAGAGCGATCGGACGGTCCGTCAGAAGATAGTCAAAATAAACAGAGGAATAATCCGTGATGAGCGCATCCGTCTGTGCCAAAAGTTCATACAACGTGCACTCCATCGATGCCAAAAAAACATCGTCGGCAATCCGGATATGGGGAAGTTCTTCTTTATGAAATACGCTGAGATCCTGCACCGGATGCGGACGAAATAATAATAATATATTATGTTCTGCCAGCTGTTCTTCCAACCGCTGTAACTGCTCTTTTGTTTCGACGCACGGCATTCCGTACGGATAGGTATTTTCCAATGCCTTATCCTCATGCGCCCGGTGCTGCCGATAGGTCGGCATCCACAAAATCGTTTTCCCATATTTTTCCTTTTCTTTGTTCCATTTTGGAATTTCTTTCGAATGGACGAGAACGTCATTGCGGGGATATCCCAGAGGGCATAAAACTTCTTCCGGCACTTGAATCTGTGTTTCAAAAATATCATACCAAAATGGAGACTGCACCATATAACGGTCGCATTCTCCAAATTTTCTGCTGTATTCCAGATCGATCTTGATCGGCATCCCATGTCCAAGATGAAATCTGACCTGCCCTTTTCTTCTCTTTTTGACAAAGGAATTACAGTCCATAATATAACGGCTTGTATTTAATACATATGCACGCCGGATCGTCTCACAAAATCCCGAAGGCTGGTTTTCAAAATAAGAAACTCCTTCCGGCAGATTCCAGTCCGGCTTTCCCGGAAATGTCTTCATCCAGTACAATTTGTATTTTTTGTGATATCCACGGCGCAGCAATTCTTCATACAGTGCATACGTATTGTCCGAAAGATCCGGATGGCTTTCCAACACAAATGCTTTTCGCAGCGGCAAAAGACGCATCATACCAAGTAAACATTTTTTAATCATTTCCGTCCCTCTTCTTTCCCTCGGTTTTACGGCTGTATTCATAAAAACTCGAAAGTTTTTTATCGATCACTTTCTTGTCTTTCTTTTCATTATTCCTGCGATATTGATACGTTGGCACCATATCCGCAATGATTTCTTTCATATTTGGCACTTCACTGTACGCCTCTTCATATAAAATCTGAAGACGATCAAAAAATTCGGTTTCGTCAAATTGAAGGGGTTTTCCAATATGAATCAGTTCATTTTCTGTCTGCGTCAGCCCTTCTTCATCCATCAGAATCTCTTCATACAGTTTTTCTCCCGGTCGAAGTCCGGAATACACGATCTTGATGTCCTCATCCGGCACATACCCGGACAATTTTATCAGGTTTCTGGCAAGATCATCGATTTTTACCGGCTCTCCCATATCCAGGACAAAAATCTCTCCTCCTTTGGCAAACGCACCTGCCTGAAGGACCAGCGATACTGCCTCCGGAATGGTCATAAAATAGCGAATAATTCTTTTATCGGTGACTGTTACCGGACCTCCCTCTTCAATCTGTTTTTTAAATAACGGAATTACACTTCCGTTGCTTCCCAGCACATTTCCAAACCGTACTGCCACAAATTCTGTCGAGGACTGACGGCTGAGACCCTGTACGATCATCTCACAGATTCTTTTGGAGGCTCCCATGATATTGGTAGGATTTACAGCCTTATCGGTCGAGATCAGCACAAACTTGCTCGTACCGTATTTATCCGCAGCCAATGCCACTTTGTACGTACCAAACACATTATTTTTAATAGCCTCATTCGGACTGTCCTCCATCAATGGTACATGTTTATGCGCCGCCGCATGATACACAATGTCCGGATGATATGTAGCAAATACCCGGTCAACACGGCTGGTATTACGCACGGATCCAATCAGCACTTCCAGATGCAGATACGGATAATGTCGTCTCAATTCCTGCTGAATATCGTACGCATTATTTTCATAGATATCAAATATGATAAGCATCTTTGGCTGATTGGCCGCAATCTGGCGGCACAGCTCACTACCGATGGAACCGCCTCCTCCGGTGACAAGAACGACTTTATCTTTCACATATCCGGTAATCGAATCCAGATCCGTCTTTACCGGCTCGCGTCCCAGAAGGTCTTCAATCTGAACCGGACGAAGTTTTTCGACCGCAGCTTCTCCATTTACAAACTGATATACTCCCGGAAGAATTTTCAGATCTGCCCCCGTCTGCTGACAGATTTCAAGGATCTCCTTCACTTCTTTTTTCGACGCACTCGGCATCGCCACAATAATCTCATTGATCTCATAATGACTGGCGGCGTCAAGAATTTTATCTCTTCCGCCAATCACCTTAATTCCATTAATAAATGTGTTTTGTTTGGACTTATTGTCGTCAATCACACAGCAAATATTGCTATCCAGTTTTTTACTCATTTTAAGCTCGTTGATCACCATATTTCCGGCTTCTCCACCACCGATGACCATCGTATTCCGCATACCGACACCATGCACATTTTCATTGTAAAGGAATCGGATGATACGATACGAAAAACGCACCGTCAAAGTCATAAAAAATAAGAGCATAAAATAAATAAAAAAATACGATCGTGGCAGTCTGCGGTAAGTTCCAAACACCGTCAAAAAATGAATGACCGTAGAAATCCCGCAAGCCAACGCAATATTGATCACTTCGCTCAGGCTTGCATACCGCCACAAACTATTATACAAACGAAAAAGCGTAAATACAATTAACGTTAAAAGTGTATTTACTATCATCATTTCCTGCAATGTCGTAATATAACCATGCGGATATTCAATGGATATTCCGCTTTTGATAAATTTATCCCATTTTAACTCATAGCGGATAAAGAGTGCCGCATACGAACATAGATTAATACATACTGCATCCCATATCAATAATAAAAACCGATAGATCAGCGACATCTTTCCACTTTCAATATATTTACGAATTGGTAACATGAATATTTCCCTCCGTTTTTTGTTCACCATTAACTATTCAAGTCTCCCTCTCCCCATTCGCATTTTGAACACTTCGTGTTCTTTCCCGCCTTTGATTGCCTTTAATATATTATTATACAAAAAAAAGTTGAAAAAATCAATGGGATAGCGTATACTAATATCTTGTCAAAAGATTTTTGAGAGGAACTATGAGAGGATGAATATGAAAATCACAAATCAAATCACACGTTATTACATTTTATTTTATGCACTTTATAGTATGACACAGCGAATCATTCCAATTTCTGTCTTTTGTGTCGGTCCCTTAGCCGGGATTCTTTATAAATTGATTGTTGGTGTCGGAGGCTGTCTGGCACTTGCGTACCTCATACTTGGATTTAAACACTGGAAAATGAATTCCCTTTTTGCCTTACTTGGTGGCTTCACCCTGGTTTTATGCATCACCACCCTGCTGAATCACCGTTACAATTTTTTTGACAACGTACTCGGTGTCATCACATTTGGAGTACAACTCATCCTATTTTTCAGTTATTATCATATGACGGAGAAAAAGGAGTTTTCTTTTACAATTCAACTTACTGCCGTCGCATCGAGCATCCTTTGGAACATCTGCTGTGCAATTTCCCTTGCCCAGTACCTTTTGGATATTCAGTACCGCACTTTAAATCCTATTGGAAATACCGTGCGACAGGGAATTGTAGATGGCAGACTGTTTGGTATCTTCTCCGATCCAAATTTTGCTGCTTTTACTTCCTTTTTAGTGCTGATGCTGCTTGCATACACTTTTTATTGCCAAAAAAACCGGATTCTCCGTATTTATATCGGAATCAGCGTCGTGCTCAATATTGCATATATCGTATTTTCAAATTCACGGACTGTATTTTTATGCGTGATCGGCACCGTATTTTTCTTTGTATTACTGCTTACCTACCGTCGTTATATCGCAGACGGAAGAACGTCGGTCAAACGTTTTCTTCTTTATGCAGTACGAAACCTTGTGCTTTCTTTGGCTGGAATGATTGCTGTCTATTCTCTGCTCTTTTATCCGATGCAGAATATCGGCAAACAGATGGAGCCGCAGCGCAGCGAAACAGACCTTGTCCGCGATGACGTAGGCGGTGATAATATAACAAATAACCGCTCTACGATCTGGATTCATTATCTTGATCTATATAAGAAAAAACCGGTATTTGGATTTTCGATCAATACCGCTCTTCCCTATGCAGCCGAACATGATCCGGAAGGCTATCTCGCACAGACACAGTATGTTACCCATAATGGGTATCTGTCGCTTCTGGTAGAAACCGGTATCCTTGGTTTTGCACTAATGGCATGTTTTATCATCCTGATGCTGATCCGAAATGTAAAACGCATTCAGGCAAACGAAAAAATCAGCCCGGACTATGCTCTGGCATTAAGCCTTGTCGTTGCCGTGCTGATCTTCCTCATTTGTTTCCATGATATTTTCTTTACGGTAAATATCGAAACCATGCTATTGTACCTGTCGATGGGTGTTTTGTTTATCGAGACGGATTCACAAACTGCTCAATCAGCTCTTTCCACTCAGACAGAATAGTTTCTTTGGAAAAACTTTCCAGATTTGACTGGGAATTATTTGAAAGCCGGAGGCGTTCCTCCGGTTTTTTTAACAGTTCACAAATGACCTCTGCCATCTTTTCCGTGTCATATGGCGGAATCAATTTTCCATCTTCACCATCCCGGATGATCTCACGCGGTCCGGACACAATGTCAAAACTGACAAGCGGCAGCGCATTGGCTTTTGCCTCGATGAGAACCAGCGGAAGGCCTTCCCGGTAAGAGGTAAGTACATACATGGAATGTCCCTGATAACAGCTTTCCATATGATTGGTAAGGCCCATCAGATGAATATTATTTTCAAGCCCCTCTCTTTCGATTCTTTGTGTAATTTCCTCAAACATATCGCCATCGCCATATACTTCCCAGATAAAATCCTTTGTCTTTTTTGCCAAAGCGGCTGCGGTATCTACAAGAAGATCCATTCCTTTTTCTTGGGAAAAGCGGCCGGCTGTCAAAATTTTACTGCTGTTTGGATCATACGGTGCTGCTGCCTTTTGAATTCGCTCATCAATCCAATTATAAATGGTGATAACCCGTCCTTTTTTATAATGAAATTTATCATAATAAGCTTCTTCACTCTGTTTGGTCAAAACAACCGTTTTATCCGAAAAACGTGATCCCACCGTACGCATCGTGCGCGCCGGCACCTCATTCCATTGATTTAACAAAGCTCCGTGATCGCAGAAAATTCTTGGAATCTTTAATCGTCTTCCATGAATCCCCCCGCAAAGCCCGGCATAAGCTCCTATATAAAATACAATATCCAGTTCCTTTTTCTTAATGAAACTGCGAAATGGTTTTCCGGCCTTTGTAATTACTTCACGGATTCTTGCTTTATACGGAAGAATCACATTATAATGGATGTCCTCCGGCAGTTCATAGGCACAGGCCTCGTTTTCCTGAATAAAACTAATGATCGTAATCTCGTATTCTTTCCGAAGGGCAAGCGCCATATTATATAACACCTGCTGGGCTCCTCCGCGGACGCTCATATCAAAATTTACAAATCCTATTTTCTTCATTGATTTTTCTCCCGTCATCGGTAATATTTCATTAAAATCCGGTAATTGTGATGCTTCATAAAAAACAGCAGTATCTTATCTTTTTTTCCAAAATCCGCTTTTGATGAATATAATTTTTGTACACTTGGCATCTCAAGCCAAGACTTGATCTGCTCTTTGCATTGCGGATCTGTCTTACCGGAACGCCGCATCAGATCATAAAATTTATTTTTTATGGAATTGAGATAAAATACATCAAGAAAAGCCTCCTCTTTTCCTCCGCATCTTCGGTAAAATGCTTCCACTTCGCTCCGAAGCCGGTCTTCAATCTCCATGGCATTCTCGCGGAATCGAAACGACAGACTTCCGGTTTCAATATTATAATATTGATAGACGGATTCGGAAAGCACGCTGATTTTCCCGGCGCGTTCAAATACGTGAAGATTAAATACCAGATCTTCTCCCTTATCAAGGTCTGTCGGAAATCCTTTTCCTATCACTTCACGTCGGTATAATTTATTCCACGGCACGTGAAGGAAATAGGAAGAAAATAATTCTGGAAAGTCCTTGATAAACGCCGTTTGGTCTGCATAAACAGCCGCTTTTGGCAGGTGGTTTTTTCCGGCTTTTTCATCATAATATCCGGCTATTACTACGTCACTTTTATCTTCTTCCATGCGTTTTACCATAAGCGAAACTGCCTCTTTTTTTACCAGGTCATCGCTGTCAACAAACTGAATATACTGTCCATGAGATTCCTTTATTCCCCGGTTTCTCGCGGCAGAAACGCCTTCATTTTCTTTGGTTATTACATGAAAATACGGAACTTTCTTTTCATAAGTCCGACAGATTTCAAGGCTTCCGTCTGTCGAGCAGTCATCGACAACGATCACTTCAAGATTGGGATAATCCATCGCGGCGACATGATCCAGACAGGCTGCCAGCCGTTTTTTTGAATTATAAACCGGAATAATGACTGACACGAGTGGTTGTGCTTGCTGCATATTAAACTTCCTCCTCTGTGCGCTTTAGTGGGTAGTATATGCCTTTATACTGTGGATATGCTTTTTCTGTATCTACCACAATTCCATCATGGGAAGGAACCTGCTTGTCCTCCGGCGGCATCGTCATATAATCACCGAATGCCATTTTGAGATACGTATCGTACCCGACCGGGATTGGCATCCTTTCTCCTTCAAACTCTTTGTACACGGCACTGGCAAATATTTTTTTTGGATACTCATTTACCATGTAATTGTAACGGACACAAAGTTCGGTAATATGATCACACTCTTCGATCGGATATTTTGTCATATGGCGCTCACAAAGACGTGCCATGCGATAACGGTTTTTCCAGCCGGGGGCCAGAAGCAGCATCATTTTTCCGATCAGATAAAACCCTTTTCCCTTACTCGTCGGTGCTTCCTGATTGATATAGATCTGATAGGCAAGCCCCCACATCAGCTGCATCTTACGTTTGAACCGGGAAGACGGGCAGCCGTCCAATGGCAGAATTTCAAGGCGGATTCCATGCGCAATGTCAAGATCCATCTGCCGTTCTTTTACAAATGTGGTCTCTTCGTCCGTGATCATCGTAAGCTGGGAACGCAGAAACTGTTCTTTGCTCGTACGGCTCAGCCGGTATTTGGTCTCATCCATCTCCTTCGGCCACAGTTTGCACAACTTTTCATAATCGCTTCGCGGCATAAAGACATCGATATCATCGTCCCACGGAATAAATCCCTGATGACGCAGCGTACCGATACAGCATCCCCCGCAAAAATAAAACAATAAGTCATGTTTTTCACAAAATTCTTTAAATACGAGTGTAATCTCCAGACATTTTTTCTGAAGCAGCCGAAGTTCCGCACGCAGCCGCTCTCCTGTCGCCGGCACACAAGGGCGGTTCAAGTCCAGAAGAACGCAGTCATGATGTGCCTTCTGCTTTTCTTTCGGCGGCAGCGCCATATAATCGCCAAATGCTTCTTTCAAATAGCCGTCATATCCCACGGGGATTGGCATATTTTCTCCCTCAAATGGCACAAACACGGACTTTTCGAACCATTCTTTTTTGTATTTTTTTTTCATATAAAATGGACCGGAACACAATTCCGTGATGTAATTACACTCGGAAATAGGATATTTCGTCATATGTTTTTTTGCGAGATTCCAGATCTTATAGCGTATCTTTTTCCCGCGAAATACAGAAAGCAGAAAGCGGCTTCCGGCCGCCATCAAGCCACCATGTTTTTCCGGTACAGTCTGTGCACGAAACAATTGATAAATGAGCGCCCACATGCATTGAAATTTACGTTTCCATTTTCCCTCCGGGTACCCATCCAGCGGAATCACATCCAATGCCACCCCATGCGCGATCCGGAGATCTTTTTGGTATGGCTTGATCTGCGTCGTCTCACTGTCACGAAGTGTCGCAAAGTTATTTCGATCCACATAATCCAGTGTGGTATCGGATAAAACATACCGTTTTCCCGCTTCATACGAATTCCATTTTTTTACAAACATTTCATAATCTTCGCGTGGCATGAAAAAATCAAGATCATCGTCCCACGGAATAAATCCTTTATGACGGATTGCACCGATGCAACCGCCCCCACAGAAATAACAGGTCAGATCGTTTTCTTTACAGAATTCTACAAACACTTTTGCCATCTGCAGACTGATCCGGTGAAGCCCTTCCAATTCTTCTTTTGTATATTCTGAAGCTGTATCACTCATTGTGATTTCCTCTCTTTCCCTCTTTTTAACAGGCTGAGAAGCCCGAAACATGTTCCCACGCCATAACTGATATGCAGCAGGAAAAATAGAACCGGCAATGTGATCTGTCGAATGTTTTTCTTTTGCCCCCTCACGGACACCACTGCCATAACAATCGCCAGCAGCCAGTACAGGCTCCACATCAAAACCGCCGGAAATGGGTGCACGAAAATGCCAAATATTGTCGTTGCAATAATCCCAAGCACAAAGGCAAATGGCACAAAATGATACAGAGACAGGCAGCCCGGACAGATTCCCGCAGTCCTTCCTACCCAATATCCGTTGCCGTATTTCTGGCGGCACATTTTCCGCAGACTGGGGCGAATCCTCTGATAGGAAATGATTCCCGGCACCATACATAATCGAAATCCATTTTGGCGAATGCGGTAATGAAATTCGTTGTCTTCCGTACGTCCAAGATCTTCGCGGAATTTTCCGGCCTTTTCAAATACTTCGCGCCGGTAAGCCCCATGAAAAAAAGACTTCACATAGGCCTTTTTTTCTTTTCTCCGAAAGTCCGCAATGCTGCTTCCAAACATAGAACTCTCTGCCAACAACAAAACCTGCTGCCAAGCCGAGTCCCCTTCGACAATATTCGGTCTCATACCTCCGGTCACGTATTCTCCCTCAGATAGCGCATTTACATTTTTTCCCACAAAGTCTTCCGGGATGCTGCTATGGGCATCGATGCGGATCAATGCCTCTGTCGTAAAGGCATCAATGACTGCATTCCAGCCACAGCTTTGTATTTTCCCCTTATTTTCTATAATTTTTATATCAAGAAAGAAATCCCTATTTTCTTTCTGCCATTTCTCCATCACTTTCCGCGTCCCATCGGTTGACATACTGTCTGCCAGCACAACTTCTATCTCCGAGTGCGGATAACTCTGCCCTTCAATATCTTTTAAAAGAGACGGCAGGTTCTTTTCCTCGTTGTACGCAACAACGCCTACGGTAATTTTCATCCTCTTCTCCTTCCTCTCATTCTACTCTATTATATGGTTATTTTGCTTTTTTTTCAATGTTTTTCTTGCCCTCTGACACGGAAAAGATTATACTATAGAAAGAGAATGCCGTAGAAATGATTTCTTTTCGAACCGGCTGTAATGAAGAAAAAGGAGAATTGGAATTACATATGGGGAATTATTTAACCGATATTGCCATCGTCATCCCGGCTCTGAATCCCTGTGAGCGCATGGTCGGGCTGGTCCGCGAGTGCAAAGATGCCGGTTTTGAAAATATTATTTTGGTGGATGACGGAAGTTCCATTGAAAATCGTATTTATTTTAAAACATGCAAAGAAAAATACAATTGCCGCATTCTTCGGCATGTGGTGAATTTTGGAAAAGGCATGGCGTTAAAAAGTGCCTTTAACCACATTCTTGAAAACCGCCCTGACATCATCGGAACGGTAACAGTGGACTGCGACGGTCAGCATGTAGTCAAAGATATTATCACCTGTGCAAAACTTGTCTGTGAGCACCCTGACCGGCTTGTTTTGGGATGCCGTCAGTTTGATGACCCAAAAATCCCATGGCGCAGCCGCTTTGGCAACAAAATGACCTGCCGCATCATCAAACTCCTCTGCGGAATCTCGATTTCGGATACGCAGACCGGCCTTCGCGGCATGTCCCGTGAACTTCTCGCCAATTATTTTGCCACCACAAAGGGCGAGCGCTTTGAATATGAGATGAATATGCTTCTCTGCGCCAAAGAAAACCAGATTCCTTTTGAGGAATTTCCGATCCAGACGATTTATCTGGAAAATAACGAGAGTTCGCATTTCAATCCTTTTATCGATTCCATCCGAATCTACAAGGTTTTTTTGAAATTTATGCTGAGTTCTTTTTCCAGTTTTATTATTGATATTTCGCTGTTTTACCTGCTGCGATTTATCCTGCTGCCATTTGTCGGTGAAAAAATGCAAATTTCGCTTTTTGGCATCGACATCCTGCTCTTGACATTTTTACGCAATGTCATCGCAAGGCTCGGCTCATCACTGTATAATTTTACCATTAATAAAAAGCAGGTATTCCACAATGATTCGAAAGATATCACGATCATCTTCCGCTACTACACATTGTGCATCTGCCAGCTCCTGATCTCCACTCTGCTGGTTGACTACACACTGCGGTTTATCCCATTCCGCACCGTGCGGAAATGCATCATTGATACCATCCTTTTCCTGATCAGTTTCCAGATTCAGAGGGAATGGGTATTTAAAAGAAAACAAAATAAGTGATAAATTTGATAACTTGACGATTCGGCGCCAGAGAAGCTTCTGGCGCCGCTTTCTATTTTTCTTGCCTTTCAGGGGTACTGGCGACTGGGAGAATGTTGCATCTCACCTCTGTTTCGCCCTTTTTCCCGCTTTTCAGCGGTGCTGGCGACTGGGAGCGCACCGCCGAGCACCTCTGCTTTCCTTCTTTTCTTGTTTTTCAGCGGTGCTGGCGACTGGAGTGCACCGCCGGACACCTCTGCTTTCCTTCTTTTCTCGCCTTTCAGCGGTGTACCCCACCATCACTACGATTCGGTTAGCATCTTCTCTGGCGGGACTATTTCTGCGTAGGAGAATGCCCGATTTTCTTCTTCGATAGAAAATCCCTACATTCTCCTACGCAGGAATTCGTCCCGCCAAGGAAGATGCTGACCGATGCTAACCGATCTCCCTCACTGCTTCTCTTACTTTCAATACCATCGATGGTGTCACGGACAATTCATCAATTCCCATATCCACAAACGTTTTTGTGAGCGTCGTATCTGCACCAAGTTCTCCACAGATGCCGACCCAGCAGCCTTCCTTGTGGCCGTTGTCGATCACCATCCGGATCATACGCAGGATGGCTTCATGGTGAGAATTGTAAAAATTATCCAGACTCGGATTCTGGCGGTCAATTGCCAGCGTATACTGCGTAAGATCATTTGTTCCTATACTGAAGAAATCCACTTCTTTGGCAAGAAGATCGCTGATCATTACCGCTGCCGGTGTTTCGATCATGATTCCAAGCTCCACCTCGCCGTATGGAATCCCATGGGCATCCAATTCCGCTTTTACCTCATTTACAATTTCCTTGATCTTTTTCACTTCGGAAACCGAGATAATCATTGGAAACATAATGGATATGGTTCCATAATGGCTTGCCCGATAAATGGCACGCAGCTGAGTTTTAAAAATCTCCGGTCGTTCCAGGCAGATGCGGATCGCACGGTAACCCATCGCCGGATTTTCTTCTTTGCCAAGTTTAAAGTAATCTACCTGTTTATCCGCTCCGATATCGAGAGTACGGATGATTACCTTCTTTCCTGCCATCATTTCCACGACTGTCTTATAGGCTTTGAATTGTTCCTCTTCCGTTGGATATGCATCTTTTTCCAGATACAAAAATTCACTTCGGAACAATCCGATCCCGGCAGCATCATTTGATAACACATCGGCAACATCAGCAACTCCGCCAATATTGGCGTACAGATGTATGTTTCGGCCATCTTTTGTAACCGTCTCTTTTCCTTTTAATTCCAGAAGGAGCTGCTGTTTTTTCTTCTCCTCTGCCTGCAGTGCCTCATAATGTGCCAGAGTCTCGGCATCCGGTTCCACGATAAGTTTTCCTTCAAAGCCATCGACAATCGCCATTTTTCCGGCAATATCTGCCGGATAATGTACTCCGATCAGCGCCGGAATATTCATTGTCCGCGCTAAGATCGCTGTATGTGAATTGGTCGAGCCCAGTTTTGTCACAAAGGACAAAACCAGACTTTTATCAAGTTGTACCGTCTCACTTGGAGCGAGATCTTCAGCAAGCAGGATAACCGGCTGATTTCCGGTAATCCCTCCCATCTCTTTCCCCTGCAGAATGCGGATCACACGATTGGAAATATCTCGTACATCGGCGGCACGTTCTTTCATATAATCGTCATCCATTGCAGCAAACATCTGGGAAAAATTATCACCTGTCGTCGCTACTGCAAACTCTGCATTGACCTTCTGGGTGTCGATCATATTTAAGATTGACTCCACATAATCAAGATCGTCTAACATCATCTGATGTACGTCAAAGATCATAGCACCCGATTCGCCCACTTCTTTTAATGCCTTTTCATAAAGACCCGCAAGTTCTTCTTTGGCTTTCTCTTTTGCGTCTTCAAAACGTTTCTTTTCCATTTCCACATCTTCGATCGAATAGCGTTTTACCAGGTCTTCCTCTTTTTCAAACAGAGCGACAGGGCCGATTGCAATTCCACCAAAAACGCTTTTTCCTTCCCATACGTTCATGCTGACACCTCCCGGCTTTTACAGATTTGTCTCCAAAAATGCACTCAATTTGTCCATTGCGGCATCTTCATCTGCTCCCTCTGTCTTCAATACGATTTCCTGTCCCTGTTTTGCACCAAGTCCCATAACACCGAGGATTCGTTTTGCATCTACCTCTCTGCCGTCTTTTGCGATCGTTACTTTGCATTCACAGGCTGCTGCCTCTTTGACAAACAAACCTGCCGGTCTTGCGTGGATCCCCTGTGCGTCTTTGATTACATAATGAAATTCTCTCATGATAGTGTCCTCCTTAATTTTTATATTTTAATCATTGTTATTTTGTTACTGCCTCTTTCTTGATCAATCCTAACATTACTGCTGTTACCGCCGAGCCTGCCAGCCAGGCAACGACATAAAGCAGTGGCTGTCCTACTGTGGCAAATACAAAGATTCCACCATGGGGTGCCATCAAGGTACATTTAAACAATGCGGACAAAAATCCGGCAACGCCTGCACCTGCCATCGTACATGGGATTACGTGCAATGGATCCGATGCGGCAAATGGGATCGCGCCTTCTGTGATGAACGAACATCCCATTACGATATTGGAAAGGGCAGAACCACGCTCCGCCTGCGTAAATTTCTTTGGAAATAATTTACAAGCAACCGCAATTCCTACCGGTGGAACCATACCACCAACCATGATTGCTGCCATTGCCATGTAGCATGCCTGCACCGCCGGATCACTTGCCTGCGCGCCCTGATCCATCATCTGGGATGCCGTTGCCAGCATACCGGAACCAAATACATACGCCGCTTTGTTAATCGGGCCTCCCATATCAATCGCCATCATCGCTCCGAGGATCAGTCCGAGAACCGTGATCATTCCGGCATCGGAAATGCCCTTTAACATGTTGCTGAGTCCCGTATTGATCAATCCGATCAATGGGTTAAAGATCATACACATCAACACGCCGATGATAAAAATACCAACGAGCGGATAAATGAGTGTCGGTTTGATCCCATCCAAGGAATCCGGTAATTTTTCACACAATTTCTTCAAACCGAGTACGATAAATCCTGCTAAAAATCCGGCTACAATACCGCCAAGGAAACCGGATACCGTATTTCCACCGTTTTCGCCGACAAAAGCAAACTGTGCAACAAATTTGGAAAATCCTCCTAGCTCGCCAACCTTATCGGCAAATACATAACTTCCCAGTATCGCATTTCCGTTTGCTGCCAAAAGTCCGCCGGTAAATCCTACGGCAAGACCCGGTCGGTCAGCGATCGAATAAGCGATGTATCCGGAAAGGACCGGCACCATCAGCCCCATCGCAAGTCCACCGATGTATTTAAACAATGCGGAAAGTGGGGTACAGCTTCCAAAATTCGCTCCACCGGTCGAACCGTATCCACAAAGAGTATCGATCAAAAAGGCGATTGCCATCATGATACCACCACCGATAACAAATGGTAACATGTGAGAAACTCCACTCATCAGATGCTGGTACACTGCATGTCCGATTCCTTTCTTCTCTGTGTTTTCCGAAACCGTTTCCTGCGCTTCCTCACTTTCATAAACCGGTGCCTGCTTGTCCACGATCTTTCGGATCAATTCTTCCGGTTTATTGATACCATCCGCTACTTTTGTAATAATGACGGGTTTTCCGTCAAAACGTTCCATCGGTACTTTTGTGTCCGCTGCCACGATAATTCCGTCTGCTTTCGCGATTTCTTCTGCCGTAAGTACATTTTTTGCTCCGCTTGAACCTCTCGTCTCTACCTTGATCTGATAACCAAGTTCTTCTGCTTTGCGCTCCAGAGATTCTGCCGCCATATACGTGTGTGCGATTCCGGTCGGGCACCCTGTCACCGCCAATACATATGGCACATTCGCATCGACTTCCGTCTGCTCTTTTTCTTCTTCCGGCTCATTTTCCGCCATTTCAATGACTTTCTTAAATTCTTCTACTGTCTCTGCTTCCCGCAGTTTTCCGGTAAAATCCGGATCCATCAATAATACAGACAAATGGCTGAGCACATCCAAATGTACATTGTCCGCGGTATCCGGTGCCGCGATTAGGAAAAAAAGATTCGCCGGTTCCCCATCCAGTGAATCAAACTCCACTCCTTTTGGTGCAACCATTGCCGCCAAACCTGCCTGATTTACCGCTGCGGATTTACAATGAGGAATGGCAATTCCTTCTCCGATTCCGGTCGAACCTTCTTCCTCTCTTGCGTAAACCCCTTTGCGATAAGTTTCGATATCGTTCAGTTTTCCACTCGCATCCATCAGATCAACCAGTGTGTCCAATGCTTCTTTTTTGTTGTGGACTTCTGCGTTCAAACGAATGCTTTTGTCATCCAATAAATCAATAATCTTCATATCGTTTCGCTCCTTTCTTCGCTACACTCACGTGTATTAAAATTGGAAATGATGGGTATTTCGAATCGCCTCTACCTGTTCTCTCGTCGCCAGCTGCTCGGAAAATGCACTGGCACTTCCGGTACAAACACCCAGTTTAAATGCCTCTTTGTAATCTCCTTCTCCGAGATACCCGGCTAAAAATCCTGCCACCATGGAATCTCCCGCACCCACGGAATTTACCACGGTTCCTTTTGGTGCCTCGCTCTGAAATACGCTTCCGTCATCTCCTACAAACACGGCGCCTTCCCCTGCCATCGAAACAATGACATTCTGTGCTCCCATCTCCTGAAGTTTCTTTGCATATTCTACCGCCTGGTCTTTGCTCTTGATTTTGACATTAAACAATTCTCCCAATTCGTGGTTGTTTGGTTTAATGACAAATGGATGAAACGGCAGTACATTGAGCAGCAGACTCTTCGTCGCATCAACGGCAATTTTCAATTTCCGGTCAGCCAGTCTTTTCATGATATCGCGGTACATCGACTCCGACATACTCGCCGGGATGCTTCCCGCAAGAACTAAAATATCGCCTTCCTGCAGCTCGTCCAATCGGTCAAACATTTTTTTGATCGCTTCCTGTGAAATCTCAGGCCCTAAACCATTGATCTCGCTTTCCACTTCCGAACGGATCTTCATATTGATTCGGGAAATTCCTTCCTCCAAGCAGATAAAGTCGGTGGAAATTCCTTTTTCTTCCAGCTGCCGTTCAATCTCTTTCCCGGTAAAGCCAGCCAGAAATCCAAGTGCCGTGCTGTCAAATCCAAGATTTTTAAGCACCATGGACACGTTGATTCCTTTTCCGCCGGCAAAGATCTTTTCTGCCGTCGTCCGGTTCACCATTCCGGGTTCAAAATGTGTGACATCCATGATATAATCCAAAGATGGATTTAAGGTAACAGTATAGATCATTTTGCTTCACCTCCCTGCACTTCTATGATATTATCGCATTCTGCAAATGCCGGATCACTGATTTTTGTTGTTATGATACAAGCATTTGCAAAATCTGCAAATTTTACACATGAGATCTGCGAAAATTTACTCGCATCACTCAAAATATATCGTTTGGCACAATGTTCCATCGCCGTCTGCTTTACCTTTGCTTCTTTCAGATCCGGTGTCGTAAATCCGTTTTTTCGGTGAACACCGTTCGCTCCCCAGAAGCCTTTTGTAAAATTGTATTTTCGAAGACTTTCTACCGCTTCCGGTCCGATGATTGCTTCCGTCGTCGCCTTCAGCTCGCCGCCAAGAACAAATGTCGTATATCCTGCCTGGGAAAGTTTTCTTGCATGCGCCACCGCATTGGTTACAAATACCGTTTGCTTCGTTGCCAGATAATCAATCATCAATTCTGTCGTCGTTCCCGCATCCAGATAGACAAAATCCTCTTCTTTGATCAACGAAGCCGCATATTTTGCAATTTCACTCTTTTCCGCAAGATTTTTATCCTTTTTCTGGGTCACACTGTCTTCCTTCGTGCTGTAAGCATCTCCGACAACCATCGCCCCGCCACGGACTTTCTGGATCCGCCCCTGTTCATCCAATACGGCAAGATCTCGCCGGACGGTGGATTCTGAAATATTCAGTGCATCCATCAGTTCCTGAATCGATGCGCTTCCTTTTTCCGTCACAATCCGCCAAATTCCTTGCAAGCGCTCTTCTGTCAGCACTTTTACCACTCCTTTCGTGGATCATTTCGTTTTTGTTATCGTTATTATAACGCCACTTTCTTTCAATGTCAATCATTTTCTTTCAAATTCTTTCAATTTCTTTCATTTTTTTATTGTCCGGCTTTTAGGGGCGAAGTTTCTTTGACCCAGGCCGCGGTTTTTCCTTCCAGACCACAAAAAGGGACGCCCTCAGGGCGTCCCTCTCTTTTCACTATATTCTTCTAATTCTGCCAGCACACTTCTCCCTGCATCCGCAACGGATAACAATACAATTCTTTTGCATCAAGATCGACGCGGTGCATATCCACCGCATTCCATTGTGGATTTTCATATGTCGTATAATAATAGATCCCCTTTGATGCATTGGCACAGGAAGTATAGATCGTGTATTCATATTTTCCGGGTTCCACCTCGCAGCAACCCTTCTGCTGGGCGACAGCTCCTAAAATATGGAAAAACTGTGCTACACTTTCTACCTCGGAATCTCCGGACCGGGAATGCAGACGGGTAAATGCTGCGCGGACAAAACGGGACGATGACGAAAGATCTCCCGGCAGGCCGAGCGCGCCCATACCACGGCTGTATGCCTGCAATGGGGTTCCCGGAGCAAATGTATTTTCCGGCTGTTTTGGCGACAATCCCTGATAGTTATTCAACTGGAAACACTGCTGTTCAAACGGTGGATTGTTCGTAAGCACACCAAACGGATTGTCGTACACTTTGATTCCGGCCTGCATGGATTCCACGACGATACACTCGTCCGCATCGGCGATCATCCAGTGAAGAGACGACGATGGCAGTCCGGCAGAAAACGGAATATTGGTTATACATAGGGAAGCAACCGCCTCCCGCGCTTCTTTTACCGATGCGCATCTGCCGAGGATCCACGGGATAAATTCAAACGATGCCACATTATCGCAAGAAGCTTTCGGCTCGTGATAGACGGCATTCCCCACAAAATTAAGCCCCGCCATGCCAAGGCCTTTTTCATTGATTGCTTCATAATATAAAGGATAGTTTTCCGCCACATGCGCCATCCCGATCATGGCGTAGTTACATTTTTCCGCGGCTGGTTTTTCGTCACGCCACGTAAATTCATAATTTCTCGGCGTAACCACTACCTGCTCGCCGTAAGAAAATTCATAATCAAGTGTCCTTCCAAAATAAAAATCTTTTGTTTTATATGTCGCTGCTGTACACATGGTATCAGCCTCCTTTTCCAAATTCCGGCAGTGCTTCCTGCCATATTTCAACCAATCGTTCCAGTGAAAATGCTGCGTTCGCCGGGCTGGAAGACGGCAGTTCCACGCAAGAAAGCCCCGTTACCGGTTCCTGATATTTCCGGTATAATTTTCCGGCCAGCCGTCCATTGGTAAACACCGCATTGATCTGTGACTCTTTAAGAATCTGATTCAGATTCGCCGGAACAATATTCCGGATGCTGCTGTCGCTTGAACCCACGATCTCACATTCCTCGATGACATCGTACAACGCAATGCCATTTTCCAAAAGAAATTGTTTCTTTTCTTCTATTGTAACCGGTTCCGGTGCATCGCATACGGCAGCCAGAATTTTCCAAAAACGATTGCGCGGATGTCCGTAAAAAAATCCTTCTTCGCGCGATTTCACAGAAGGAAAACTGCCTAAAATCAAAATACGGGACTTCTCATCGTAAACCGGTCCGAATCCATGAGAAGCCCGCGTATAATTTTTATTCATCCAATACTTCCTCCACCGCGTAACGAGGTCTGCCTTTCGTTTCCATGTACACCTTTCCGATGTATTCCCCGATAACTCCGATCGCCAGCAGCTGAAGCCCGCCAAGTGCCCAGATCGACACGATCAAACTGCTCCATCCACGCACCGTATCGCCAAGCATATGTTCCACGATCGAATAGATCAGCATCCCGATACTCACGATAAAAATGACAAAACCAAGCCACACGATAAAACGGATCGGTTTGACGCTAAACGAAGAAATTCCGTCAAACGCAAACGCAAGCATTTTCTTTAACGGATATTTGCTCTCACCCGCCATGCGCTCTTTTCTTTCATAATATACATTATCGGACGGAAATCCGATCAATGGGATCATTCCGCGCAAAAACAGATGAACTTCTTTATAATTTTCCAGTTCCTCCAGCACACGCTTGCTCATCAAGCGGTAGTCGGCGTGGTTAAACACAATGTCCACACCCATCCATTTCATCATATGATAAAAACCTTCTGCTGTCGTTTTCTTAAAGAACGTGTCCTTTTTCCGGCTGCTTCGCACTCCGTAAACGACATCATTTCCGGCTTTAAATTTTTCCAGCATCTCGTCGATCGCATTGATATCATCCTGAAGATCCGCATCCAATGTAATCGCCACATCGCAATGTTCTTTCGCATACATCAGCCCCGCAAGCACCGCATTCTGATGGCCCCGGTTACGGGAAAGGGTCAATCCGCTGCAGATCACATTTTCCCCATGAAATTTGCGGATCAATATCCACGTTTGATCTTTGGAACCGTCATTGACATAAAGGATCCGGCTTTTTTCATGGATCACTCCGCGCTCCATCAGCGATGTCATCTTTTCCAAAAGCTGCCGGTTCGTCTCCGTAAGCACTTCCTGCTCATTGTAGCACGGCACCACAAGATACAAGGTACATTTTTCGTTCATAGTTTTCCTCCATCTCCACGCATTGTCACATACTTCTATTGTACCTACCGCGCGTAAAAAAGTCAAATATATTTGCAAGAATGTAACGGGTGTGGTAAAATAGATTCTGGTAAGTAATACGGTATGGTCATACAGTAAATTTGGAGAACAAAACTATCATGAATGAAAGACAAAAATATAAATGGAAACAAGATTTATCCTGGCTCAAAAACAGGATTAAATTTAAAATAAACCGTATCTTTTTTATGACGCAGGACAAAATGGTAATGTTCGAATCCTATCACGGAAAACGCTGTGGTGACAGTGTTCGTGCCATTTATGAAGAAATGCTCAAAGACGATACATTTCGCGATTATACTTTTGTATGGGCATTTTCCAAGCCTTCCGAACATGCGGATCTTTTGGAAAATCCGCATACCCTCGTTGTAAAAAAAGGAAGCGCCGATTATTTTCGGTATTATGCCGCTGCCCGTTTTTGGGTCAATAATGTCAGCATTCCCGATTTTCTGATTCCGGGACGCCATCAGGTGTACATCGAAACCTGGCATGGCACTCCGCTAAAACGTCTTGGCTGCGACATTACGACAGACAGCGACCCGAGACAGTCCAAAGAGCGGATGCACCGCAGATACCGGACAAAAGGGAAAAAGGTGACACATTTTCTGTCCCCTTCGCCTTATTATACGGAAAAGATTGCTTCTGCGTTTGATGTAGATCCTTCGCAGGACGGGCTGTTCATCAACTCCGGATATCCACGCAACGACGCATTGTTGGAACCATCTGAAGAAAAAACAGCGGAATTTAAGAAATCACTTGGCATCCCGGATGATGCCAAAGTCATCTTATATACACCGACGTGGCGCGACAATGAGTACCAGAACGGACATGGGTTCCAATACGAAAGTCCGGTAAATCTCGGAAAATTGATGGAACTTCTGCCGGAAAATTACATTTTATTATTCCGCGCGCACCATCAGGTAGGAACTTCCGAAGTTATTCAGGAAACGGATCGTATTTTCGATGTAACAGACGTAGACGATCTGAATGACCTGTACCTCATCAGTGACCTTATGATCACGGATTACTCTTCTACGATGTTTGATTACAGCGTGTTAAAGCGTCCGATGGTATTTCATATGTATGATCTCGAGCGGTATGAGCATGAGATCCGTGGATTTTATTTTGACCTTGACGAGCTTCCCGGTCCGATCACCAAAACCGAGGAAGAACTGGCGGAAGCGATCCGTGACGGCATAACCAATTTTGATTATGACAATAATAAAAAATATCAGGCATTTCACGATAAATTTAACCCGTGGGAAGATGGACATGCTGCCAGACGTGTCGTGGAGCAGTGCATCCAGATCCCACCACATAAAAAGGGACTTTGGGAAAAATTGGTACTGAATTACAAACGTACCTTGAACCGCGTGCATATTGTTTATCTGATCGTAAAATACAATATCGGCGGATTTTTCAACAAACACGGACTCTTTCTTGACAATAACAGCCGGCGTCTGCTCAAAATGAAAGATTCTCACAAGGGAGAACGCTGCTTTTTGATTGGAAATGGTCCAAGCCTTAGTCCGGATGATCTGCATATGCTGATCGACGAATACACGTTTGGAACCAATATGGTGTATAAGATTTTTGACCGCACGGACTGGCGGCCAAGTTTCCACTGCGTCTCCGACAGTATTTATGCGACAAAACTGCGTGATGAACTTTACAACAACGTTAAATCACCTCTTTTTACCATTGAAAAGACCTATCGGAAAATGACAAAACGAACGTTGGAAACCACATATGTACACACGATTGCCAGCGAGCGATACAAAGTCAAGGGAAATATTTTTGCCTATTGTATGGTAAAGGCAACGGTTCTTTCCCTCGCCGCAGAATTTGCTTTTCATATGGGATTTTCCGAAATTTACCTGCTTGGCGTAGACTGTACCAATCCACACGCCGCCGGCGGTCATTTTACAGATAATTATACAACCAAAGAAATTGCCCAGACTGACATTTCCCGTATCAAAGAACGTATGAATAAGGAAAATGTGACGACGGAGCAGATCGGTGAACATATTATTGACCGATCGATGGATGTATACCGACTGTTAAAAAAATATGCTGATAAACACGGCATTAAAATATATAATGCAACCCGTGGCGGAAATCTGGAAATCTTCCCTCGTGTCAAACTGGAAGATGTATTAGCCACTGAACGCCCGCCACACAAACAGAAAGGATGAGTAAAAATGAAGATAATTGGAGTTATTCCGGCAAGATACAAATCAAGCCGTTTTCCTGGAAAACCATTGGTAGACATCTGTGGCAAGCCGATGATCTGGTGGGTATACCAGCAGGCAAAAAAAGTGCCGGAATTTGACGAAGTTTACGTCGCTACAGACGATGACCGTATCGAGGCAGCATGCAAAGAACATGACATGAAAGTCATCATGACTTCCGACAAGCATGAAACCGGTTCTGACCGTGTCGCTGAGGTAGCGACAAAAGTCGAAGGCGATCTTTTTGTCAATATTCAGGGCGACGAGCCGGTCATCAATCCGGAAATGATTCAGGAAGTCATCTCCATCTTCTTTGAAGATGAGACCGTTACTTTTGGCAGTCTGAAAAAAGAGATTACCGATCCGGACGAGATCAAGGCGACAAGCACCGTAAAAGTTGTCACCGACCAGAAAGGCGATGCGATGTATTTTTCCCGCTCTGTCATTCCTTCAAATGTAAAAGACGGAAAACTTGCCCGCGTATTCCGCCATGTCGGAATCTATGCTTACAAACGTGATTTCTTGGAAGAATTTTCCAAAATGTCACAGACGGAACTGGAACTTGGCGAAGGTATCGAGCCTCTTCGTGCCATGGAACGCGGTTACAAAATGAGATTAAAAGAAACAAAGCACTCTTCCATCGGTGTGGACCTTCCGGAACACATTGAAAAGGTGGAGCGCGTTATTAAAGGAATTGATACATTAGATTGATATCATGATTATAGTTTAGGAGGTTACTATGAAACGAGTACAATTACTTGACTGCACACTGCGTGATGGGGGCTATCTTGTAGATGCACAATTTGGAAATACAGTGATCAAAGGAATGATCAAGGGACTTTCGGAAAGTGGTATTGATGTCGTAGAATGCGGATTTTTGAAAGACGAGCCACATCAGAAGGGCAGCACGATTTTCAATAATGCGGCTCAGCTTCGTCCATTTCTGCCGGAGGACCGCCGCCAGACTTCGTATGTCTGTCTCGCTGACTACAGCCGTTATACCATCTCCAATCTGGAGCCATTTGACGGCACTTCGATCGATGGTGTCCGCGCCTGCTTTTTCAAAAAAGAACGCTACGATGTCATTGATTTCTGTAAAAGCATTGTAGAAAAAGGATACAAACTTTATGTTCAGCCGGTCGATGTACTCGGCTACACGGACGCAGAACTTTTGGAATTGATCGAAATGATCAATCCGCTGGAGCCTTATGCATTTTCTCTCGTAGATACCTTCGGTTCGATGTACAAAGAGGATCTGCGCCGCGTATTTTATCTGGTAAATCAGAATCTGAATGCGGCATCCCGTATCGGATTCCACTCGCACAACAATCTGCAGATGTCCTTCTCTTTGTCACAGGAATTTATCGACATGACACAGGGACTCCGCAAAATTGTCATTGACGGAACGATGGCAGGTATGGGACGTGGAGCCGGCAACACCAATACGGAACTGATCATGCAGTATATGAACCGCAAATACAATTCCGGCTACGATATCGACACAGTACTCGATCTGATCGACAACTATATCGATGGTATCCGTAACACCTGTACATGGGGATATTCGATCCCGTATTATCTTGCCGGATCGTACAGCGCGCATGTAAATAACATTTCCTACCTTACGGCAAAGGCCGGCATTTCCAGCCGCGATATCAACTATATCCTGAACCGTATCGGCGGCGATGCCCGAAAACGCTACGACTATGATCTTTTGGAAAAAACTTACATGGAATATGTCGGAATTATCCGCGACGATGAAAAAGAGGTCACGAAACTCCGCGAATCTCTCCAAGGCAAGGACATCCTTATGCTCCTTCCGGGACACAGTATTGTTACACACAAAGACGAGATATTGAAATACTGCGAAGAAAAGCATCCGATCGTAATCAGTGTAAACCTTTTGTCACACGATTATCCGATCAATTATGCGTATTTCAGCAATAAAAAACGTTACAATTACTGGAAGAGTTCAAGCCGCTTCAGCGAATACAAAAAAATCGTCACTTCCAATGTCACAAATGAAGAGAACAAAAATCAGGTGATCCTTGATTTTACGCGTCTCGTAAAATGTGGCTGGGATCAGCTTGACAACTCCGGCATCCTTCTGCTTCGTCTGTTGGACGAACTCGACGTCGCATCAATTGCTATGGCTGGTTTTGACGGCTACAGCCACGACGCTTCCAGCACAAACTATATGCAGAAAGAAATGGAAAAAACGAGAAACACACTGAATGCGGATGAGGCAAACCGTGATGTCCAGAGTATGCTTGAAGATTATCTGAATACCAGAAAATCGGACTGCCCACTTTCCTTTATCACTCCATCCCGTTTTGAACTCAACCACTAAGAGGCAGGTACCGATATGAAAGATTTGACAAAGATAAAACTGTTTGCCATGGATGTCGATGGTACATTGACAGACGGCAATATCTATATGGGAAATGATGGCGAACTGTGCAAGGCTTTTAATGTAAAAGACGGACTGGGCATCAAACTGCTGAAAGACTCCGGCATTGTGCCAGCCATCATTACCGGCCGCACCTCTAAGATCGTGGAGAACCGCTGCAAAGAGCTTCACATCGAAGAACTTTACCAGGGAGTAAAAAACAAAGCAGCTACCCTAACTGCTTTGATGGAAAAATATCATCTCGACGCTTCCGAAGTGGCTTACATCGGCGATGACATGAATGACCTCAGTGCCATCAAAACTGCCGGCATCACATTTGCACCGGCAGATTGCGGCAAGGCTCTCCGCCCTTATATTGATATCATTCTTACCAAACCGGCAGGACAGGCTCCTGTCCGCGAAGCGGTTGATATGATCTTGGAAGGGCGTTATGATTTCAGTAACTTTTTAGATCTGTAGGTGACTTTATGAAAGAAAAATATATGACAGAAGCAGCAAAGGAAGCCTATACCGGCATTGAAAACGGCCACGGCGGCCCCTTCGGTTCTGTTATTGTAAAAGACGACAAGATTGTCGGACGCGGTCATAACCGCGTTCTCTACAAGCAGGATCCCACCTGCCACGGTGAAATGGAAGCCATCCGCGATGCCTGTAAAACTCTGGGAACTCATGACCTGAGCGGTTGTGAACTATATACGACCGCAGAACCCTGCCCGATGTGTCTTGGTGGCATTCTATGGGCGAACATCAAAACGGTTTACTATGGCTGCAGTCGCAAAGACACCGCAAATATCGGCTTTCGCGACGATGCCTTTTACAACTATCTGGAAGGCCGGACAGAATTACTTGACTTAAAAGAATTGGAACGAAAACAATGCCTGAAATTATTTCAGGATTATACAACATCAGAGAAGCGGGAATTGTACTGATTCCCGTTTCTTTAGTCTACGACAAAAACTCCCATCGCAGCTGTCTATCGATCCAGCTTTTCTGCGATGCTTCATGTATTATATCCCCCGGCATCTCTCCACCGACCAAAAACGGCGAATTGGGATCATGCTTTTTTCTATTTTCCTGCACAAATGCCGGATTCGTATTGGCATAACAATACCGGCATAAATGACTGCATGTATCATAAGCTCCAATATCTACACCAAGAAGGCAGGCACAGGCACCATTTCTTTGATTCAGCTTTTTCTTTGGCACTTCCAGCCTATTGTGAAGAGCTTTCTCAAAAGTCTTTACTGTCATACAACCGGAACAGTCTGCTCCAAATTTTTCCAGTTCGTTTCCCTCCGCGCAGGGTTTGATGACCATTCCGTAACGGCCTGCAATCTCTATAAATGCCTTTCCTATCGTCATTCGCTCTTCCTTTGCTGCGCTTCTCGCCTCCGGAAAATTTTTCTGCACCTTTTTGTAAAGATCAATAAAACTGATCACGCATGTTTTAGTATAGTCACAAAGAGTACGAGCCATTTTTTCAAATTGTGATATATGCCATTTCACAGAGTGTACGGGATCTACCAGAATTGGGTCATACCGCCATCCCACACTGTCAAGTCCTACCAATTTGGACAGCTGCTTAAAATGTTCCATGACAATTTCTTTATCCGGAACATTTGGCTCAATATCCCTGCCATATGGCGTAATCGTTACAAACCAATACTGTCCGTAAGGTTTTAATGCGTCCATATGGGACAGCATCGGTGCCGGATTTTTTGTACAAAATGCGATCAGATCTACAACCTCCGGCGAAAGACTGTACTTCGTCACCTGACTGGGATTGTACGGATTTCTCACACATACCATGCCCTCTTGGATTCTGTGCAAAAACCACTCGGAGTAAAATGCCGGTATGTCCGTTCTCATTCCTGTATGAATAATCATTTTGCCACATCCTTTGAAACACTAGTCTCTCAAGCAGCCGATGGGAACAATCTTAACTCCCGAATCGGTTGTATATGCCATATTGGCATTTGCACAGATTACAATCAATGCAGACGGTTCCCGATACACATCACGCGGGTGTTTCTCGTTTTGCAATGCTGCGTCATTATATCTTCGTATTACTTCTTTAAATCTTAATAATGATTTTTCTGCTTCCGGTATTTTATTTACCCCCACTTTTACCTCAATAAGTGCATATCTTCCATCTGCCATTTGGTATACTGCATCTGCTTCTAATCCTGTATCATCGGTATAGTGCAGCAATCGTGCGTTGTGTTTTTCAGCATAAACCAGCAAATCTCTTAATACTGTATTTTCAAAAACATGACCAAATAAATCTAAATCGTTAATAAAATATTTTGGCTCAATTCCAAGAGCTGCCAAACCGATGGACGGATCAATAAATATGTGTTTTTTAGCAGATCGAATTGCTGTTTTTGAACGAAGGTGCGGTGTCCATGCGTCAATATCCCGGACTACAAATAACGTCTCTAACGCCTCGACATAGGATGCCAGCGTCACATCTGTAACATTCTGCGTTGCTTTTACATCCGCAAAAATATTCTTCCTTTTTGCTGTAGTTGCCATATTTCTTGCATATGACCACAATAATGTTCTTGCCCATTCCGGATTTCTATTCACCCCATCAATAGCAGATATATCCTTTTGATAAATCTGCCTATAATAATCTTTTGCGATTTCCAATTTTGCACTATCCTTTGTCAATGCCATACATCTGGGCCAGCCACCTCTACAGGCAGCGAAAAACAATTGTTCCAAATCCGTTTCCGACAGGATTCCGTCAATATCATAATTTTCATCTTCAAGAATTTTCGATAAGGATATCTTGCCATTTGATTCACCGGTTTCAAATAAAGTCATCGGATACATCGTTACTTCAGTTATTCTTCCGGTTCCCGTATGAGGAGTATTAATTTTTTTGCTTGCAGAACCGGTCAAATAAAACTCCCCCACATTTTCAGGATTATCATCACATGCTTTCCTTATCGTTCCCCATATTTTTACTGCGTCCTGCCACTCGTCAAACAAAATTGGTTTTGGGTTTTTTAAAAATAATTTAGGGGCCGTTTCCGCTACCGCGAGATACCCGTCTCTTTTATCTTCATCCTGAAACTCAATAATCGTTTTCGAACGTTCCTTGGCTGTTCTTGTCTTTCCACATCCTTTTGGACCTGTTATACTGATTGCATTAAATGCTTCTGTTCTTCGATCTATTACATCATCGACAATTCTTCGGATATATTTCATAACACGTACACTCCTTTTCTATTACATATTATAACACTTCCAATAGACTTTATGCAAGAGTGTTTTATGTTTTTCGGCAGTTCTATTTTACTTTTTTCGGCAAATTCATTTTATATTTTTCGGCAGTTCTATTTTATATTTTTCGGATAAATTCCTTCATCCGTTGATATATCGTCTCCCGGTCTTCCTCTGAAATCTGCCCGTTTTTTCGCACAGCATAGTGATGACCAAATTCTTCATCTGTATAACTATTTTCATTAACTGCCACTGGTTTTCGAAACCTCGGTCGTACATGTATGTGCAGATGTGGATTTGGCTTGGATTGTTTATAAAAACTATTCATCAGACAGCTCCAGTTACACATTTCTGCTCCAAGGACGGATTTCATACATACCTCCGTTTTCTTAACAATCTCTCCCAACTCTCCCCATTCTTCTATCGTAAGTTCTGAAAGGGAAACACAATGTCTATTGCAAACAAGAATACACCGTCCGATATAATCTTGTTCATCCGCCAGATAAACTGACCAATATTGGCTTTGAAACAATAAATACTTTTTTTCTTCCTCTGACAGTTCACACCAGTTACAAGTCATATCTCACCCTCCTGTAAAAAACTATTCCAACAGCAGCCAGTCTGCTATATCATAGATTGTAATTCCTTCATAACTATATTGAGGATGCTTCGTCCTCGCAATGATCATTTTCGGATAAGCATCTCGAATACGAAGAAGCGGCGAGCATTCTCTTTCAAACGTTTCCTCGGCCGAAATATTATCGCTTACCTGAATATAAATTTTTTCACTTCCTCTTTGTGCAACAAAATCAATCTCTTTCTCGTATAATTTTCCTACATAAACATCATATCCTCGACGCAGCAGTTCAAGACAAACCATATTTTCATAAACCCTGCCATAATCCATGTTTCGGTTTCCAAGTATTGCATATCGAATTCCCGAATCACACAAATAAAACTTTTCAGAGCTTTCAAGATATTTTTTACCTCGAATATCATAGCGTTTAATATCGTAAAACACAAATGCATTACATAAATACTTAATATACTTTCCTATCGTAACATGATTGGCCGGGATATCATTCGCTGTCAGCAATTTACTGACTTTATTGGGAGACGTCAAATTACTGATATTGTCCATCAAGAACTCACACAATCGCTGCAAGATCAGCGTGTCCGGCAAAGCATATTTCTGCACAAGATCTCGGGTCACAATCGTTTCATAAACTTCTTTTATATAATTTATTCTATCTTTTTCCGTGTTATAAGCATAAGATCCAGCCAGACCGCCTTTTGTCGTATACTCTTCAAACAACTTTTCTTTGTCCATAATTTCATCAAAATACTGACAATATTCTCCAAAGCTAAATGGAAATACATGTATTTCCATATATCTTCCAGTAAAAAGAGTTGCCAGATCCGCACTAAGCAGAAAAGCATTCGACCCCGTAATATAAATATCGTACTTTCCTTTCGCATACAAGCTGTTTATCGCCAATTCAAACTGCGGACACATCTGAACTTCATCCACAAAAAGATAATTTGTTTTTCCCTCTTGAAAATGCTCTTCTACATAAGAATGAAGGGCATGATACTCCTTCACATTTTCATAATCCAAATCCATAAAATCAATGAATATAATATTAATATTTTCACAATGGCTTTTCAGATATTGAATATATGCCTGCATCAATTTTGATTTTCCGGATCGACGTATCCCGGTAATAATTTTGATGTCCGGTGTGCCGTTCAAACCAATAATTCTGTCCAAATATTTTTTTCTTATAATCGTTTTCACTTTTCAGCCCCACTTTCAAAAAATAAATTTTTATGCATTTTTGAAACCGTTTTCAACTTTTATTATACCCTCTTGTGACAATATATGCAAGAAGCCACTTTCAAAAATTCAATTTTTTTGATTTTTCGAAAGCGGCTTCTGATTTGAATTTCTTACATTTTCAAATATTCTTAGTACCCCAGCGTATCGTTTACCAAAATCACATGGATTCTTCCCTCATGACGGGAATATCTCGTAATCAAAAACTGACAGCATATCGTATCCGGAGACTTGCAGTCCGCACATTTCCCGGTTACTTTGCATGGTGTCTTCACATCGAACCGCTGTGCATTTGCCGGTGCTGCCACATTTCTGGCGCGTTTCATCGCCTCATCCAGATCGGAGCAGATCTTATTCATACCGACAATAAATACAACCTTTTTCGGCCCCTGTGCAATACAAGAAACACGGTTCGAATTTCCATCAATATTTACCATAATTCCGTCATTGGTCATTGCATTGGCACTCGAAAGAAAAACATCGGCATCATAAGCTGCCATCAGGCTTTCACGCGGTGTCATATTGGAACGGTCAATATAATTGTAGTCCCCTTCTTCCAACGCCTGAATCAGTCCGATTTCATGTGCACTCTGGCAACCGCCCATTGCTACAGTGCTTCCTTTTCCAATTACTTCCAGTGCCTTTTTCACCGCTTCTTCTTTGTCTGCAGCATAATAACCTGACATATTTCTGGACTCTAATCCTTTGATCACCGTCTGCGCCAAAATCTCATTTCTTTTTCTCATATTTTCGTTCATTTTTTGTATCCTCCTGATAAAAAATTTTATTTCTTTATATATTGTTCAATAACATCCCATGTATATATATCCAAATCCTCTTTATCGCACGGGATTGCGTCAAACCACTGTTTGAAATTTTTCTCTCCAACAAGCAGTTTTTCCGCAGAAATTTCATCAATTGGAATTTCTGTTTCTGTAAAATCTATTCTTTTCAAATGAAACTCCTTAATTAGGAGATAATTTAGCCGGTCATAAGTTCCATCTTCATGAGAAGAGGCATCCGGTCCCAGCACAGCCCCCAATAAAAACGGCACTGCATTTTGCACCTTCAACTCGTTCAGCAGTAAATTTGAAATCGAATAATGAATCATTGCTGAAGCCACTGTCATCCCTCCTAGTTCTTCTCTATCCGCAGTTTGTCAGCTTAGTTCCAACGTGGTATATCTTTTTAATATACTATTTTACTCTTACATAGTAAGTAGCTTTTCCAGAACCACCACGCATCAAATCACCTTCTTTTACAAGCGTTCTCAATGAATTTTCTATCGAACTGATACTAAGTGATGGACAAAGTTCTCTGATGTCCTGCTTTGAAAATTTTCCTATTTTATTTTCGGCAGCCTTACGCACCATTTCTATTGCCGGCAGTTTCGCACCAATTATTGCAAAACGTTCTTCAAATTCCTTATAAGCAGCAAGTACTGTTCCCAAAAGGTATTTTATAAAAGGAACAACATCCTCTTTCGCTTCATGCCAGCCGTCTTGACTTTTGCCTAACGATTCGTAATATAAATCCTTATTCTTCGCAATTTTAGCCTCAAGCGAAATATACTTACCTACGTAAAATCCGCTTCGATATAAAAGAAGCGTTGTAAGTAATCTGCTCATCCGTCCATTGCCGTCATTAAAAGGATGAATGCAAAGAAAATCATGGATAAAAACAGGAATAGCAAGCAGTGGTTCAACCTCCAGATTACCAATAACTCTATTGTATTCCTCGCAGATTCTTTCAAGTGCCTCTGGTGTTTCAAATGGTGACAGTGGTGTAAATAATACCTCTGTATGACCGTCCGGATACGTTGCACTGATATAATTCTGTACCGTCTTTGTTTGACCTGCAATTGGATTATTCATATGACTACAAAGTATTTTATGAAGTTGAAGAATATAATTCTTTGTTATCGGAATCACATCAAAACTTTCATGAATAATATTTAATACATCTCTATAGCCCGCAATTTTCTCTTCATCTCTGTTCTTCGGAGTTGTTTTTTCTTCAACGAGCTGCTTGATTCTTGTATTTGTTGTCACAATCCCCTCAATTGCATTGGAACTTTGAGTACTCTGAATCTTTGCAATTTCTACAAGCTTGTCCAATTCGTCCGGTCTTTGTTTTAAATACAATTCCTGCTTACCCAAATATTTATATATAGCAGCAATAAGTCCCACCACATCAGAATCCCATTTCTGTTCTTTTATTTTACTGTAATTAAATTCTCTCATTCCCTTAAAAGCACTCCTTTCCCTTAAATATTACCACATTTTAAGGGAAAGTCAATCAAATTCTTTATTCTTCCGGATTATGAACAATCTCCGATTCAGCAGGTTTTCTAACCATAGAAATCCGGCAGCCATTCTTATCAAAGGGACGAATTTCAAAATCATAATAACTGTCACTTCGGATTGTCATGGGTATTATCGTGCCTTTCCATTTGTCTTTTGGAAATGCACTGATTTCATATTTGTCCATGTAAACTCTCCTCCTGTAATTTATATGTGTACATGACTTCTCTTAATTCTTTACCTGCGATATTGTCATTAAGGTATTCGTAAGAACAAATAAATCCGTTCTTTTCATAAAACTTTTTTGCTCTCAGATTATCCTTTATTGATATATCTAATTTCCATTATAACACTCCTTCAAGTTTGAGTTTATCCAGCCTCAAAAACTAGAATCCATCTATTGTAAATCAAAGAGATTTTTTTCATAGTCCTTTACATATCCGCAAAGTATTCTCGTATTTTCCCAACAGTAATCACTTTCCCATAAGGGATCTTTTTCATCACCCTGTCATAGTCAATGGGCGGAGCAAAATACATTTTACTTCCACCATATTTTTCAATACTTTTCTGGTCTGTAATAGTTTGAATTTTAGGCATATCCTTATTATCATGCAACATTGCATTAAAATCTTTTTTATCTTCGTTTGCCATTTCAGCCACCTCCTTGATTAAGTATAATCTATATGCCATTCCTATTCAATGAGACGGTTCGTAATATTTTTAGGAAATTCCAACTTTTTTATTTCTACAAACTGAAAGTTTCACTCTTATTGTTGTAATGAATGTACAGTATATTTAATCATCATCCGTTACATATACTTATTACTTTTTTAGGTTCAAAATTTGTTTCCATTGTCCACATAACAGCCTCACATTTTCGCATCACAAGAACAGTAAGAAGATTATCTATTCCATTTTCCTTCCACGCTTGCAAAAACTTTCTAGTAGGATGCGAAAAAATATCTTCACGCAATTTTTCATCTGTCGAAACTTCTATTTCGCCTGTCACTCTAATCTGAACACCGTTAGCATTAAAGCAAAGTTCCGCTTTGGGATTTTTTTGAAGCTGTTTGTACACATCTTTTGTAGATGCTGTATGAAAAATAATTCCATCCTTATCTGCTTTAAATAACATCATTCCTCTTACTCTTGGCTGGTCACCATCCATTGTTGCAAGGTAAAATCCCAAATTACTATTCATCAATTCATATATTTTCTGCTCATTCATCGTCTAATCCTCCTTAACATATCCCCTCAGTAATCATTTCATTCACTATCTCAGCGGCACTCTCTACCATTTTCGGACAAAATGTTTTAAAAAGTTTCTGTTCTTCAATAAGCAATTTATCTTCTGCCTTAGTAAGGTCATATCCCAACAATTCACGACATACTACACTACCATTTTTCTTAATAAATCGGTCCATAAATTCAGTTGATACTGCATAAGCTTTTGATTTTCCTTCTATATCTTCGCTATCACAATGTCCACATCGTAGTCCAAGAACCATCAAAGCACCTGCTACGGCTCCGCACAATTCACCTTTTCTTTCACCACCACCAAAATTTGTAGCTAACTTGAGTGCTAATTTTTCATCCATTCCCATTTCTGTCGCAAATGATGTAAATACTCCTTGCGAACAATTAAAATTATTATTGTAGTATTCTACCGCCTTTTCTACATGATTCATTGCAAACACCCTCCTTTAATCCTTTCAAGTTCACCGCAAGCGACATTATATAAGTCAAGTGCTTCAATCACCTGTTCTCTTTTATCAACCGGAATTTTATCTAGTATTTCTTTAAATTTTCGATTCATATCATTCTCAATTTTTTCAAAACGCTCCTTTCCTTTGAGTGTAAGATTTAAAACCACAAATCTTCTATCTTCTGTAGATGGTTTTCTTTCTACATAATCCTTCTGAACAAGTTCTTCAACCGTTCTGCTGACACCACTTTTATCTAACCTCAATATCTCTGCCAATTCTTTTACTGAAATATTTGGTTTTCTACCAATTTCAACCAAAACAAAACACTCTGATTCACTTATTCCACAACAGCAGGAATCTGTTTTATTGATGTTTCCCAGGTGCCATTCCAAAATTCTTGTATTTTCTCTAAGTAGCTTTGCTTGATTCATAATCATTCCTCCCTTTTAAAGGAATAATATCACATATAGTTGCGTTTGTCAACTATTTATTTTATCAACTATATAGGTATGATAAAAGGTTCAACACATCATATATTGAACCTTTGCCTTTAAATGACCAAATATTTTTTCCGATATGTGCACTGACAAGAACATAAAGTATTCGTAAAATTCAAAGTTTCTGTTCCCTATAAAATATGTTTATCGGGATTTTTCAAATCGCCAAACAACGATTTACACTTCTTTTTTCAATTCAATCAAACTATATATGCCCATATGACAATGTGCCAAAAATATGACCCAAGCCAAATATCACATTCTGATTTCCGAGTCGAAGTACTGTTCCTGAAAATAAGTTTTCTCCCTGATTTCTTCCTTTGTAAATGTCATTCCTTTCGGAGCTACAACCCATTTTTCTTCAACGTCATTGTATCTATGAATAATAGCAATTATTATCCCTGTATATTCCTGAACCGGTTCATCCAATCCTAACAAATAGGCATCTTGTTCTTCTCCATCAGGCGCAATCATCCCTTCTATGTATCCATAGTTAATCGGATAATATATATCTTTATGCTTAGGATGATAGCTTCCCATCGGTCTATCTACTTTTACCGTTACTATATCGCCAATCATATAAACCTCCGCACATTCCATTTTCCCAACTAGCACAAATAGAAATCACTCTTCGATTTCTATTTCGTCAATCGCTTCAATTCGTAAAAGTTTCGTTACCTGCTTATTCTTTTTATCCGTATAACAGATCTTCATCCATTCATCATCTGCATCCAAAATCGTGCAGGATAATTCTGTTTTTCCTGCAAAATTCAGAATAGCCTCCGACTTAATGGTACATTGTTCGCCTACAAGATCATCAATCAACTGCGACATATAATTATCTCCTTTCTGCTTTTTCTCCAATCGTTTTACTTTTGATTCCAGCCGCTTTACCTTTCCCGGATATGCTGAATAGCAAAGCAGCAAAACCAATGCTATAATTCCACAATATTCCATATTTTACTCCTTTTCTTCTCAGACCGGAAGATTATTTGAATCTGCTGTGCCCCCACCAATCGGGTATTAATTCAATTAATCTCACTGTTTTTCTTGTTTCATAATCCATTAAAATCTCAATATCACCACTTTTTGTTAATATCGCTGCCGCAACGCCTCCTGCCTCAATGAACGGAGAAACCTCTCTTGCATTTTGAACCTCTCTTGCCTTATCATACAAAATTTCCCAAATGTCTTTTTCCATATTTTTACTCACCATATATCCCCTCTCCTCTATAACCAATTCCATTTCTAAGCATTTACAACACAATTTTCCAAGTCCCGAATTTTGTCGCCCACGTCTTCCGGACAATGAGCATCCGATGAAGTTACTATTTCCACATGATTCTTCTTCAACGCCTGAAGTAATTCTCTCTCCATTCCCAAAGAAGAAGTTTCGGGACATCTTCTGGCTGCCCCGCTGTTTTGATCTGCATACATATTACTATTTGAAAGTTCCTTTGCTAATCTTTCATAATAACCGGAAAGGGAAAAAGAAGGCCGGTGACCAAACAATTTTATGGCATCCGGATGACCAATCCCATCAAACAATTTACTTTTTGCCAGCAATATGGAATCTTCAAAGTAGGTATGGTATATCCCATCGACATCGATTCCTATCCAGTGTTCCGGCTTATGATCAAAGGCGAAATCATTCACAAAATGCACACTTCCTAACAAGAAATCAAAACCTTTGTTTTTCGTCATTTTTTCAATAAATGCCTCCTGCTCTTTAAAGTAACATATTTCAAGTCCAAACTTTATCGTAACCGGATATTTTTGTTTTCTTACTTTTTCAATCAGTTCTAAATACTCTGGCAGCTTATGTTTACCGGCTTTTCTTTGAAACCACTCATCCACATACTTGCTGTGAGCACATACGGAATGATACATCGTTCTAAATTCTTCAAATAGGTAGCAGTGTTCGAGCAAACGGATTTCATCCAGCTGCCTCTCTACTGCCTTGTCTACAAATTGTTGGATCCATTCTAATGAGTACTCTCCCCGCTCAATATGAATATGACCATCTACTCTTGCCATATCATTCTCCCGGACTACTGGAAATCACCTTGCCGGTATTCCAAAGTGTTACTGCCCTTTTCGCAGCCTCCAGCCGCTCTTCCTCGGAATGAAAATCAATCGTCACCGAATGACATCCGCACTCCAGACACATCACATAATAGCCACAGCCACATTCCTCTTCCAACAATGCACCGCCTTCACAGAGCGGGCAGTCACTAATCTCTAACATTTCTTCGATATTCATATTCTTATTCCTTTCTTTTTGACCTAATTTAATTTTTCAAGTAATTAGACCAACAAATTTATACTACTCTTTTGACCCACATGACTCTTTCCTTCTTTGGGTCATACGTTTTGCATCTTGTATTTGACCTGAAAAGCCAGTATCCTTTGCTAGACCAAACTCTTACAAGTTGCTTTATGGTCTGCCTTTAAGAAACTCTTTTTAGACCAAAAACAAGTTCTTTTTTCCTTGACCTAAAACGAATTTTCCATTTTTCAAGTCAAATTTCGCTCCAATAAATGATTTCGCCCCTGCCCCCGCAATACTCCCCGTAATACCTCACCTCAAGCCATCAAGACTCCGGAACCTCGCATGCCACGCGAGCTCACAGCCTTCCAAAACCATTACAGGGCGCTGCACGCAGCGCCCCATTCCTGCTATTATTTGCAACTATTCCGCCGCCACTCTCATACATTAGCCCTGAATAGTTACCATTATTTTACAAATTCATCCAAATCCACGCGGTCAAACACTTCCAAGGCCCCTCCGCGGGTGGCGTTGAAAATCTTCACATGGTGTTTGATGGCATGCTCTTTTAAAAGCGTGTACGCATTCAGCGAGCCATCCAGGAAATATTTCTCGTAATCATCGCTCTGGATGCCAAGGCGGCGCATGCGGTCCACAATCTTCTTCGCATCACGCTGCTTCAATTTGTCATCCGTATAACCGTTGATAAAATGCGTATTTCCGGTAAACGTCGAGGTACAGTCGCAGCCGATCAGGTAAATCTCGGAAAATCCCATGTAAACCGCCATCTCGATCATCAATGACATCACCGTCGAACCGGACGGGATATAATATGCCAGCGGAGAACGTTTTACTTTGTACTTATCTTTTGCGATATTGTACAAAATAACCGGATTTTTCGGTTTCTCGCGGAAGATATTATATGTCGTGATGTTGGTAAATAATGGAATGTCTCCAATTGCTTTGTTGATCTCCTCGCTCTGGAATTTCGCACAGATGCGGTCGATCAGGAAATAATAATCCGGACGCCAGGTCGTCTGATCAAATGCCTTCGTCACAAGATTGCAGCCAAACGTAATCTCGCCGTTTTTCTGGAGTCCTTCGAGATCCGAAAGACGCATGCTCGGACCATTTCCAACAAGGAAACAACGCTGCCCCTTATGCTTGTTTTTGTAAGAATACAAAAGTTTACTGTTTGCTGTACGGCAAAGTCCCATACAGCGGAGCATACCGGAAAATGCGATATAGCCGTCACGGAAACTCTTGCGAATGACATTCTTTGTATGGATGACCCATTTATAAAAGCGGAATGCCGGACCAAGATCTGTCTTAATCGTCTTTTCAATAACACGACGTGCCGCATGAGCGTCATCAAGATAATTAAACTTCTCCGTAAATGCTTTGTATTTCTCGTCGTATGTGAAGTTGGCAAACTGGTCTATAATTGCCTTCACAAGGTCATCCTGTGTCTTTACGATCGGACCCGGCAATTCGTTGATATCAAAATAAAAATCGCGGATCTCACCCTGATACTCGTCAAGGTCATACATATAAAATACCATCGGACGCTTCAGATCGCCATAATCAAACATCGTCGAAGAATAGTCCGTGATCATAAGATCACTGATGATGTACAGATCATTGACATCATCCACCAGCGTTACATCGATCACACCCGGCACATCATTGGCCACATCTTTGAATCCGATCTGATGGTGAGCACGGAACAAAAGGACATATTCGTCGCCAAGCTGCTGCATCAGTTTATTGAAATCAAGTTCTGTATTATATTGGAATCCTTCACCCTTTTTAAACTGGTTGTCGCGCCAGGTCGGTGTGTACAGGATCACTTTCTTGTCTTCCGGCACTCCGATCTCTTCCTTGATGCGTTTGACATCTTCGTCGGTAAATTTAAAGAGCGCATCGTTTCGCGGATAACCGGTTTCCAAAATGATATCCTCTTTATGACTCTTATCGAGACGGAACGAAGAAATCATCTTTTCGCTGTAAAAACGGGATGGCGAGATGAGATAATCCATCTTGCGTCCCTTGATATAATATTTTTTGTGCATTTCTGCCAACGACTGTCTCGGATCCACCTCAAACTGGATATCATTTCCGAGACGCTTTAACGGCGTTCCATGCCAGGTTTCAACATACACCTGATGCGGACGCGGAATCAAATAGTTTGGCAATGCCACATTGTTAAACCAGTATTTTGCTTTTGCATAAAGGATAAATGCCGAGCGGGAATCCTTTTTTACGACACGTGTATGACGGCGCACCTTCAGATCCGCATGAGCCTCTATATCATTGACGATCCATACAAAGCGGAAATCGCGGTATCTCTCATCTTCCATCAGTTCTTCATAGATGGCTCGAAGATTTCCCCCGCATCGTTTGCCACTGAATGCCTCAAAGACAATCAAATGCTCATTTAAGATCGGATGGGTCAGACACTGCCACCAGAATTTCAATCGTTTCTTTAAAAACCGCTTATTTTTATTTGAAAGTAAGCCACTCATAAATATCCTCCATTTAACTCCATATCATAATGGTTTTTCCAAATTCTTTGTGTATATCTGCTTCAAAGGCCTTGCGCATATCATCGATCGAACGAATTTTAAATACACCGCCTACAATATTTTGCAGATACTCCGGTATTTCCGGATTGGATTGATATAATTCAATCGTTTTGATAAAATCTTCTCTGCCGCTTCGGCTGCTGCCAAACATACGAAGTCCCTTTTCCAGTATCATGCGGGTGTTGATTGAAACCGGGTTTTCCGACACGCCCAAAATCGCAATCGTACCCTCCGGGCGGATATAATCAATAATCTGATTGATCGCTTTCGGAGAACCTTCACCGCCGACACATTCAATCGCATGGTCAATCTGCAGATCTTCCGGAATCCGGGAAACCACATATGTCTCATCAGCAAAGGTAAAATCTGACAATTTATCACGGTTTACACCAAAGATACATAACTTCGTATCCGGGAACATTGCCTTAAAAAATACGGCAGTGATATAACCCAAATTTCCATCCCCCCAGATACCGACACATTCCCGGCGTTTGTGCGCAATCCGATCAAACCGGCTGAGGGCATGTACACTGACCGATACAATTTCCGTAAATGCTGCCACAAGCGGATTGATATTCTCCGGGAGACGGACAAGCCGGTCTCTGCGAATATCCACAACATCCTGCATAAATCCGTCAAAACCGCTGGCGCGGAATTTGGAATCTCTTCGATAATTTTCTGCAATGATCTCATCTTCACTCATCGGTGTATTGGGGATCATTACCACTTTTTCGCCTGCCTGAAATTCTCCTTCCGGATCATAAACAACCTGTCCGATTCCCTCATGAATCAATGCCATCGGCAATTTCTGACGCAGAACATCTTCCGCACGTTTTCCCTGATAATATCTCTGATCGGCATTACAGATTGACAAATACGTCGGTCTGACGATCACATTGCCTGCTGTCAGGTCAATATCCGTAAATTCTACTTCAAATCGTCTGGGTGCAACCAGACGGTAAACTGCATTCAGCATAGTCTAATTTCATCCTTCCGATTTGTTTTCTTCCCCTTTGATCAAAGCTTCTGCCACACGCAGATCATAAGGATAGGTAATCTTGATATTAAACACCTCTCCGTCTACGATATGAACTTTTTCACCTTTCATAACAAAAATCTTTGCCGCATCCGTCAAAAGTTCTTTTTCCTTGGGACTGAGTGCCTCATATAATTGGCGGAGTTTCAATGCCTTAAATGTCTGTGGGGTCTGTCCCTGATACATTTTGCGGCGCTCCGGAATATCGCTGATCACCACATTATCCTCGCTGCACACGATCGTATCGGTCGCTGCCACTGCGGTATCACAGGCACCGTATTCTTTCGCATAGCGGATATTTTCTTCCAAAATCCGCTGCGTCACAAAAGGACGAACCGAATCATGGGTGACAATGATCGTATCTTCATTGAGATTGCCCTCTTTTTCGATGTAGGCAATCGAATTCATAATCGTCTCATTTCTCGTCTCGCCGCCTTCAAGAACCACAATTCTCTCGGTGTCTTTCATATATTTACGAACAAGGTTCTTTGTATGCGAGATCCACTCGGTCGGGCACAATACGAGAACCTTTTCAAATTCACTTTGCATGTAGAATTTTTCCAATGTGTGGATTAAGATCGGCTTGTCTCCTACCAGCAGATACTGTTTTGGTTTTCCGACATTTCCCATCCGGCTTCCGACACCACCGGCAAGTACTACTCCATAAATCATAACTTCCTCCATTCCACCAGAATACAAGTACAAATTTTCTGATGTATTTACTGTTGTAATCCTGTCTCTATTTTAATGCTTTTTCGTCCAAATGTAAAGAACTGCTTTATCCGGGTTTTCTTTTGCAGCGGTGCAGCAAACAAAATCCGCTTTTCCGTACGCAGCATCAGCTGATCCAAAAACGCATAATCATCTTTGGTTTCCGGCACCAGTTTCAATTCCCCGGCAAATGCCATCCGCACTCTGGCACGGTATAACTCATGGTAGCGGTACATAAAGCGCAGCCCCACAGGCTTTGCAGATACCGGGATTTCGGCTTCAAAGTATTTTCTTGTATGTTTCTTTTCACCCAGATAATATACCTCTTTTTCTGTCAACGAAAAAGGAACTTCTTTATTTCGGTTGTCCATCGCATAATAAACGATCTCCTCATCCTCTGCCGGCTGAATCACCTCGCCGCTTACAACAAGTTTTTTCTTCCGGTAAACGATCGATGTTATCTCATACGGCATTTCCTTTAGCGACGTAATCGTAAGATTGTGGTAGCGCAGTCTTCCGCTCCGGTATACAAGTTCCGGTGAAATCGGTTTTTGCTTTTTCGCTTCTAGTAACCAGATTTTTACATCATCCGGAATCTGCTCACAGCCACATAAAATATCATCTTCGATGCCTTCCAAAATCGAGATAAAATCCCGTTTCAAATTTTCACTCATCGAATCCTTTTCCGTAAATCCGGCATGGAACAGATTTTGGATCAGCAGATGCTGGAAAAACGGAAGCACGTTTCCCTGTTTTTTCTGCAGACGTTTCCATATATTTTTATACATAACGATGGAAACCGGATATTCCCCCGCCTCATTCCATGTGCGGGGACGGTTTGTATCCACGATAATGTCCTCTTCTTTCCGCTCATAAACCGCAAATTTTTCTGCGGTCTCGTACAACCGGCAAAGAAGCGCAAAATCCCCATCGCTTTCTTTTTTTCGTATCAAAGCCACAAACTCCGGACGGACCAGCAGCCGGGAAGCATCGATCGTTCCGACATTATAATGCTCCTTCACATACGCCATATGCTGTTTTCCCTCCACCGGCTCATCCGAAAGAACGACCATCATCACATCCGGTTTCAGAGAAGCAAGAAAGGCATCGAGTCGTTTCTTCTCCCGCTTTGAAAGGACAAGGGCATCTTTTCCCGGCACATATTCTCTTGTCAATTCTTTCCAAAAAATAAATGACTGTTGTTTCAATGCAATCTCCTTATCTCATCATAAACTCGTTTACAGTTATCCTGGTCAAACCAGCGGTAAAAAGCATTGCCGCGCTCGTCGTACAGCGGATCCAGCACGCAGTCGTTCTCGATTGCATGGATTAACGCCTCTATCGTTGATTCATAATCATAGCATACCGGTCCCAGCCCATCTCTCTCATAGTCGAAATATCCTTCCGAATACACCTGTCCCTGAAAGAAGGTATCCTTATCAAACTGGGCGTAAATGACCGGCTTTTTCAAATACGCAAAGTCAAAGGCGACACTGGAAAAATCTGTCACCAGAAGCGCATTATTTCGAAATTCCTCCTGGTAATCAATTCCATCCTGCATCACTTCGATAATATCATTTCCGGTAAAATCTTTCAGCTGCACCTTATGATGGGTATGCAGGAAAAATTTCCCACGGTACCCTTTTTCCTTCATGACGCGAAGCAGTCTCTCATCGTGAATCAGTGCATTGTAAAAACGGTAAAATTCCGAATATTTAAACAACGGATTGTAAATACGCTCGCCGGTATCATTGTTCAGACGGCAGGCAAGAGCCGCACGCCATGTCGGCAGGATCAAAATGGTCTTCTGCGGGGCACGTTCCTGTTTCAAATTGTCATATCTCGGAAGTCCCGTCAATTTCACGACCGACTCATCATAAAAATAATCGCCATTCAGAATAGACTCATACTCCGGCTTTGCTGACGTAACAAACATCTGCAGATTTTTATTGAACCGGTTCAGCCACTGCGACAAGTCATCCTTAATGATACCATGCTGCAAAAATACGAAATTGTACTTGTACAGATCGCGGATATATTCGCTGTCGTCATCCCACGGATTGAAAATGTTGTCCTCTCCCTGAGAAGAAATAATATGCTTGGCAAGCAGCACAAACAATTTGTAATGAAATTTTCGGAACGGAAGCACCGGTCCGACGGCTTTCATTTTTTCATAATCCACACTATCCTCCGACAATGTAAATCGTGATTTTACATCTTTTTCTTCCGCCCGCTTCAGATATTTATAAAAATGTTCGGCATTGTCGCCCGCTACATTGATGCGTTCCATCACAAGCCAGCGCTCTTTCCGCAAAAATGGGCGGATACTATGTGCCAGAATGCGGTATCCGGCAATCGCTTTCTTTTTATCATGAAAACACCGCTTTAAAAGCGCACATTCTTTTGCCAAATGTTTCCAGCCGCGTTTCTTTTCGACAAACAATTTTGTATTTTCCGGATTAGTACTTACCATAAATCCGTGATTGTGGAAATACAACTGCTCCACATTCGGACTCAGATGGGAAAACTTACCAAGTTTGATAAATAACCGCTGTGGCATATTGTCCTGATACTGCCCGTAAACTTCATACGTCGTCGCATCTTCAAGCGGCAGCCGGATCTCATACCCGCGCACGCGCATCATTTCTTCCCCAAAAATCACTGCCTTTCGAAACTGTGCCGGCTTGGAAGTAACCGGAAAACTCTCGCCCCGGTCATTTTCCACTGTGATCGTGAGATCATCGGCAAACGGACACCAGATTCTTCCGGCAAGTTCCAGACACTCTTCGTGGATATTCAGCACATCGACAGAAAACAGCGATTTTGCCTGCAGACTGTACATTTTAATATGATCGAAATACAAGGCTCCCCGCCGGTATACCAGTTCTTTGCGGATGTCTCTGCCATATTTGAGCGAGAGCGCATACAATTTATACTCGACATACATTTTGTCCAGATGACAGATCAGATCGTCATCCATATATTGCAGCATTTTCCGCAGCCATTCCTTGTACCACTCCTGCTCTTCTTCCGTCAATATCCCATTCAGGTCATCGCGGAGCCGCCATTGAAAATCGTACAAGATCAAATACTGAATGTACAAAAGAACGGTTCCGTATTTATCCAATGACTCCTGAATCAGCTCCAGATAATAATGTTCCGGCGTGTCAAGATACCATTCTTTGGATGTCCCCTTGTTCTGGATCGCCGAAGAGGCATTCACACGCTTGCGGTACAGGTGAAGAGCATCTGCCACGACACCGTATTTCAATTTATCCAAAATGATGGAATTGACAAATTTGGAGTCTTCCGCAAATTTCAATTTTTCATCAAACCGGTGCGTTTTCAAAACCTCTGCTTTCACAAAGGAAGCCGTCACATGCATCTGCACATAATTATATTTTTCCAATACATCGATAATCCGGCTTCCCTGCTCATATTTAAAGAAAAGCCAGTGATAATCGTCTCTTGCCTCAAAAAATTTCTGTGGACAGGCCACCAAGTCAATCTTGTCCCGACGTTTTTCAAAAAAATCGTACACTGCCTGAAAACTTCCGCTGGTCCACTTATCATCCGAATCCAGAAAATTTACATATTTCCCCTCTACATACTGCATTCCGTAATTTCTCGCCGCACTGACGCCTTTGTTTTCCTGCTTCAGATAAAGGATGTTCTCCGGATATTTTTTTGCATATTCCAGGCAGATTTTTTCGCTGTCATCCGGACTTCCGTCATTGACAAGGATAATCTGGATATTATTTTCAAAGCCAATGCTCTGCCCGATCACGGAGTCCAATGTTTCCGCGAGATATCCTTCCACATTATAAACCGGGATCACGACCGAAAATTTGTATTTATAATCCATGTTTTCTCTCCTTTCTCTCATACCACAGGATAAAGCCTGCCGCCAGACATCCGATCAGACTAAGTATCACACCGGCCACCAGTCCCGGTGTCCGGTAACGGATTTCCACCGTATGGTTTCCCGCCGGGATGTCCATTCCTAAAAACATGACATTGGCGGCATACGTCTCCGTTTCCTTTCCATCCACATAAGCACGCCATCCGCTGCTATACGGAACAGACAATTGCAAATACCGTTTTTCCGGCACATTGATCTCGCCGCGGACGATATTACCGGTCCGTTTTATATTCTGCAAAGTGTACTCATTTCTACGATTGATCTGTGTTTTTATCATCTCTTCTTTTTTTCCAAATACCTGAAGATCTTTCTTGGAAAATCTTCCCTCTACCTGAAATTCCAATGTGATCTCCACCTCGCCGGACATTTTTCCCAGATGAAACAAATATTCCTTTCTGCCAAAATACCAGTTCCATTCCGGAGTTAGCACCCGAAGTGACTTTTGTACCGTTCCCAGCGATGCGGTTATGTCACAATAACGAAACCGCTCATTCGTAATCTCATAATCTCCCAGTCTCACATAGGTTTCTGCAAGATGGTCTGCTTCCACCTTTAGTTTCAGGCGGGCGTGTTTTTTCTTTACAATGATATCCTCTCCCCGAATCTCGATCCGCCGTTTTCCGGTAATCTCATACGGGAGTTCCGGCGTCCCGGAATCTTTTGCTTTTCCTGTTTCTACACTTGGCTTATCCTCAATGTCATCCCGAACCATCGTCGTAAGCATCCTGCTTTCCTTTTCGCAGCCACTCGCTTTTTCCCATTCCTCTGTTTTCTTTTGAACCGCATCGTAAGTTGTCCCAAATGCCAATGGCGTCGGATTTTCATACAGATCATAGGCGGCTCCGTTTTTCGTAAAGGTTTTCCGCCGTTCAAATCCGCAAGGCACTTTGCTGTCATCTCCAGCCGGCGCGATAGAATAACGCACACAGGCAAGTGCCTCCAGTCCGCTTCGCTGATCCAGTCCATTCACTTTAAACATACTGTCTTCGACGGCACCATTTTCGACCACACTATCCCACAATAAGCGGTATGGATTGGACAAACTCAGATATGTCGACACCCCATAAATTCCGGTAGCAAGCCCTGTATTCTGGATTTCCTTATCCTGCACGTCGACGCGGTAAAATTCATCTTCTGCACATTTTTCCACTTCCGTTTCTGCCGCCTCTGCCAGATTTGCCGAAGCCTGTCCCTGCGGAAGAAACTGGTCCATATAATTTTGTGCGTGGCTGTCAAAAAGCAACCAGCCATTCCCTATAAGCGAAATGGCAAGCATCCCAAGAACAAGTGACATTTTCACCTGCCACCGCCATCGAGCCGCCCACCGGGACGCAAGTAAAAACAATACAAGTATTGTCAATATCAGGGTCACGACGCCAAACCATGTATACCACAGATCCTTTTCTTCTCCGAACACTGCAGCTGTCGTATATCCAATTGCCATAACCGGCATGAGCACCTTGGAAAGCCGCTTCATTGTCATAAATTCCGGAAGCACTTCGACGACACAATACGCATATACAAATGTCACAAGGTATAAAAAACGCCCCGACACATACGAAAAACCATTCATAATATAGCCGCCCGCCGGAATTAACATCATCAAAGTCCAGATTAAAAAACTGCTTTTCAATTTCCACCGTCCGCGGGTTGCAAAAAGGACGATCAACGCCGGAAGCACAATCGCCGCCATCCCCAGATAATCCCA
>ENA-UONV01000405-UONV01000405.1-human-gut-metagenome-genome-assembly--contig:-CS4-NODE-405-length-53304-cov-18.645740_pt1 | contig 53304 bp, 44 predicted proteins | sample MGYA00242461_ERZ724008 | MGnify/ENA metagenome assembly ERZ724008 | reverse complement strand
TGCTGGGGATTTTCGCCGTAGCGCATATCCTGTGCCTTTTCGTATGCGAAAGTTACGCTGTCGGGGAAAGTTATGCCGAGCTGACTTGCAAGATAATTGGAAATAAGACTGTCGTAAACGGCGGTATGCGCGAAAACCTTGTACTGAAGGTATTTCTTCGTTTCCAATGTTACGCCGCCTGCGCGAAGTTCGGAAAGAACTTTTTCATAGTCCTTGGGATCTACTATGACTGCAACGTCCTGATAGTTTTTGGCTGCCGCCCTTATCATGGTAGGTCCGCCGATGTCGATATTTTCAACGCACTCTGCAAAATCTGCGCCCTTTGCCAAAGTTGCCTTGAAGGGATACAGATTAACGCACACTACGTCTATAGTGTTTATGTTAAGTTCCTCGAGCTGCTTCATATGCTCGGGATTGGAGCGCATGGCGAGAAGTCCCGCATGCACGTTGGGATGGAGAGTTTTTACTCTGCCGTCGAGGCACTCGGGGAAGCCAGTAATTTCGGATATGCCGATTACTTTAAGTCCCGCGTCCTTGAGCGCCTTTGCCGTGCCGCCCGTAGAGATTATTTCAAAACCGCATTCTGCAAGTCCCTTGCAGAAGTCAACTATGCCAGCTTTATCCGAAACGCTGACAAGCGCTCTCTTCTTCATTTCCATGCTGATAACTCCTTTAACTGAAAGTAAATTAAAATTTATAGTAATATTAAGGTAAAAAACTGCAATTATTCGTCGGCTTGTACCTTTACAACTTCATTATTATCGTTCTTTTCTTTACGGCAGACGCCAAAAAGCATGTATCCGAGAATACATACAATGACAAGAAACATTGCAAAAGGCGTAATAAGCGACGACATAGTAAGCGAATATAATGTGAAATGAGGTGCATAACTGTCAGTTATACGTATCGGAAACAGACCCTTTACGTAGTCAATATGAGCCGAACTGGTTAATTCGGCATCTTCAGCTAAAAATGAGTGCCAATGACTGACAGCTAACGAAATAAGAACAATAAATACAACCAAAACCGCCAGCGCTACGCCGGATAAAATAATTTTTATGTTTTTATTTTTAACCGAATAGGCAAACAGTGCATCTACAGAACCAACAACACCAAAAACAGCACCTGTGATTAAAAATATAGCCATTGGTTTCTGAATATCGTCATATATATTTTTGTATGATGCATAAACTTTGACAACAGTATCGTAGTTAAACAACTCAATCGCAGAATATATAAGCGCAAAACAGGTTATGAATGCTGCAAAAACCGCAAACGCAAAAATTATATCTATAATTTTATGACCTTTCATCACATACCCCCTGAAATATTAATTTTAATCGATTACGGTAACTTTTCTGCCGTCTTTTTTAACTTTACCTTCGCACAGCTTCTTTACGCAGAAAGGCAACAGCTCGTGTTCGACTTCGAGAATGCGGGACTGCAGACTTTCGGCAGTGTCGCCATCCTCGACCTCCACCGCTCTCTGCGCGATGATTGCGCCGCCGTCAGGTACTTCGTTGACGAAATGCACCGTGCAGCCCGAAATTTTAGCACCGTAATCTATTACGGCCTGATGCACTTTTAGACCGTAATAGCCGCTGCCGCAGAACGAAGGTATGAGCGAGGGATGAATGTTGATAATTCTGTCCTCGAACGCCTTGATAAATGAGGAAGGTATTATCTTGAGCCAGCCTGCGAGAACTATGTAATCGACGCCACGCATATTGAGCGTGAATTCAAGTTTTTTATACAGCTCCTCAAGGTCGGGATAATCCTTTTTTGCATAAACTTCTGCGGGAATGGAGTGTTTTTTTGCTCGCTCTATAGCGCCTATGCCATCTTTCGAGGCAATCAGGCAGACAATCTCGCAGAAAGACTGTTTTTCGTTCGCGTCTATAATCGACTGAAAATCGGTTCCGCCTCCGCTGGCGAATACCGCAATTCGCTTCATCAAACCAGTTTCACCCCGCTGCCCTTGCAGGTCTTGCCTATTATGCAGCAATCTTCGCCCGTAGAGCGAAGCTGTTCCATAGCCGCTTCCGCATCCTTCTTGGCTACGCAGACGACCATGCCTATGCCCATATTGAAGGTGTTGTATGCCTGCTCCTTCTTTATGCCCGCTTTTTTCTGCATAATAGAGAATATTGCGGGTACTTCGTATGACTTGGTATTTATTCTGCAACCTATTCCCTCGGGGAAAATGCGGGGGATGTTTTCAATGAAGCCGCCGCCCGTTATATGCGCTATACCCTTTACCTTGACCTTTTCTATAAGGGCGAGAATGGAATTTACATATATTTTTGTGGGCGTAAGGAGAACGTCGATGGGCTTTGCGCCGAGACGCTCGTCATATTTTTCAAGCTCTTCCATGTTCTCGCCCCACAGCTTGCGCACGAGGGAATAACCGTTGGAATGAACGCCGCTCGATTTAATGCCGATAAGCACGTCGCCCGACTTGATTTTTTTGCCGTTGATTACTTTTTTCTTATCGACGACGCCGACGGCAAAACCGGCGATGTCGTATTCGCCGTCCGCATAAAAACCGGGCATTTCGGCAGTTTCGCCGCCTATAAGCGCTGCGCCGCACTGACGGCAGCCTTCAGCAACGCCCGAAACGACGGTTGCAACTACTTCGGGAGAAAGTCTGCCCGTTGCGAAATAGTCGAGGAAAAAGAGAGGTTTTGCACCCTGGCAGACTATGTCGTTGACGCACATAGCTACCGCGTCGATACCTATTGTATCGTGTTTGCCCGAAACGAATGCGTATTTGAGCTTTGTTCCCACGCCGTCTGTACCCGAAACGAGAACGGGTTCCTTATAGCCCTTGGGCATGCTGAAAAAGCCGCCGAACGAGCCTATGTCGCCGAGTACGTTTTCATTATAAGTAGATTTTACGTGGTCGCGCATGAGCTTTACGGCTTCATAGCCTCTTTCAACGTCTACGCCGCTGTCTTTATACGATATTGCCATTTTATTTTCTCCTGTAATTTATTCGAGTTTGAGTTTGTCCGCTTCGTAACCGTCGAGCGGATAGGGATATTTGCCGTTGAAACAGCCGAGACAGAAATCAACTTTCGCGCTCTTGCAGGTTTCAACGAGTTGCTCTATCGAAAGATACCTCACGCTGTCCGCGCCGAGGCTTTCGCAAATCTGGTCTTCGTCTTTATAAGCGCCTATCAGCTGGCTGTATGTCTGTATGTCGATGCCGAGATGACAGGGATGCTTTATTATGGGCGAACAGATGCGGATATGTACTTCCGCCGCGCCCGCGTCGCGAAGCATTTTTACAATCTTGCGCATGGTCGTGCCTCGGACGATGGAGTCGTCTATGATTATAACGCGCTTGCCGTAGATATTGGCGCGCAGCGCGTTCATCTTTACGTTGAGGCTGTTTTCCCTCTGCCTCTGGTCGGGCTGAATGAACGTTCTGCCGACGTACCTGTTCTTTGCGAGCGCTTCTACGAAAGGTATTCCGCTCTCCTCGGCATAACCTCTGGCGGCTACGTTTGCGGAATCGGGAACGCCCGAAACGAGGTCGGCTTCGACGGGATAGTACCTTGCAAGCAACTTGCCCGCCTCCTTTCTCGCTTCATACACGCTGCAACCGTCGAGAACGGAGTCGTGGCGAGCGAAATAGACGTATTCGAATATGCACATACTGCTCTTTTCAGGCAGATTTTCCATCATATATGAATGAACGCCCGTGCTGTCTATGACGACGATTTCTCCGGGCTTGACGTCGCGAAGATAATTTGCTCCGACCGCGTCGAGAGCGCAGGTTTCGCTTGCGACTATATAATCGTCAACGTCCGTGCCTATACATAAAGGTCTTATGCCGTGAGGGTCGCGCACCGCTATGAGTTTATCCGTCGTCATTATGACGAGCGCATACGAACCTTTAAATTTGGGGCAAGCCTTTTTAACGCCCTCCAGAATGTCCCCGTCCGATAGGCTGTTTATCATTACCGCCATAACTTCGGAATCTATCGTGGTCTGGAATACGGCGTTATTTTTAATCATTTCGTCGCGCAACTGTCTGGTATTTGTAAGATTGCCGTTGTGCGCGAGCGCCATTTTGCCGCACTTTCCCGTAAATACGACGGGCTGCGCGTTAAGAAGCTGACTTGCGCCCGTAGTAGAATAACGGACGTGTCCTATGGCGATGTCTCCTTCGGGAAGTTTATCGAGGTTGCCGTGCGAAAAGACGTCGGGCACCAACCCCATTCCCTTATAGTAGGTTATTTTATCTGCGTAAGATACGGCTATGCCCGCACTCTCCTGTCCGCGGTGCTGAAGGGCATATAAGCCGTAATAACACGTGTACGCAACTTTTCTGTTTTCCTGGGAATATACGCCGAATACGCCGCATTCCTCATGAATTTCGCTTTGAAATTCGTCCATAAATTCTCCTGAAAGAAAAATTTACTCCTTGCCCGTCCAACAATACGTGCAGAGTTTGCAGGGTTCTATGCCGATAGCTTCGATAAGTCCTTCGAGGGACTGGAATTCGAGAGATTCGAACTTGAATTTATCGCATATCGACTTGCGCATGGCTCTGCCGCGCTCCGTGCGGGCGTCGCTGTATTCTTCGATATATTTTATCGCTTCCTCACCCTCAAGTTCCGCCATAGTGCGGCGTGTAATAAGATCCATATCGCCCGACGAACGCGAGAAATTGAGGTATTTGCAACCGTACATTATGGGAGGGCAAGCCGAACGCATGTGTACGGCTTTGGCTCCGTGGGAATATAAAAATTCAACCGTTTCGCGAAGCTGCGTTCCGCGCACTATGGAATCGTCGACAAGCAGCAGCCTGTTGCCCGCGATAAGTTCGTGTACGGGTATGAGCTTCATTTTGGCGACTTTGTTTCTTTCCGACTGGTTTACGGGCATGAAGCTGCGCGACCATGTAGGCGTATATTTTATGTAGGGACGGGCAAAAGGTATTTTGCTTGCGTTTGCATAACCTATCGCGTGGGGAGTTCCCGAATCGGGTACGCCGCCTATGAGGTCAATCTGGCTCATATCGTGCATTTTTGCGTCTTTGCTGGCAAAAATTGCACCGTTTCTGCAACGCATAACTTCTACGTTTACACCCTCGTATGTGGACGTGGGATAGCCGTAATATGACCACAAAAATGAGCAGATGCGCATTTCTTTGCCGGGCGCTGCAAGCTGAGTAACGCCTTCGGCGGATATTTCCGCGATCTCGCCGGGTCCGAGCTCCTTATAGTCCGCATAGCCGAGTTTTTTGTATGCGAAACTTTCGAACGATACGCAATAGCCGTCTTCGCCCTTGCCTATAAGAATAGGCAATCTGCCCAGCTTGTCCCTCGCTGCGATGAGCGTGCCTTTGTCCGTCAGCAAAAGAATGGACGCCGTGCCGACAATGTTGTCCTGGGCATAGCGTATGCCTTCGACATAGCTGTTTTTAGTGTTTATGAGGGCGGCGATAAGCTCGTTTGAGTTTACCTTGCTGCCCGTCATGGCATCGAAATAGCCGCCGCGAGAGAGAATTTTTTGCATAATCTCTTCGGCGTTATTTACTATGCCTATGGTGCATATGGCGTACTTGCCCAGCCTAGACACCATCAGAAGCGGCTGGGGGTCGGTGTCGCTTATGCAGCCTATTGCGGCATTTCCGCTCATTTCCGAAAAAATATGCTCGAATTTGGTGCGGAAAGGCGCATTTTCGATATTGTGAATTTCGCGCTGGAGACCTATGGCTTTATCGTATGCAGCCATGCCGCCGCGCTTTGTACCGAGATGAGAATGATAGTCCGTGCCGAGAAAGGTATCGAACACGGCGCTGCTCTTTTTTACCGAACCGAAAAATCCGCCCATCCCGTATTATTCTCCCGTAAGGCGCTTGAAGACTTCGTTGTAAGCGTCTTCGACGCCGCCGAGGTCGCGACGGAACCTGTCCTTATCAAGGCTGGTGTGCTTGGTCGTATCCCATGTGCCTGCTTCCCAGAAACGGCAGGTGTCGGGAGAAATTTCGTCTGCAAGGACAATCTGACCCTTATATCTGCCGAATTCGAGCTTGAAGTCGATAAGGTCGATGTTGAGCTGTTTGAAGAACGCCTTGAGCGCGTCGTTTACGGCGAACGCCATGTTCTTTATGGTTTCTATTTCTTCCTTTGTTGCAAGATTGAGAGCGAGTGCGTGATAAGTATTTATGAGGGGATCGCCCAGCTCGTCGTTCTTATAAGAGAACTCTATTGTGGGAGCGGAAAGAAGCGTGCCTTCCGCAACGCCGTATTTCTTGGAAAAGCTGCCTGCGGCAACGTTCCTTATTATTACTTCGAGGGGAACTATCTGAACCTTTTTGACGACGGTGTTTCTGTCGTCTATCTGTTCTACGAAATGAGTGGGAATGCCCTTCTTTTCGAGCATAGCCATCATCATGTTGCTCATCTTGTTATTGATGACGCCCTTACCTGCTATCGTACCCTTTTTAAGTCCGTTGAACGCGGTTGCGTCATCCTTGTAAGATACTATTACGTAGTCGGGATTTTCGGTTGCAAAAACCTTTTTTGCCTTTCCTTCGTAAAGCTGTTCCTTCTTTTCCATAGTTATTTGGCATCTCCTTAAGATTTTTATTTGAAATTAATTTACCCGCAGGTACACTGCGGGTATATAGATTAGCAAAGATTTTTAAGTTCCTGTTGAAGGGCGCAATCGTCCTCATTTATTTTCTGGCGCATTTTTCGCTTGTATTCGGTCAGCTTTTCGGCAATTTCAGGGTATTTTACGCCCAAAATCTGTGCAGCGAGAAGACCGGCGTTTTCTCCGCCGTTCACTCCGACCGTCGCAACGGGTATGCCGGAAGGCATCTGCACTATAGAAAGCAGACTGTCCAATCCGCCCATCATGTCCGTCTTTACGGGCAGACCTATGACGGGCAAAGTCGTATAAGCGGCTATCACGCCGCCGAGGTGTGCAGCCTTGCCTGCGGCACAGATTATTGCCTCCACTCCGTTATTTTTAGCGTCAGCCGCAAAAGCGTGCGCCTCCTCCGGCGTTCTGTGCGCGGAAATAACGCGCACCTCCGTTTCTATTCCGAAAGACGAAAGCGCGGTTATGGCAGGTTTTACTACGGGGAAATCCGATTTTGACCCCATGAGAATTGCTACTTTAGGCATAATCAATCTCCTGTATCAATCGTAAAATTAGTGACATACTTAAAGTATGGTATTGCTGTATATTATTTTTACGGTATATATACTCGCCATCAATTTTTATTCCGTAATGCTGCTGTTGTGGCAGAAAAACGAATATCTGAGAGACGAGAGCAAACTTAACAGCGGCGACGGAAGGCTGATACTTTCCGCACTGCTGGGCGGAGCAATAGGAATTTACGTTGCGATGTTCATAACTAAATTCAAGTTGAAGAACATGCTGTTTATGATACTCATGCCCGTGATAGGCGCGCTCAACATCTGGTTTTTCGTCCTTGCCTACCGTTCGGGCTTCACTTTCGTTGTATTATGACACTACATTTATAATCTGCATTATGATTATAACACAATATATGGCAAAAATAAAAATGTTTGAACATATTTTTTTTGCAAATTAAACGACAAAATTTTAACTTATGCGTCAATAAAAGGTTGACAAAACGACAACCCCCTGTGCGCACGCCGCATTTTCGGCGTGCGCACAGGGGGTTATTAGATAATTTTTTAAATTGTGTCCAATAACTTTTAATCACTGCATGAGCGCGGATATAAGTCTTTCGCGGAGGGCGGAACCCGCTCCGAACTGAGAAAAAGGCTCGTTTTTTTCGTCGAAAATTATTTTTCCATCGCGAAGAACGATAATTCTGTCCGAAATATAGAGCGCTTCGTCCGCATCGTGAGTTACGAACACCGCCGTTCTACATCCGCACGAGCGCACTTCGCGGAAGGCGTCCATAATGTCCTTTTTGAGCCTTAAATCGAGCGACGAAAAGGGTTCGTCCATGAGGACGGCGTCGCTTTCGTACACGAACGCACGGGCAATTGCCACCCTCTGCGCCTGTCCGCCCGAAAGAGCTACGGGATAGCTCTGCGCCTTGTCTGCAAGGTTGACGCGGCGCAGCATGTCCGTAATCTTATTTTCGTCATTGCAGACAAGTTTTAAATTGCCCTTAACCGTGAGATTGGGTACGAGTCTCGGCTGCTGGAATATATACGAACAACTTACTTTATCGGCATGTCCTTCGTAATCGGTAAGACCCGCAATCACATTCAGAAGCGTGGTTTTGCCCGCTCCGCTTCCGCCGAGTATGCAGGTAACCTTACCCTCCTCTATTTCGAGATTGAAATTTTCAAAGACCGCCACGTCCTTGTATCTCTTGGTTAAATTTTCAATTCGCATCCCTTCCCTCCTTTATCTTCCATCTTCCGACAAGTTTTTTGAGGAAATAAGAAAGAAGTTCCAAAATCAGACCGAGCAGTATGCACATTGCAGTCAGAGCGGCAAAGAGCGGCATTTCGGCAAAGAGGCGAGCCTGCTGCATCATTCCGCCCAGACTGTTGAGCGTGTATGAAAGCACTTCGGCGGAAACCATTACTTTCAATCCGAGAGAAAGTCCCGCGCCGACCTGCGCAACTATTTCGGGCGCTATGGCGGGAAGAATTATTTTTGTAAGTTTATCCTTCGTGCCGACGCGGTAGAGTTTTGCCATTTCGAGGACGTCGCCGTCCACGCCGTCGATTGCAGCCATCATCTGAGAATAGAGCATGGGGAAAGCAACGAGCGCGGTAACTACAGACGGCGCAACGCGGGCATTCGTCCATATGAGCAACATCAGAGTTATCGCCATTGTCGGAAGAGTGCGTATGACCGAGATTATGCAGGCAAAAGTCGTCCTGAACTGTGCGCATACGGCAGATATCGCGGCAAATACCGCCGCGAGAACGAACGAGATTACGAACGATAAGAGCGTTCGGGACAGCGTAGCCCACAGAACGGAATAAAATTTGCCGTTTGCGAACAGGGCAAAAAACTGCGCGAGCGTGTCGCCTATCGCAGGCACGATATATTCATTTTTTACCGCCACGCAGGCTATGTGCCAAGCGAGTATTAAAATACCCGCCGCGGCGACTGCCCACAGAGCATTGGATTTGAGAATTTTTTTTACAGTGTTCACTTTCAGCTTACCGTTTCGTAAGGAATGCCGTATTTATTGAGTATTATTTTGAGCGTGATGCCGGGAACGTTTGCGAGGTTGATTACGCCCACCGTCTTACCCTTGAGCAACGAAAGATTGTCCTTTGTGAGGGTTTCGCCGTCCTTCGAAAGAATATAAAGGTTGCCATTTGTTACCGTGCCGAGCATTTTGTATTTTGCTCCGCTTCCGAGCAGCTTGCTCGCGGCGTTTACGGGCAGAATGCATATGTCGGCGGCGGGATTTTCGCCGCTTACGCGCGCGCCTATCGTATCCGCGGCAACTATGTTATAAGTAAGCGACGTCTGCGAAAATGTATTTTCCTCCGACATGAGCTTTGCAAGCGCTAGCGCGGGAGCGCCGTCGGGCGCGTAGACGGCTACTTCGGAAGATAACGAAGTCGTGCCGAGGTCGGAGCAGAAGAAGCTATCAGAAACAGCTCCCACAGAAGTTGCGTCAGCCTGAGCCATTTCGGAAAGGAAGTTTGTTACCCTCTCTTTATCGTCCGCGGCATAAACGAGATGAATGCCGCAGTTTGCAATAACCCGGGAAGTGAGATTTTTTGCGTTAAACGTGGGCGTAGTTCCGTCGGGAAGGTGAGATGCTACGGCGTCTATGACCGTCTGCGCGGAAGCCGTTTCAAGCCAGCTTTCGTTTGCCTCCACTTCCTCGAGGAATGCCCTTAAAAATGCGGGATTGCTCTCTATAAGCTCGTTTTTCGCGACGATTACCGCCTGGGGATAGCCGTTTTCCGAGCCGTAAAGCTGCTGCAGATCGCCAGAAAATTTAAGTCCTACGGCATTGGCGCGAGCCGTTGCGGCAGGTTCTGCCGCTACATAGTAATCGACGTCGGGAAGAACGCCGACGGAAGCCGCGTCTATGCCCAGAAGACTGACTTTATCGGACGAAGTTTTGACGGCACAGGCAGAAAAACTTACCGCCGTAAATGCCGCGACTGAAATTGCAGCGAGCGTTTTTAAGATTTTTTTCATATTTGCTCCTTTCGGCGTCAGGAAAACCCTTCCGCCTCAAAAAAATTTTATTTCTTATTATTAAATTATTGAAGATTTTTGCTCATAAGCGTCTTTGCGGTAACTCCGCTTATCATGCCTATTTTGCCCGTCACGGTATTGATAATTTCCGCTGGCGCATCTATTATCACGCAGATTACCGAAACGCCGCGCTCTTTATACGGCACGCCCATTCTGCCCACAACGTATTCGCCGTATTCGGTGAGAACGCCGTTGATTTTGGGACTTTGTTCCCTGTCCTCTATTATCAGGGATATAACCGCAAGCCGTTTTTCGGACATAAAAAAACCTCCCTTCCGACCGAAAGAGAGCGCAGAAACAAGGCGCGCGCATATAGCGGCGTCTATTACCTTTTGCCCTTGGCTTTCAGGCGGACCTTTAAGTTCAGGTGCATTAAATTTAGCACACGCCCTGAAAAAATGCAAGCATTTGCATAACCTGACGACAATTTTACATACTGATAACATGAAAGCGAAGTTATTGAAATTAATTTGTTTATCAGCATTGTGCGTACTGCCCGTATGCGCCTGCAGTTCAGGTCAGACGGGCGGCGGTCAGAACCTTAACGGAACGCCCGACACGCGCATTGTACTATCCGAGCAATCGGAAGAAAATTCACAGAATGAATGTCCCCCCTGCCCCGATTGCGACAAGGACGACTGCCATGAACATCATCACCACAAGCACCCCAGACCTCAGCCCCGCGAAAGTCAGAGCGGATACGCGCCCTCGCTGCTGATGCCCAGGTTCGACAAGGACAAACATATGCCTCATACTCCCCTGCCCGCGCCCGACGGCGAGCACAAACCGAGCATTCTGCCCGCACCCATGCCGGAGGGCGAGCATAAACCAAGCATTCTGCCCGCGCCCGTGCCCGAAATCAGCGACAAATAAAAACAGCAAAAATAAGACCGCCCGCATTTTCATGCGGGCGGTCTGGACATTTTTTTTATTGTTTGTTGTAATTTATAAGGCAACCGCTTAAAATAATCTTCTTTTCGTCCTTTGTGAGCTGTCCCAAAGTGAGGTAAATATCCTTTACTTTGCCGTCGGAGATATGCTTTGCGCGAATGACGGGGTCGTCCTCCTTTACATAGCCGACAATGTTTTCTATGTAGACGTAGTCGCCCACTTTGAAGTCGAAACCTTTGCAAATCAAGGGAAGCATGCCCCAGTTGATGAGGTTGGAACGATAGCGCTTGGTGGCGTATTCGAGCGCAATGTTTGCAACGCCGCCGAGAACGCGCTGGCAGGAAGCCGCCTGTTCGCGCGCAGAGCCGTCGCCGGGTTTCTTTGCCACTACGCAGCTGCCGTACATGGTATCGCGGGAAATCTTTATGCCGACTTCCGAAAGTACTTTTTCGGGAAGCGTGCCGTGCTCGCGCCTGTATTCTTCGTCCGCTTTTACGGCTTTAGCCCTCTTTACATATTCGGGGTCTTTTCTCGAAAGCGCAAATTCTGCAAGGCGCAGGGGATTTGAGCGGTACGACGAAGTTTCGCCCGAAGGAATAAGCTCGTCCGTGGTAGTTACGGGGTCGGAAATTACCGACACGGCTTTTATGAGGATGTTCTTGCTCATGGGTATCTGTTCGGGCCAGTCAGCAATGTTGTTGCCGTAAACAAGCTCGGCAGAGCTGTCGGGTTTGAGCGCTCCGCGATATACCCTGTTTTCGTAAATCGTCTTATCGAAGTAATACTTTTTGATTTTTCTCGTGAAGTATTCGCCCTCAGAAGCGGGAGTAAGAACGCCGCCGTTGGCTGCGGTTGCGGCAATAGAACGGGCGTCCATGAGAGCGACGGAAGCGAGCTGCTGTTCGCCGAGTTTGGAACCTTCCCTGTTTTCAAAATTGCGCGTGGTGTGGCGTATGGAGAAGCCGTTATCGGCAGGCGTATCGCCCGCGCCGAAGCAAGGTCCGCAGAATGCCGTTTTTACGATTGCGCCGCTCTGCATGAGCGCGGAAACATAGCCGTTATCGGCAAGGCACTTGAACACGGGCTGACTCTGGGGATATACGCTCAAAGAGAATTCGCCGTATCCGCAGCTTCTGCCGCGGAGAATTTCCGAAGCTTCTGCAATATTTTCATACGTGCCGCCCGCACAGCCTGCTATTATGCCCTGGCTGACGTGAATGCCGTCGTCCTTGATTTTATCGAGCAATCTGAAAGGCTTTTTATTGCCCTTGAGCCTGTTGCCCGCTTCCTCCACTTCGCCCAGAATATCGCGGGCGTTTTCAATAACTTCCCTTATGGTGAACGCGTTGGAGGGATGGAAAGGCAGAGCTATCATGGGCTCAACCCTCGAAAGGTCGATAACTACCGCGCCGTCGTAATATGCGGGTTCTGCGGGATGAAGTTCCTTGAATGCCTCCTCTCTGCCGTGAAGAACAAAATATTCCCTCGTCTGTTCATCTGTTTCCCATACGGACGAAAGGCACGCCGTTTCGGTCGTCATGACGTCGATGCCGCAGCGATAGTCCATGGAAAGGTTCTTTATGCCGGGACCGACGAATTCAAGAATTTTATTCTTTGCAAAGCCGTTTTTGAACGTCGCGCCGACGAGCGCTATGGCTACGTCGTGAGGACCTACGCCGGGCTTGAGTTTTCCCTTGAGGTAAACAGCTATTACTTCGGGTCTCGCGACGTCGTAAGTCTGGTTGAGGAGCTGTTTTACAAGTTCGGGACCGCCTTCGCCTATCGCCATGGTACCGAGCGCGCCGTACCTTGTATGGCTGTCCGAGCCGAGTATCATTTTGCCGCAGCCCGCCTCCATTTCGCGCATGTACTGGTGAATTACCGCGAGATGAGGGGGAACGTAATTTCCGCCGTACTTTTTGGCTGCGGACAGACCGAACATGTGGTCGTCCTCGTTTATCGTGCCGCCCACCGCACACAGTGAATTGTGACAGTTGGTAAGCGTATAAGAAACGGGGAATTTTTTAAGTCCCGACGCCTTTGCCGTCTGAATTATGCCGACATATGTAATGTCGTGCGAAGCGAGCGCATCAAACTTTATTTTGAGATTTTCGTCGCTGCCCGCATTGTGCGATGAAAGAATTCCATACGCAATAGTACCCTTCATTGCGGCATGTTTCTGTCCGTCCCTGAAAAACGCAACGCCTTCACGCAGAAGTTTGCCCTGCGAATAATAAACGCCGCCTCTTATCAACTTAATCATAGTCATTTTCTCCGGAATTATTTGTTTTTCGCCTTATATTTTACTATATAAACAAAATTTTTTCAACTATTGAAGGGCAATAAAATTAAAATATCCCTCTTTTAAAGTTGCCTTTTTGCCCCCGCGCATTTATAATTAAAGCATGAAAAAATTCAAGTATAAATTTTCCCGCCTGATTTACTTTCTTATTGCGGCAGGACTCGTCCTCTCCCTGGTCGGTTTCGGATTAAATCTTTACGTTTGCATAAAAAACGGAATATCTTCCGCCGTCAACCCCGTTTATCCGATTATTCAGTACACGCTGATGTTTGCCGTTACCGTTGCTCTGTTCGTAATACTTACGAGCATACTCGTTTCGAGCTATTATTCCGTCAACGACGAAATTTTTATTACGAGTTTCGGCATTATAAAGAGCAAATACCGCATAAAGGACATTGAAACCATCGAGCTGGACAGAAACACGAACAAACTTTCCGTGTACTTTGAAAACGACACGTTCGTCGTGATAGTCGTCAAGGAAGAATGGTATTCGCAGTTCGTTCAGGCTATTTTGGACGTAAATCCTAAAATAGAATATTCGATAAAGTCAAAGGAAAACACTCCCGGCGACAAGGAAGACAAAAAATAATTAAATAAGACAAAAACCGCGCGGACGAAATCGTCCGCGCGGTTTGATTTTTGCATTATTTATTGTTTTGCGCGCTTTTTGTGCGCCAGCTTTTTGATGGAAGTGCGGTGTTCCTCTCCCCCCATCAGCCTGTAAAGATTTGCCCTGTGAGCAATCCAGGTGAGAAGATTGAAAGCGAGAAGAACCATAAAAGCAACTATGACCCAAGTACTTTCGATGACCGCCTGATAGCGCAGAAAATATATTATACCCTGCCAGATTGTAAACGAGGAAACGCCGATGAGCGAAGCCATAGAACCCCACTCAAACACGTAAATATAGAGCACAATTCCCAAAAGCAGGGCTATTGCGAGCGGTATGAACCAGGCAACTTCGCATGAAATGCCGCAGGTGAAAACGCCCAGCGTGGTCGCTATGCCCTTGCCTCCCTTAAATTTCATAGTAACGGGGAAAATATGCCCTATGACGGCGAAAAGTCCGAAAAGGTAGCGCGCGAAATCGCTGACGAGGAAGGTCGTTCCCTCGAAGTACATTCCGCTGAATATGAGGTAGCCGCACATTACGGGTATAATGCCTTTGAACGCGTCGCAGAAAAAGTTTATAAGTCCGATTTTAAGACCGAAAGTGCGCGACATGTTCATTGTTCCGGGGTTGCCGCTTCCTTCATGCCTTATATCCTTGTGCTTGATTTTAGATATGAGCACGGCGAAATTGAAACAGCCCAAAAAATAGCTGACAACAGCCCCGAGCACGAACCAATACCAGCTGGAGGCAAAAGAAATAAACATTATCCGTTCTCCTTTTTCTCTCTCGTAACAATTCTTATGGGCGTACCCGAAAAATTGAAGCACTTGCGCAGAGTATTTTCAAGGAAGCGCTCGTAAGAGAAATGCAACAGGTCTGTGGAATTGACGAAAAGCACAAAAGTAGGCGGCGCGACGGATACCTGCGAGGAATAATAAACCCTCAGCCTTCTGCCGTTGTATGAAGGCGGTTCGTTGGCGCGGACGGTATCCGATATGACGTCGTTGAGCGTACCCGTGGGAACGCGGAAGTGCGCGTTGGCATACACTTCGTCCACCATGTTCATTATTCTTTCGGTACGCTGCCCCGTCTTTGCGGAAACGTACACCGATTTGAAATAATCCATAAATTTGAGGTCTTCTTTGAGTTTTTCTTCAAACTTGTTGACCGTGTGGGTATCCTTTTCTATCAGATCCCACTTGTTCATTACAATAACGGAGGGCTTGCCCTGCTCGTCGACATAGCCTATTATTTTGGTATCCTGCTCGGTAAGTCCTTCGGTACTGTCTACTACCAGAAGGCAGACGTCCGCGCGGCGGACGGCGTCGAACGCGCGCATTACCGAATAATACTCCACGTCGTCCTCCACTTTGGACTTTTTGCGTATGCCCGCGGTATCGATTATGGTGTACTTTCTTCCGTCGTAAGTGAAAGCCGTATCAATCGCGTCGCGCGTCGTTCCCGCGATGTCGGTTACTATAGAACGCTCGAAGCCTAAAAGTTTGTTTACAAGGCTGCTCTTTCCCGCATTGGGCTTGCCGACGACGGCTATTTTTATGCTGTCGTCCTCCTCGTTTTCGTACTTACCGAACCAGCTTACAGCCTCGTCTAGGACGTCGCCGATACCCGTGGAATGTTCGCTCGATACGGGATAAGGTTCGCCGAGACCCAAGGAATAGAATTCAAAAATTTTATCTTCCGAATATTCGTCTATCTTGTTGACGACGAGTATTACGGGTTTTTTCGATCGGCGAAGCATGTCCGCGACGTCGTAGTCTGAAGTGGTAAGTCCCTCCCTTCCGTCGACGAAAAAGAGGATGACCTGAGCGGTGTCTATTGCGACTTCCGCCTGTTTTTTAATCTCCTTCCACATGGTGTCTTCCGACTTGATTTCTATGCCGCCCGTATCCACGAGAGTGAACGCCTTGCCTCGCCACTCGGCGTCGGCATAGAGCCTGTCGCGCGTAACGCCGGGTCGGTCTTCGGTGATAGAAACCTTTCTGCCCACCACCTTATTGAAAAAAGTGCTTTTGCCGACATTGGGTCTGCCGACTATAGCAATGAGGGGATTTGCCATAAATTTAACCTTTAAATGCTTTTATTTCAACTGCATTATAACTTAAAAGGCGAAAATTGTAAAGAAAAAAAACAGCCCGCTTTGAGCAAGCCGTTTTATTTATGCAATTAAAATTAAAAGCGGTTCGCCTGAGCGAACCGCTTTGCAATTATAATGTGAAACCGATACCGATTATGCCGCAGATGTAAAGAACGAGCGAAGCATAGAAAATTATTTTCCATGTGCGGGACTTACCCTTTACGAAGTTGTAAGCGGGGATAGCTACAGCTATGAGAAGAGCGACCATGGAGATCATGCTGCATATGCCCATGAGGGTATTTGCCCAGCTTATCGTTACGCCGCAGATTTCGAGCAGTTTGACGAAGAAGCCGATGAACATGGCAACGCCGGAGAGCACTATGCCCCAGAATGCGCAAAGCGTGGGGATGCTGTAAGTTCTCGTTCTCGTGGTAGTCTTGGTTTTTGTTGTTCTCTTTGCCATAATAATTCTCCTTATTAAAATTATTAAAATTTTAACGCGCTGACGGTTCAATACCTTACGGCACTCAAATCGAAGGCGAGTTTTTTAAGAATTTCACAAAAATAATCGGGCAACGGCGCGGTGAACGCCATTCTTTCGCCCGTTCTCGGATGGGTAAGTTCCAGCCTGCAGGCATGAAGCAGCTGCCCTTCGAGCGCGAACTTCTGCTTTTTTATGCCGTAAACATCGTCCCCCACCACGGGATGTCCAATATATCTTGCATGCACCCTTATCTGGTGCGTCCTGCCCGTACGAAGGGAAAAACGGCAAAGGGTGTAACCTGCGCTGCGCTGTTCTACGGCATAATCCGTAACGGCAAGTTTGCCTTTAGACGGTTCAACCACCGCCATTTTCGTTCTGTCGGCGGGATTGCGCCCTATATATGTGGTTATAGTACCGCTTTCGTCCTTTAAATTACCCTCAAGCAGGGCAAGATACTGCCTTTTGCAGGTCTTTTCGGCTATCTGTGCGGAAAGCGATACATGCGCGGCGTCGTTCTTTGCGACAACTAAAAGACCTGAAGTGTTTTTATCTATTCTGTGTACTATGCCCGGGCGGAGTTCGCCGCCTATGCCGCTGAGATTTTTTAAATGATATAACAGCGCATTTACGAGAGTGCCGTCCGGCGCGCCGTTGCCTATATGTACGGTAAGCCCCTGTTGTTTGTTGATTACAGCTATGTCGTCGTCCTCATAAACTATATCTATGGGGATATTTTCGGGTTTTACGCCGTATTCTCTGGGGTCGGGAACGGTGCATGATATTTCATCGCCGACAGACACTCCTTGGGAGGCTTTTGCCTGCCTGCCGTTAATTATAACTTCGCCGCCGTCAAACAATTTTTTGACTGCCGAACGCGTTAAATCGCCCAAAAGTTCGCAAAGACATGCGTCGGCGCGGCGGTATTCTTTATCCGCGCGAAAGATGTGTTCACGCATCGGTTTCGCCGCCGTCGGGTTTATCGGAATTTATTTCGGCGTTGTCGGCGTTTTCAGTCCGCTCGCTTTGCTCTTCGCCGCCTGCTTCCTTTTCGGCTACATCTTTGCCCCGAGAATTATCCCGTTCTCTCGCAGCTTTTGCCGAAGCAGTGAGAGGTATGAGCGCCCAGTCGTTGAGAAAGAGAAAATCTGCAATGGCGGCGATTACGCCGAACACTATAAAGAAATCGGCAAAGTTGCAGCATGCGCTTGTAAACAGCATGTTTACCCACACAAAATCGCGCACATAGCCGTAGACGAGACGGTCGTACAGATTGCCGACTGCACCCGCAACTATCAAGGCTATGGCGATTTTAAGCACGATAAATCTTTCGGGAAGAAACACGAAAGCCGCACAAAGCGCCAAGATAAGCACGACGGATATGGTTACGAGGAAAATTCTGCCCCATACCACGCCCGCAAACATGGAAAAAGCCGAGCCTGTGTTTTTATGTCCGCTTTCGACCCAGATAAAATTTTCTATAACGACGAAATTCCAGCTGTCGGCAACTTCGTAATGCTTCAATAAAAGGTCTGTAACGAGCAACACGGCGAAAACAACTATCGCGATTATGCTCACTATTCCGAAATGCAGTTTGAATTTTTTGTCTGCCATAATTAAATTATAACACAGTACTCGCGCAAACAAAAGTATTTTATGTAAGATTTTTAAAAAATTAAGGGTGCAACCGACAGTTGCACCCCGATTAATCGGATAATCCCAGACTTATTAAAATTGCCTTGTCTACCTTGTTCATGGTATCGAAAGAAAGTTCGCCTATTTTTTCGCGCAGGCGGCGCTTATCCAGTGTGCGAAGCTGCTCTAACAGTATGACGCTGTCTTTGTTCAGTCCGTATAAATTGGACGGCAGTTCAATATGCGTAGGCAACTTTGCTTTGTTTATCTTGCTGGTAACCGCAGCCGCTATTATCGTCGGCGAAAATTTGTTGCCCACGTCGTTCTGCACGACGAGTACGGGTCTTATTCCTCCCTGCTCGCTTCCCACTACGGGGGACAAATCGGCATAGTAAAGTTCTCCTCTCCTGATCATATAAACCTCCGGAGGCGTAATTGCCCTGCGGCAGTTATACTATATTATATGTAGCCGCCTCGCTTTTATTGTTGACAGCGAGGCGGCGTTTTATACACATTTATCCGATTATATTCTTTATTGTAAGAGGCATTTTCTCGAGTATATCCGTTGCGACGGCGCAATAATCTGTCTTTTCGGCGGATACCGCCTCCGCAGCACAGCCGAGGACGTACGCCCCGCAGAGAGCCGCATCCGTCAGCGAAAGTCCGCGAGCCGCGCTTCCGCATATCAAGCCTGTAAGCATGTCTCCGCTTCCGCCCTTTGAAAGAGCCGTGCTTCCGCGGAGGTTGAGGTAAGTTTTTTTGCCGTCAGTAATTATAGTCGCCGCGCCCTTTAAAAGCACGGTTACGCCGTAATCGCAGGCAAATGCCTTTGCGCAGCCTATCGGGTCTGAAAGTATTTCATCAACTCCAAGCCCCGTAAGGCGGGAAAATTCTTTGACGTGCGGAGTTATCAGAACGCTGCATGAAGCGTCCTTGAGGACGCCTTTGCCGAAAGCCGAAAGGGCGTTCAGACCGTCGGCGTCGATTATAAACTTGCCTTTATACGACGAAAGTATTGATTTTATTTTTTTGTAAAGCCGTTCGTCCGCGCCGCAACCCGAACCCGCCGCAATCGCGGAAGAGGACAAATCGATATCTTCCGAAAAAATTACCTGGGGCAGAGAACTGACAAGCGCGTCGCGCACCGCAACGGGACAAGCCGCCCTGACGTAGCCGCAACCCGAGCGCGCAGCCGCCGAAAGGCACAGAGCCGCTGCACCTATATATTTTTCGCTGCCCGCCATTATGCACGCCGAGCCGTAAGTACCCTTATGCGAATTGGTCTTTCTTCGGGGGAAAAACGCCCTGACGTCCTCGTCGGTGAGCGCGCAGGCGTATTCGCCGTTTGCCTGTATGCCTATATCTGCTCTTGTTACCGCTCCGCTGTAATCGGGACCGTCGCCCAGAACGTGTCCCATCTTGTATTCCGCAACAGCGACCGTGCGGTCTGCCTTTACGGCAGTACCCATTACCATGCCGTTGTCGCCGTTGATGCCACTCGCTATGTCGGCAGAAAGAACGAAAGCGCCGCTTTCGTTTATTGCCTTTATCATATCGGCGAACTCACCGCTCACCTCACGGGAAAGTCCCGTGCCGAAAATGCAGTCGACTATAATATCGCCATCAATTTTATGAGTATATTCTCCCTCGTACAGACTTTTTGCCCACTGACAGTCGGGCGAAAGTCTGCCATCCGCCGCAAAGACGGCAACGCAATAGCCGCGCATGTGCAAAGACTGCGCGCAGATATAACCGTCGCCGCCGTTGTTGCCCGTTCCGCAGACTACGGTAATTTTTTTGCCGTACTCTTCTGCGGCTTTTGCAACCTCGTCGGCTATGGCTTCGCCCGCACTCTTCATGAGCTGACGCGAAGGAACGCCGAGTTCTTTTATCGTGTATTCGTCTGCCGAACGCATTTCGGCATTTGTCAGAAATTTTATCATAAAAGCCTCAAAGATACTTCGGCGCTGCTTATTTTCTGCACTTCGCCGTTTATCCGACATATCAGCATGCCGTTTTCGTCAACGTCGAGCGCGACCGCCTGCAAACTTTCTTCACCCCGTTTGAGGCAAACGCTCTGCCCGAACCAATTTATATATGACCTGTAATCGTCGCAGGAATACTCTTTTTCAAGGCAGGAAAGCAGCACTTTCAAAACTTTTTTATATCTGACTTTGTCTTTCGCCTCGGCAGAGAGCGTTGTGGCAATGTCATTCAGCTCTTCAGGCAATCTGTTGCAGACGTTAAGACCTATTCCCACCACCGAGCGGCAGGAGCCGTCGGGCAAAATGACATTTTCGATAAGCGTTCCGCTTATCTTTTTTCCGCCGACCAGAACATCGTTAGACCATCTTATCACAGGTTCGCAACCGAAAAACTGCACCGTGCGGCAGACGGCAACGCAGCTGTCTTTGAGGATGGAAAAAAGTTGCGACGGCGCGCTAGCCGTCCTGACGAGCGAAAGGTAAATTCCGCCCTTATCGGAAGCGAAACTTCTGCCCTTTGTGCCCTTTCCGCCCGTCTGCATTTTTGCTACGACTACCGTTTTGTCGGGCAAATCGCGGAATTTGCAGTAATCGTTTGTAGAACTTACTTTTTTAAGTTTTATTACCCTGAATTTTGTCTTTTCAGTCTTCATTCTGACCGCCCAGCTTATTTACCGCCTCTCGGGCTTTGTCGTAGCCGTACCCGCGGGAGAGAAGATACCTTAAGGTTTTTGCAAGATTTTCCCTTGTCGCGCTCTTGCCTCGCATATATTTTTGCGCGAGAGCGAAAACTTCTTCCTCGCTCTCCTCGCTCTCTTCCATAACTTCGTCTATAGCATTTCTGTCTGCGCCTTTAGCAATGAGCGCTGAACGCATGGCGAGCTTGCCCTTGCCCTTTACGGTATTTACGTACGCCCTGCAATAGGCGTAATCGTCGATATAGCCGTAACCTTCGAGCTTTGTAATGACATAATCGACCACGGCAGGCGTATAGCCCTTGGACGAGAGAAAATCGCTCATCTGCTTTTTCGTCTTGAGCGTGGCGGAAAGATGGTTCATCGCCTTTTCAATCGCCTGCACCTTTTCGCTTTCGAGCTGAATTTCGTCCAGCCGTTCTTTTTCCACCGTCATTCCCGCTTTAAGGCGGTATTTTATGGCGACTTCTATTTTAAGCCCGCAATAAAATCTGCCGTCGATATAGACGGAACAGCGCGTTTTATCCTTTTGTTGTTGTTCTATGGACGTAATCTGAGACATATTGTTATTATATTTTAACACTGCTTGTCCGATTTTGTCAATCGCTCGATTGACATCGCCGTTTGCGGAGAGTATAATTGAATGTATCAATTAAAAAGAAGGTAATTTATTATGTCTGCTAATCTTGACTGGGACAACCTCGGTTTCGGCTATATCAAGACGCCTTACCGCTACGTTGCCGATTATAAAGACGGAAAATGGGGTGAAGGCAAAATTACGGAGGACGACAAAGTCGTTCTTTCGGAATGCGCAGGCGTGTTGCAGTATTCGCAGTCTGCTTTTGAAGGACTTAAAGCCTACACCACAAAAGACGGCAGAATAGTAACCTTCCGCCCCGACCTCAACGGCGAAAGGCTCGAAAATTCGGCTGCCAGACTGGAAATGCCCGTCTTCCCCAAGGAAAAATTCCTCGAAGCCGTCGATATGGTAGTTTCCGCAAACAAGGAGTACGTCCCCCCCTACGGCAGCGGAGCGACTTTATACATAAGACCTTATATGTTCGGCTCTTCCCCCGTTATAGGCGTCAAACCTGCGGAAGAGTATCAGTTCAGAATGTTCTGCACTCCCGTAGGTCCTTACTTTAAGGGAGGCGTCAAACCCATAACCATAAGAGTGAGCGATTTCGACAGAGCCGCTCCCCACGGCACGGGACACATAAAGGCGGGACTTAACTACGCGATGAGCCTGCACGCCATAGTCGACGCGCACAAAAACGGTTTTGACGAAAACATGTACCTCGACTCCGCTTCGAGAACTTACGTCGAAGAAACGGGCGGCGCAAACTTCCTCTTTGTTACCAAGGACGGCAAGGTGGTAACGCCCAAGTCGGACAGCATTCTGCCCTCCATTACGAGGCGCTCGCTCTGCTATGTTGCCGAACATTACCTCGGTCTCACCGTCGAACACAGACCCGTTAAATTTTCCGAAGTCAGGGACTTCGCGGAATGCGGTCTCTGCGGTACTGCGGCAGTCATTTCGCCCGTCGGTAAAATTTACGACCACGGCAAGGAGATCTGCTTCCCTTCCGGCATGAACGAAATGGGTCCCGTAACCAAGAAACTTTACGAAACGCTCACAGGAATTCAGGCAGGAAACATTCCCGCTCCCGATGGCTGGATAAGAGAAATAAAGTAATGCGATTTTGTGCAATTTAAATTATTTTCGGGCGCACGGCAAAATGCCGTGCGCTCTTTTATTTTTCTCTGCAAACATGAATTTTGCCCATAAAAAAATATAAAACGCCCGACGAATTTATTTTTCGGTACGTTTTTTTATGCTTTCGTATTTATTTTTTGTTGCCATTCCTCCGCGGATGTGCCGCTCGGAAAGATTTTTTGACAATACTTTTTTCACTTCTTCATACATTCCCGCGTCTATGCAGGCGAGCCGCTCAGTAACATCTTTGTGTACAGTTGACTTGCTGACGCCGAAGTGCGCGGCTGCCGCCCGCACGGTCGAGCCGCTTGCGACGATGTATTCCCCCTCTGTGATTACTCTTTTTACTATATATTCCCACATAAAACATTTTCCCTCCGCCCTGCAGGGCTTATGATAGACTATGCCGAGCGATTTGCCTTTATGCAGAATTATGTCGGAACATAAGCAAAACCCGTCGATTTTTTGCGAAAACCGACGGGTTTTTTGTAATTTTGTGCTTTATTTTTCTTCGACTTTAAGTCCCCAGCAGCGGCGGCGCTTGACGAGCTGCCTGTCGAAATTCTTCCAGAGGTTCTGGACGTTTAGGTTTGTTTCAAGCTCGGGACCCGTTTCGAGGTACTTTACGCCCCTTGCAATAAGTCCTTCGAGAATGTGGTGCATGATTATTGCAACAGTACCCTTGTTTGAATGTTCGTGCTTGACGCCTATGCTCATCATATCAGCAACTTCGCAATGGTTCATAGCCTTTATGTAAGGCAACAGACCGCGGGGGAAAATGTTGCCGCGTGCCTTCTGAAGAACTTTGAGCATTGAAGGCATCACGAAGCCGTAAGCCACGACGTGGTCGTCCTTTAAAATAACCGCTGCGAATTCAGGCACGAGAACCTGGTATATGGTTGCCATTTCCCTCATCTTCTGCTTATCGTTGAGCGGGCTGGTGCCGTAGAGGTGCGCAAAACTTTCGTCCAGCACGTCGAGACATTCCATTATGTATCTGTCGAGAGATTTTTTGTCCTTTTTCAGCAGCGTTTTTACATCGAGAATTTCGTAGCCGCCCCTCTTTTTTATAGCTTCGGCGAGGCGGGCAAGGCGGGGATCCATCTCCGAAGGCACTGCCATGCGGTAACAGTTCCAATCCACTACTTTGTATGCGCCTAACTTTTCCATGTGTTCGACATAGTAGGGATAATTGTAAATTTCTATGTATGTACTGTCCTTATCGAAACCGTCGATGAGCATGCCCTCTTCGTTGAGGTCGGAAAAGGATATGGGACCGATGATTTCGTCCATGCCGAGTTCCCTCGCCCAGTCGAAAAGTTTATCGAAAAGAGCCTTCGTAACTTCAAAATCGTCTATAACGTCGAAGCGCGTGAAGCGAAGCTGCTTAAGTCCCGTTTTGTTGTTGGAACCTCTGTGCCATATGCCTGCTATTCTGCCCGCTATTTTTCCGTCCTTGTAGGCGAGGAACATCTTGCAGTCGGCAAAGCGGAAAGCGTCGTTGACGTTGGGGTCGAATTCGGCGAATTCGTCCGCATATAAATTGGGCGCGGCGTATTTGTTGCCTTTATACAAATCTATGAGAAATTTGAAAAACTGCTTTTTGCCGCGTTTGCCCGATACCTGTTTAACTTCTATCATATTCTCTTCAATCTCCGTTTGGATATATACTGATTTTATCACCTGCAATACATTTTGTCAAATTATGTCGAAAATCTCAGGCATAAAATAAAATAAAAAATTCCCGCCGAAAGCGGGAATTTTATTATTAATCAATTTTTATCGTCGGAACGGAAAATGAGATTATCGTCCTTGACGTCTATGGTTACGGTTTCGCCGTTAAGCACTCTGCCTGCGAGAATTTCGTCGGACAATCTGTCCTCCACCCTGCGCTGAACCACCCTCTTGAGGGGGCGGGCGCCGTATTCGTCGCTGTAGCCTTCGTCTATTAGTTTATCCATAGCCTCGGGCGTTATTTCGAGAGTGATGTTCCTGTCCTTGAGCCTTTCGCGCAGACCGTCGATTATCTTATAGCATATTTTGCCCGTCTCTTCCTTGGTGAGCTTGCGGAAGATTATGATATCGTCCACCCTGTTGAGGAACTCGGGTTTGAAAGACTGGCGAAGAGCATCCATAATGTTATCCTTCATGTCGTCGTAGCCGTCGCTCTGCTCTCCCCCTCCGAAGCCGAAGCTGGTCATCTTTTTAATCTGGCTCGCACCGACGTTGGAAGTCATTATGATTATCGTATTTTTGAAATTGATAAGTCTGCCCTTGCTGTCGGTAAGTCTGCCGTCGTCGAGTATCTGCAAAAGAATATTGAAGACGTCGGGATGAGCTTTTTCTATTTCGTCGAACAGAACGACGGAATAAGGCTTTCTTCTGACCCTTTCGGTGAGCTGACCGCCGCTGTTTTCTTCGTAGCCGATATATCCCGGAGGCGCACCGATGAGTTTTGACACGGTGTGCTTTTCCATATATTCCGACATATCCAGCCTTATCATTAGTTTTTCGTCGCCGAACATTTCCTCTGCGAGCGCTTTGGCAAGGTCGGTTTTACCCACGCCCGTAGGTCCGACGAATATGAACGAGCCTATGGGTTTGTTTGCTTCGTTAAGTCCCGCCCTCGCACGCCTTATTGCGCGGCAAACGGCGGAAACCGCCTCCTCCTGTCCGACTATCCTCTTGTGCAGATTGTCTTCGAGGTGAAGAAGCTTTTCGCTCTCCTGCTCGGTAAGCCTCAAAACGGGTACGCCCGTCCAGCCGCTGACGATTTTTGCGATTTCGTCGCTGCCTATCGTGGGAATGGCTGCGTGGTTGCCAGGACGCCATTCGGAACCTATCGATTTGATTTTTGCCTGAACGTCGTTGATTTCATCGACGAGTTTCTGCGCCTGCGTGTAATTTTCGCCGCGGGCAGCCTTTGTCTTTTCCATATTCAGGCGCTTTAACTTTTCCTCAAGTTCCTTAAGCTCTGCGGGGGAATTGTAACTGTCCAGACGGGCGCGCGAAGCCGCTTCGTCTATAAGGTCGATTGCCTTATCGGGAAGGTATCTGTCGGTTATATATCTGTCCGAAAGCGTCGCGGCAGCTATTATCGCCTCGTCGGATATGACGACTTTGTGGTGAGCTTCGTATTTGTCGCGCAGTCCGCGGAGAATTTCTATCGTGTCTTCGACAGTCGGCTCGTCTACCTGTACGGGGGTGAAACGGCGCTCGAGTGCGGCGTCCTTTTCGATATATTTGCGGTATTCTTCGAGCGTGGTCGCGCCTATCGTCTGCAATTCGCCGCGAGCGAGCATGGGCTTTAAAATATTAGCCGCGTCCATGTTGCTTTCGGTTGAAGAGCCTGCTCCGACGATGTTGTGAATTTCGTCTATGAAAAGAATGATGTTGCCGTTAGTTTTTATGCTGTCGATGGCGTTTTTGAGCCTTTCTTCGAAATCGCCCCTGTATTTCGAGCCTGCAACCATGCCTGCAAGGTCGAGAGAAAAGACTATTTTGCCCTTGAGAAGGTCGGGGACCTGGTTATTCACTATTGCCTGGGCAAGTCCTTCCACTACCGCCGACTTGCCTACGCCCGGTTCTCCTATGAGTACGGGATTGTTCTTGGTTCGGCGGGACAGAACCTGAATTATTTTGTCTATTTCCTTTTTTCTGCCTATGACGGGGTCGATTTTGCCCTCGCTCGCCTTCTGCGTGAGGTTGGTGCCGTACTTGGCAAGGTCGGAATCGAGACTCTCGGACTTATACTTGCCGTATTCGTTCTTCGGAAGGCGGGAAGACGATTTTTTCTGCCTGGGCGAAGAATTTTCTTCAAAGAAACTTTCCATCGATGAATTGAAGGGCGACATAAAATCGTCCTCGCCCTCATTATCCTCGTTGCTTATGAGCATTTCGAGGCGTGAAGCGAGTTTTGTGAGATTTGCACCTATCGCGCGCAGTATGCGCATGGCAAGGCATTCGGGAGCTTCCATTACTGCATAGAGAAGATGTTCCGTTCCGGCAAGAGCGTTGTCGCCTCCGTAATCTATGGCTATTTCGACCGCGCGCTCGAGCATGTGCTTGGTACGGGGCGTAAAGCCGTCTATAGTCGAATTGCGGTCGGCTGAATTTATGAGATAGTGTCTGAATTCGGCTTCGTTGACTTCGCAGGCGTTGAGTACCCTGAACGCCGTGCATTCTGGCGTGGCGAGCATGGAATAAACTATATGCTCGCTTCCTATGTACGAAGTGCCAAGCCCGTCTGCAATTTCCTGCGAACGCGCTATGACGTACTGAAGATTTTGTGAAAATCTTTTATTATCCATTGTCTGCACCTCCTTTAGTGCGGTGTGGGCAAGAAGCGCGTTATTTTATGCTCTTGCGTATATGCGCGGATACATACTCCGCGCGGAAACTGTCCCTCTCGTCGGCGGTAAGTTTTCTGCCTGCGAGGTGGTTGATGTTTGATGGTTTCATCTTTATCATAAGTTCGTCTACCCGACTTATTCCGTCCGACGAAAAATAGCCGAGGCATATGCCGAGTTTGAGGTTGGCGCACAGCTTTTCGAATTCCGCGCTGTCGAGCATGACGCAATTTGTGAGTATGCCGTACGAGCGCATGCATCTGTCTTTAATTCTCACGGCGTCCGCGCCCGTAAGAAGTTTCTCCCTTTCCGCCGCCTCCATCTGCGCGACGCGCCCGACGACCTGCTCGACCTGTGAAAGTATTTCTTCCTCGGTTACTCCCAGAGTTACTTCGTTGGAAAGCTGATACATGTACCCTTCCGCCTGGCTGCCCTCGCCGTACATTCCCCTGACGGTAAGTCCCAGCCTGTTCGCGCTGGAAATTATTCTGGGAATATAGTTAGCCATGGTGAGCGCGGGAAGAAAGAGCATTACGGATGCCCTTAAGCCCGTGCCGAGGTTGGTGGGACATGCCGTGAGATAGCCGAGCTGTTCGTCGTACGCAAACTGCAAAGAGCGGGCGATTATGTTGTCTTTCTGCGACATGGTGGCATAAGCCGAACGCAGAGAATAGCCTTTTTCTATGCACTGTTCGCGGAGGTGGTCCTCCTCGTTTATCATAATAGATATATTCTGTTTTTCGTTTATGACTACGGCGGAATAGTGAGGTCGCTTGAGAAGCAAGGGGCTTACGAGGTGATTTTCCACAAGGTTTAAAGCCTCCTCCTCGGCGATGCCGTCCATATAATACAGTCTGAATTCGTCTATCTTATTTATCGCAGAGGAAACCGCCCTTATTATTTCCTTCGCCTGCTTATCGTTTTTGAGCCTCGCGGGGAAGGGATATGAATTGAGGTTTCTGGCAAGGCGTATGCGCGAAGACACAACCGTGTTTTCAAGATTTTCAGTCATTCGCGCCCCCTCCCATAATTCTGCGTTTGATGGCTGTCATCTGCCTGTTCAGTCTGTCGGCGGCATGAAAGTCTCCGCGGGTGAGAGCCGCTTCGAGCTGGTCCTGCAAATCTTTGAGACGAATTCTTAGGTCGTGTTCGGAAGAATGGTCGCCCCCCTCCTTGCCGACGTGCTTGGTTTTGCCCTGGATGCGGGCTATGTAAGGCAATATTTCATCCTTGAAAACGTCGTAACAGCTGGGGCAACCCATAAGTCCCGTCTTTTCGTAATCTTCAAAGCTCATGCCGCACAGCGAGCAGACCTTCTGCCCTTTGCGGCGCGGATTGTCGAAAAGTCCGTTGAAAAGCGCGTTCATAACAGTGTTTTCAAACTCGCCGTATTTTTTCGCATAACATTTTTCGCACAGATGTACGGCTACAGTTTCGCCGTTTACGGTGTCTATGAAATTGACCGTTGCAGGGTTTTTACCGCAATCCTGGCAGGTAATTGGCATTTTTACTCCGTTAATTAAAATACTTCACATAATATTATAAAGCAATTTTGAAATTAGTAAACAGTTTTTTGCACTTTGTCAATTTTTAAGTTACAAGCCGCATTTTTGAGCTCAATTTTAATTGAAAAATTAACGAGCTTATGTTATACTCGTTATGATTGAAAATGCTCGTGCGCCGATTTCCTTATCAAGGACGGCGTTCATAAAATTTTGGAGGAACAAGTAATGCAATATTCAAAAGACGTTGAAAACATGATTTGCGTTGCCAAGGGCGTTTCCGGAAGATTTGAACACGGCCCCGCTCCCATACCCGAGGAAGGTCAGTGGATTCAGGCAAAGGAAATCAAGGACATCAAAGGTCTTACCCACGGCGTGGGCTGGTGCGCACCCCAGCAGGGCGCGTGCAAGCTGACCCTTAACGTAAAGGACGGCATCATTCAGGAAGCACTCGTCGAAACCATCGGTTGCTCAGGCATGACCCACTCTGCAGCTATGGCTGCAGAAATTCTGCCCCATAAAACCATACTCGAAGCGCTCAACACCGACCTCGTGTGCGACGCAATCAATACCGCTATGAGAGAACTCTTCCTGCAGATAGTTTACGGCAGATCGCAGTCGGCTTTCTCCGACGACGGTCTGGTTATCGGCGCAGGTCTCGAAGACCTCGGCAAAGGTCTGCGTTCGCAGGTCGGTACCATGTACGGCACCGCTGCAAAGGGCGTAAGATACCTCGAAATGGCTGAAGGCTATGTTCTTTCGATGGCTCTCGACAAGAACAACGAAGTCTGCGGATATAAATTTGTTTCGCTCGGCAAAATGACCGACTTCATCAAAAAAGGTCTCACCCCCGACGAAGCATACGCTAAATCTATCGGCACTTACGGCAGATACAGCAAAGAACAGGGCGCCGTTAAGTACATTGACCCCAGAAACGACAAGGAGGTTGACTGATTATTATGGCACTTTTTGAAGGTTATGAGAGAAGAGAAGCCAAAATTCTTGGCGTTCTGAAAGAATACGGCATTAATTCCATCGAAGAATGCAGGGACATCACACTTGCAAAGGGCGTTGACTGCGATAAAATCGTGCGCGGCACGCAGCCTATCTGCTTCGAAAACGCAGTCTGGGCTTACACCGTTGGCGCGGCAATCGCAATCAAAAAAGGCTGCACCAAAGCCGCTGACGCCGCAGCAGCCATCGGTATCGGTTTGCAGAGCTTCTGCATTCCCGGTTCGGTTGCAGAAAACAGAAAAGTAGGTCTCGGACACGGCAACCTCGGCGCAATGCTCCTTTCCGAAGATACGGACTGCTTCTGCTTCCTCGCAGGACACGAGAGCTTTGCAGCAGCCGAAGGCGCTATCAAAATTGCCGAAAACGCTAATAAAGTACGCGTTAAGCCTTTGAGAGTTATCCTCAACGGTCTCGGCAAAGACGCGGCTTACATCATTTCGAGAATTAACGGTTTCACTTATTGCAGAACGCAGTTCGACCCCTACACCGAAACGGTTAAAGTTGTCGACACGGTCTCCTTCTCCGACGGTCCCCGCGCAAAGGTAAAGTGCTACGGCGCAGACAACGTTCCCGAAGGCGTTGCTATTATGAAACTCGAAAACGTTTCCGTTTCCATAACGGGCAACTCTACCAACCCCACCCGCTTCCAGCATCCCGTTGCAGGCACTTACAAAAAATGGTGCGTTGAAAACGGCATTAAGTACTTCTCGGTTGCTTCCGGCGGCGGCACGGGCAGAACGCTCCACCCCGACAACATGGCTGCAGGTCCTGCAAGCTACGGCATGACCGATACGATGGGCAGAATGCACTCCGACGCGCAGTTCGCAGGTTCCTCCTCCGTTCCCGCTCACGTCGAGATGATGGGTCTCATCGGTATGGGCAACAACCCCATGGTCGGCGCAACCGTTGCAGTTGCAGTTGCAATTCAGGAAGGAATGAATAAGTAATTTCGGCTTAAACATTGCTTTATTCAACTTAATTTGAATTTTACGCTCGGCGGCGTTCGGAAAATACCGAACGCCGCCATTTACTTTTTGCAGTGAAATTTAAAATTTTTAAATGCCTCCTCCTATTATAAATTTGTCGTACAAAATTAAAAAATGGCATTAAATTACTTTGACAATACAAATTTACAATATTATAATAATGCTTATTGTAATAATACTTACTATTTTCGGAGAAATATGAGAAATTCTTTTCATTACGCATTTATGAAGGCATATTTCAGCTTTCACCGCGCGGTTATGGACATGGCTAAAGCCGAAGGTCTTACCTCGGGACAGCCTAAAATACTTGAATTGCTTTCGCAGGGCGACGGCGTTGAGCAGAAATACATTGCCGAACATTGCGAGATAGAGAGCGCCACGGCTGGCAGCATTTTAAACAGAATGGAAAGCGCGGGGCTTATCGAAAGAAAGAGATTGGACGGCAACAGGCGTTCGCTGTTCGTTTTTCTGACTGAAAAGGGCAAAGAAGCGGCTTTTAAGGTACAAAATATCTTTGTCGAAGCCGAAAAAAAAGCCTTTGACGGCATTGACGACCAAGAAAAAATTGTGCTTTGCGAAAAACTGAAAAAAATATATGCAAATACGAACAATTCGGAGGACACGGCATGGTAGCAGATGAAAATACGGCAGATAAGGGCGTTATGGACAGCTCCTGCAATGACGAAGAGGCAAATTCGCAACAGAAAAACAAACTTTCGCGCGAGCAAATAGTTGAAAAAGTAACCGAATATGTTAAAAGATGTCTTTTTTTATGCGTGGGGCTTGTAATTATGTCGTTCGGCGTGGGACTTTCGATAAAAGCTCAACTCGGCACATCCCCTATTTCGAGCATTCCCACTGTTTTATTCTACATAACGGGACTTTCAGTTGGTACAACCACCATTATCGTTAACACAATAATAGTGCTTTTGCAGGTTGTTCTTTTAAGAAAGAGATTTAAACTCTTTCAGCTCTTACAGATACCCGTTTGCGTAGTTTTCGGCTTGCTGTGCGACGTTGCGCTCGCTTGCCTGACAAACGTTGCGCCCACCCAATACTGGGCGCAGTGGCTCATCTGCATTGCGGGAATTGTTCTCGTTGCAATAGGCGTAAGTTTTGAGGTTGCGGCAAATGTTATAACGCTTGCAGGCGAAGGGCTTGCTCTCGCCCTTTGCACGCTCATGCCGAAAGTTAAGTTCGGATAGAGAGAAATCTCAAGTATACTTTTTAAGGAGACCTTATGACAGATTTTACAGATGAAAACCAGACTTGTCCCACCGTGGCTTACCAGCTTTCATCGGTATGCGTACCCGTTACCGTAACGCCCTATGCAAAAGCAGGCTCAACGGTTACTAAATGTTGTGCAAAACCCGTTGTAACTGCGGGAAAATATATTTGCGACGGCGTTAAAAACGGGCAGTGCGTGTTTACGATAAGTCAGGATATTTGCGTTGAAGTGCCCGTTGAATTCGGTGCAGTTGCCAGCGTAGGCGATGCTTATGTAGGTTGCAACGGCGCAAGCGCGGACGATATCTGCACCGATTGCGCAATCGCAGCGGCTACAAATACGGTAAGTCCCGTGACAAATGCGGACAATTAATTATTGCGCCGCATAAAAACGCATTTGTCTGAATTTTCAGAAATCTGATTGAATGACAAACTGCCCTCTCCTGTATCGGAGAGGGCAGTAATGTTTTTTGTTTTTGCAGGGCGGAAGGCAACTTCCGCTCTGCTTTAATTACTCAATACAAAGTTTTACCGCTCTGTATGGAATTGGTTAGTTAAGCCGCGGGGCTGAGAACAATGAGGAACAAGTTCATCGTGTCGCCCTTGGTTATCGTATGCGTGCCTGCTTCGAGCGTGGTAGATACGGTTGCGCAACCATCACCCTGTACGGAGGTGTACTTGGTTCCGTCAATCTTAATACCCTTGCCAGCTTCCAAAACATACAACGTTACAACCTGCTTGCCGGAAAGATTGAGCGTTACATTGGTAGAACTTTCAATCTTAAGGCATTCGGAATACGATACTCCGTTATATACTACAGTACCCTTGCTGCCGCTGAGGTTACCGCTGACAGTTACAATCGAAGCATGATTGCCGTAGTAGTTTTCATCGCCGGAAACGAAGGAAATTATCGTAGTCTGGGTTGCGAACTCTTCATACTTTTCAAGCAACGTCGCATACTTGGACTTTTCTTCAGCAGTGAGTATCTTTGAAACGACGTCAGCATCAAGCTTGTTGTATGCGTTAACTATTGCACTGATATCTGACATGCCTGCGTCAACGGAAGTTGCTGCAAGGTCTGCCTTGAAGTCATAAACTGCAAGAACGCCTTCGAGATATGCCATGCCGTTAGTTACCTTGTCGTAGCGGTCGCCGCCGACTTCGGTCATCTGTTCCTGATCGAGCATTCTGTATGCGTCGTATGCTTCAACATACTTGTCATATGCCTGCTGTACTGCCGTCTGGTTGGTTACATCGATTGCCGTCGTTGCCGTAAGAGCATCGATGAGCTTGGTTACATTAGTAACTTCAAACTGTTCGAACGCAGTTTCTGCGGCTACGAGGACATCATAGTTGGATACGCTTGCCTGCTGTGCAGTAGTGAGTGCGTTGTATGCCGTACGAGCTTCATTGATTGCAGCAAAGCTGTTTTCGGTTACTTCGCCTATCTTATCGATAAGGGCGATAACGTTAGATACCTTTGCGTTGCCAATCTGTGCTTCGGCATCGGTGAGCTTGGTTACGAGCGAAGAGCTGAACGAAGCCTTTTCGGATGCAGTGAGAGCATCATATGCCTTTCTTGCCGCAACAACAGCCTCTTCAGCGCTTATGTCGACTGAATCGGGTATTGCATTGATGGCATCAATTGCAGCCTGAACGCGAGCATCGGAAGAAGCGCCTGTATCTTCGAACTTAATCGAGCTGATGGTGAATTCCTTATCCTTGATACCAGATGCTATTATGTAAGTACCAGCGGGAAGTACGACTGTTACGCTGCCGTTAATCTTGCCTGCATAGAGAGTACCGTCGCTGCCGATAAGTTCGCCTGCCGCTGCGCCGCTTCCTGAGCCGGAAAGAGTTATCTGAGCTTCGCTTGTAAGCGTGAAGGTTACAAGCTGTCCCTTACCCTTTACAGTACCGCCTGACGTACCGGAAATGTTGGTGAATGCAAGACCGTTTACGTACTGAACGGAAGTCGTCTTGGTTACCTGCGAAAGGTCTACGGTAAGTCCGTTTTCGCCTACAGATACGCTCTGGGTAGGATTAATCTCGTTCATATCTACAGCTGCGTTGTAATGTCCGTTAGAGCCTGCAGTTTCAATAACTTCTCTGCGCGCCGTTACAGAGTCGGTTACGTAGTAATCATTGAGATAGAACAGAGTTGAGCTTGTATCGAACTTGCTGTAGTCTGTGCCGTTGTATGCGCAGTTGTTTGAAACTGCTGCATTTCTGTCAGTTACCTGCGAAGGTATATCGTCATAGCAAGCATAGAATGTGTTGCCATAGAACTTGATCGTACCGCCGCTGCCTGAAACTATGTTCTTGCAGCCGTCGAAGTAGTTGTTTTCAACGAACAGATAGCTGTTAGCTCTGGGCGAAATTACATAAGAGAGCGTTGCTCCGGGTTCGCCGTAGAGGTAGTTGTTATAGAAGTGGATGTTTGCCTGTCTTGCGAGAGGTATACGAGAACCGCAGTTCTTCCACATGTTGTGGTGCATGGTTATGTTATACTGCAACGACGAGTCGGAAGAGCCGATAAGGTTGGTCTTGTGGCATCCTTCGAGGTAGTTGTATGCGAAAGTATAATAGTAACCGCGCTTGAAGTCGCACGAACCGTCACCTTCTGCCTTATCGCTTTCAGCGGGCTTGCCGCAGAAGCCGGGCATGAACGTGTTGTTGTGGACCCAGCAACGCTGTACGGGAACGGTGATTACAGAACCTTCCTGAATACCTTCCATACCGATTGCATCTTCGGGATAGTTGGCAAAGGTTATGTTGCGGACTTCAAAGCTTTCGCCTTCATGTACGCCATAATCAGTCATATCACCTGTTGCAGCAATCACATGGAAGCCCCAACCGAAGATCTGGGAATCTTCGCCGATACCTTCGATTGTAAGGTTATAAACGTCGGTCATACGAGCCATACGTCCGTTGTCGCCTACCGAACCGCCGTTTTCGGTGCTGTCGTATGCGGTAAGACCGGAAATTTCGCTCTGTGCGCCGTCGCTTGCAACTTCTGCATTGACCTTGCCTACAATTCTTATTGCTACTGCGCCGTAATCGTCGCATGCTGCCTTGATACCGTAAGTCTCTTTATCGGTGTACTGTCTGTTGTTGAGGAAGTAACCTATGCTCTTATCCGTGCCTGCCTCGAAATATTTATCGATGCTTACAGAGGAAAGAGATTTGGTTGCGTCGCTGTAAACATATGCGTCGTTAGAAATATTGTTCTTATTCTCGTCGGTAACATAGATAACGAGTGCGCCGTCCTTGAGCGTGCCGTCGTCATCGTATGCGCCTATACCGTTAGTATAGTTGAAGTGTGCATAACCCGAACGGTCATAAGCTTCAACATTTATGTCTTCAAGGACAACATCCTTATTTGCTATTAATATCTTGAGGTCATACTTGTCAGGGGAAATACCGATTACGTCAACCCTTACCTGACCGTCTACTACTCTTATCTGCTGGCTTGCTACATCGTACCACGTATTAGCGTTTGCTACGCTGTACTGTGCAGTAATGCCGCTTGCATCGGAAGTCTTGAGTACTGCATACATGCTTTCGTTGTATGCGCCGTAAGCATCGATATTGTCAAGCACGGACGTATCGATATGATAACCGCATACCGTGCAGGTATCTTCTGCATTGAAGCTGTGTTCGGCTCTCGTGCTTTCATCTACTTCGCCGCATCTGGTGCAGGTCTTATAGTGCGTGACGCTGTCATACTCCCAAGCACCGAGAGTATGTCCGAGAGCATTGGTAACTATATCGATCTCATTGGTTTCAGTAGTTGCGTCAGCGTTGAGATAGTACTTGTCGCACGCGGTGCAATACCAGTATTCGACATTGCCCTGAGCCGTGCAGGTTGCAGCAACTGCCGCATGATGTTCGAGCGTATGAGCGCTGAGCGCTTTTATATCAGCTTCGGTGAGAACCTGGGTGCAAGCTGAATCCTTGAACATCGTTCCGCAACCGTCGCAAATATAATATTTGGTAAGATCAGAACCCGTGCATGCGCCTTTGATAGCAACTTCGCGAGCCGAGTGGGTGTGTCCCTCTATGTAGCCGCAAACCGAGCAAGCTCCGCCTGCGCCGTTGGTGTCGTGTGCTGCAAAGTCAAGTTTTTCATTGCAGCCGTTGAGGCATACATGCCAATGACCAGTTTCGTCATAGGACCATGCAGTGCTTGCGCTGTGTCCCGTTGCTGGAACTATAGTTTGTTCAAGGGTTATTTCGTTCTTGCCCTCTGCGTCGGAATAGTACTTGCCGCAATCGGGGTCAGAGCACTGCCAGTAAGCAATATTGCCTGCTTCCGTGCAAGTTGCAGCATGAGCATCCTTTACGAGTACGAGAGTGCATATATGAGGTGCGTAATATTCTGTTGCTTTAAGGTTAGTAATTTTTGCTGAGTTTACAGTTACAATGGTATAAGTGCCTGCGGGCAACTTATCAACCGATACAGATGTAGCGTTCTTTGAAAGAACGGTAACAGGATATACAACCGTACCGTCGGCAGCAGTTATCGAAACAGTAACTTCTTTATTGCTCGAACCGGAAACAGCCGTGAAACTTATACCGTTTTCGTCGCCGGAAAGAACAACAGTAATACTTTTACCCTGTGAATTTACCATAGATGAACCATCATGGTAAACGCCTGCATCAACAGTGAATATATCAACCGTTATTGCCTCAGTAGTTTTATTCGTACTGCTTGTGCAACCGGGTGCCTTAGAAGCGAATTCTACATAATTGAAATTATGGGTTATGGTTTCGCCATCGGGGGTTTCCGTGCTTGCGTCTTCTACGGTTACGACGCAGGTTGCTGTCTTATTGCCGTCTGCCGTGGTTACCGTAATGGTTGCTTCGCCTGCTTTGAGCGTGGTTACCTTGCCGTTGCTGTCTACGGTTGCAACTGCAGTGTTGTCAGACTTCCAGCTTACGGCTTTATTGGTTGCGTTTGCAGGAGCAACGGTTGCTGTAAGGGTGAATACATCGCCCGTTTCAACCGTTATAGTAGCTCTGTTGAGCGATACGCCCGATACGGAAACGGTAGCTGCCGTTACGGTTACAACGCAGGTTGCTGTCTTGTTGCCGTCTGCCGTGGTTACCGTAATGGTTGCTTCGCCTGCTTTGAGCGTGGTTACCTTGCCGTTGCTGTCTACGGTTGCAACTGCAGTGTTGTCAGACTTCCAGCTTACGGCTTTATTGGTTGCGTTTGCAGGAGCAACGGTTGCTGTAAGGGTGAATACATCGCCCGTTTCAACCGTTATAGTAGCTCTGTTGAGCGATACGCCCGATACGGAAACGGTAGCTGCCGTTACGGTTACAACGCAGGTTGCTGTCTTGTTGCCGTCTGCCGTGGTTACCGTTATGGTTGCCTGTCCTGCCTTAACTGCAGTTACTTTACCGTTGTTATCTACGGTTGCGACTGCGTTATTGTCGGATTTCCAGGTTACATCCTTATTGGTAGCGTCCGAAGGAGTTACAGTAGCTGTAAGCGTTTCGTTCTGTCCTTCGGTGAGGCTCAATGTGTTTTTATTGAGGGTTACGTTGGTTACGGAAACAACGTCGGAGCTTACGGTTATGACGCAGCTTGCCGACTTGTTGCCGTCTGCCGTCGTAACGGTGATGGTTGCCTGTCCCGCAGCATGCGCGGTTACCATACCGTTATTATCTACGGTTGCAACGGCGGTATTGTTGGACTGCCAGGATACAGATTTATTGGTAGCATTGGAAGGAGCTACGGTCGCAACAAGGGTGAGCGTGCCGTCTATTGCCATTTCCGCAGTTTCACGATCGAGAGTAACGCCCGTAACATTTACTACGGGTGCCGTAACGGTTACGGTGCAGGTATCTTTGAATGCGCCGTCTGTCGTGGTTACGGTAATTACGGTTGTACCTGCGCCCTTTGCGGTTACTTTACCGTTGCTTTCTACAGACGCAACGGAAGGATCGCTTGAACTCCAACTTACAGTATTGGTCGTAGCATTTGCGGGTTCAACTGTAGCAGTAAGAGTTTCGCTGCCGCCTACTACCAAAGACAGAGTATTTTTGTTGAGCGATACGCCTGTAACGGATACAACGTTATCGCTTACTGTTACGGTGCAGGTTGCGGTTTTATTGCCGTCTGCCGTCGTAACGGTGATAACGGCAGTACCTGCCGCCTTAGCCGTAACAACGCCGCCAGAAACAGTTGCAACAGTTTCGTTGTTCGATGACCAGGATACAGCCTTATTTGTAGCGTCGGAAGGCTCAACGGTTGCAGTCAGGTTGAGAGTTCCGCCTACTTTGACCGAAGCGGTCGACTGATTAAGGCTTACGCCTGTAACTTTAATATCAACGATGGGTGTACCGTATCCGCAGGTTACGCAGACACCGTTTTCAAACGAATGCGCTGCGACATCCGTCTTATCGCCGCAACGAGAGCATTCATGCCAATGGTTATCGGCGTCGAATGTCCATTCGTTTTCCCATACATGTCCGAGAGCGGGGATGACGAGGTCGTCAGCGGAAAGAACTTCCCTGTCGCCGTTTGCATCATAGTAGTTTCTGTCACAGCCGTCGCAGTGCCAGTACTCTATGTTACCGTCGTCTTCGCACGTTGCGTCAACAGCGAGAATGTGCGACATTTTGTGATTGTGTCCCTCTTCGGGGGTTGCGCACGCAGCCGTGAACACAATCATGAACGCCATTATCGCAGCTAAAAACGCAATAAAGGTCTTTTTCATACATTCCTCCAACAGTTTTATTAAAACGCATGCAAAAAATTATATTGACAAAATTCAACAAATTTGATTGCAACGTTTAACATCCGATTAAAATAATGGTAAATTTAACTAGATTTGTCAAAATTTAATTTATTTTTTTACGTTTCGCAAATAAATAACAAATTCTGCACCATTATTACAACAATCATAACACACGAAATTTAAAAAATCAACAAAAATTTATATTTATTCACAAATTAACACAAATTTTTTTATTGCTTGTCCTCACGGCAAAAACAAAATTCTTATACAATAAATTATAATAATAACTACTTTCATATTCCTCATCCAGTAAAAAATATTTTTTTGACAAAAATACAAAATTAAATTTAAATTCTGAATTAAGATTAAAAAGTCGGGCATGTAAATTACAAGCCGCTGATTATGCAAAATTTTAATGCGCAGAATTATTCTGTACGCTTTAAAATCTTGAGGCGAAGTAAAATATGCAAAATGTGGCTGACACGCAAAACAAAACGCAGCGACATGCAGAACATGCCGCAGCATTAAGTTTCCGAATTAAAGAAAAAGTTAATTTATACCTGCCCGTTAAAATGTAAAAAAATGCGCCACGCTTTCTGACTTAAACGATACACACGATCACTATATACATTATTATAAATAAGGCAATTAGTGATGTTATTTAAGATAAATTTAATGAAAAAACGAATGAAGCAATAAAATGACGCATTTTTCCGATTGTCCTTACCTCTGCTTTGCAACAACTTTTAAAAGCTGCTGCATGCTTGCATGTTCACATATATGACTGAACAGATATGAATGCGATAAATCTTGTTTTGCACTACAAATTTATTTAATTATGTTAATTAACTGATATTTTATTTAATACAATATATACAGTTATTACAGATAATACAAGTAAGGAAAGTAAGTGTTTTTACTGTCTGATTAAAAAAATAAAAAGCCGCGGCGGGTAAACCGCCGCGGCTTTTCAGTTAATCAGTGCATGAAAAACTTAATCATTTTATACTTTTTGTCCGTATATGGCTGATAACGAACGGGCATATCTATCTTGGTTGATTTATTTACTATGGATTTTTTATGCGTGAAGCACATAAAGCCTTCCTCGCCGTGATATGAGCCCATACCGCTTTCGCCCACTCCGCCAAAGCCCATTTCGGTTGTGGCGAGATGAATTATCGTGTCGTTGACGCAGCCTCCGCCGAACTGACACCTTTCCGTTACCCTTTCCACCGCCTCTTTATCTTCTGAAAACATATAAAGCGCCAGCGGGTGAGGATGTGAATTTATATCGTCTATTAACGAGCCAAGGTCTTCAAAAGTCATTACAGGAAGTATCGGACCGAAAATCTCTTCGCCCATAACGGCGTCGTCTCTGGTTACGTTGTCCATTATGGTCGGCGATATGCGCAAACTCTTTTCGTCCGTCTGTCCGCCGAAGCAAACTTTATTTTCGTCTATGAGCGAAACTATTCTGTCGAAGTGCTTTTTGCTTATAATCTTTCCGTAATCCGCGTTTTCCAAAGGATATTCGCCGTACTGACGGACAATTTCCCTCTCTATCGCCTCGACGAGTTTATTTTTTATGCTCTTATGCGCGATAATATAGTCTGGCGCGACGCAGGTTTGTCCGCAGTTGAGGAACTTTCCGAACACTATTCGCCTTGCCGCAATGTCTATTTTTGCGCTTTCGTCCACTATGCAGGGGCTCTTGCCGCCAAGCTCCAAAGTTACGGGTATGAGCCTTTCGGCTGCCTTGCGCATGACTTCCTTGCCCACGGCTACGCTGCCGGTGAAGAAAATTTTATCGAAAGGCATATCGAGAAGCTGCGCGTTTTCCGCCCTGCCTCCGAGCACCGTAGTTACATGCTCGGGCGCAAAAGCTTGCGAAATTATTTCGGACAATAGCTTGCTCGTTGCGGGCGAGTATGCCGAAGGCTTGGCGATAACCGTATTTCCCGCCGCGACCGCGTCGACCACGGGGTCGAGCGTGAGCATGAAAGGATAATTCCAGGGGCTCATGACAAGGACGCAGCCGTAAGGACATTTTTTGACGTAACTTCTCGCCTTAAACTGCGATAAGGGCGTGGGAACGCCTTTTTCTCTGGCAAGCTCGGGCAAGCGGTTTATCATATAATTGATTTCGGAAAGCGTCATGCCTATTTCGCTCATGTAACTTTCCGTGCCGCTCTTTCCGAGGTCTTCCTTGAGAGCCGCAAAGATGTCCTCTGTGCGACTGACGATGACAGACTTAAGTTTTTTGAGCGCTTCTATCCTGAATTTTACGGGAAGCGTTGCCCCCGTACGGAAATATGCGCGCTGTTTTTCGAGTATTTCTATCATTTTGTTTGCTCCATTATGTCGTAATATATTTTTTCAAGCGCTTTCGCATCCATAAGCACGGGTACGGGATAGAGGGGATTTGCCTCCTTGTCCGCATGCAGCGAAATCTCTTTTATATCTTTTTCGTCTACTCGAAGTTTGTCGGGTATGTTCATCGAGCGGTTGAGTTGCTCGACGAATTCTATGAATTTTTCTGCCGCAACTTTATCATCCTCGGTTGCGTCGCAGACGCCGCTTTTGCGCGAAAGATCGGCGAGCTTGCGTCGGTCGGATGAGCCGTATCTCTTTAAGACATACGGCAAAATGACGGCGTTTGCAAGTCCGTGAGGCGTGTTGTATTTTCCGCCGAGCGAATGGGCAACTGCGTGAACATAGCCGACATACGAAATCGTGAACGCAAGCCCCGCGCAATACGCCGCATACTGCATACGCCTGCGCGCATGAAGATTGTCGCCGTGTTCGTACGCTTCGAAGAGATTATACCTTATTATTTTTACAGCCTCTACCGCCAGAGCGCGCGTCTGCGCCGTCGTCGAACGACCTATGTATGCTTCAACCGCGTGCGTAAGCGCATCCATTCCCGTCGTTGCCGTAACAGATTTGGGAAGTCCTGCCGTCATCTCGGGATCGAGTATGGCATAATGAGGCGCGAGACAGAAAGAAATTATGGTGAATTTATCGCGCGTTTTTTCCTCGGTTATTACGGCGGCAATAGTCGTTTCGCTGCCCGTACCCGCCGTCGTAGGCACGGCAATGAACAGCGGCAATCTGCCGAAAACTTTTAACACGCCGCGCATCTGCTTCAAGGTCTTTTTGGGCTTTATTATGAGCGCGCCCGCGGCTTTGGCACAATCCATCGCGCTTCCTCCGCCGACGGCTATAATACAATCGCAGCCCTCTTTTTTATACATTTCCGCTGCCGCGATGACGTTTGTATCGGTAGGGTTTGCAACCGTATCGGAATACACCGCGCAGGAAATGCCGTGATTTTGAAGCGCCTTTATGAGATTGTCGCACAGACCTATGGCATAAATATTTTTATCCGTAACAATGAGCGCTTTGGCGCGTTGTTTCGATTTTAAAAGCAATGCCGCATCCTCGCTGCCCGAAAGAGGCTTAGGCTGGCGATAGGGCAAAAACGGCAAAACAAGCCTGAATGCGGACTGGAATGCGCGGCAATACAGCCTTTTAATTACATTCATCTGCGGTTTAACTGCCCTTTCGCCGCTCTCGGAAGCCCTTATGACGGAGAGTGAAAGCACATATTGCGCAAGATAGTAAAAGACAAGGCAAAGTATGCCGTAAACCCTTGCTCCGCCCGCAAAATTGCGTATTGTAAGGAACAAATCGGAAATATAAAACATTGTCGCGCCCGCGAACACGCACGCGCGCGTGCTTTTATCCATATTGAAATCGAGGGCGACGCCTATAGCTCTGCCGAGCATATAGCAGATTATGACCGCATACACAATTACCGCGGGAACGAGCTGACCGAAATCGTATTCGGGGTAAAGGAACATGAACGAAAGCGACGCCGCAACGAGCGCGGCGAACGGCAATATGGTGCGCCAGCCGACATAACTCAAAGAGCGGAAAGCACTTATAAACATAATATGCCCCAAAGCAAACAGCGCCATACCTGCAACAAAGTTAAACTCAAGGCTGACGTCGCCGGCAAAGCACAGCACCGCTGCCGCGAGCATTAAATATCTGAACGAAGGATAGCCGTTTTTATTTAGTTTTACAGTAAAGTAAACAAATGAAGCCGTGCCGAGAAGAAAAACCGCGCTGGCGACAGCCTTGAGCGCGACAGAACCGACGGCAATATAGACCGCAACCACAGCCGCGAGAACGACGGGATATATTGCGTGCGTAAGAATATACAACTTCTGATTATTATTCATTGTATCCTCCGTTGCCGCATGCGCGGCATGCGCGAATTTGCGAGAAAGACATATCGTCTGTCCCGAATATAGATTAACACAAGGCGGGCAGGTTGTCAATGCTGACCTTGTTTTATGATTGATTTTCAGGGCGTTAAACGAGATAAAAGCGCCCGTCCGACTGTAAAAATCGGACGGGCGCAAAACTTGCAAATTACTTGAATTCAATGCGATTGACGCATTAATATGCCCTTGCGAATATGACCGTATGCTTTGAAGGTTTGCCGCATACCGCGCATTTTTCGTGCGTGTTCTGCTCGGTCATTATTCTGGCGCTTGCGGCGGTTTCCGCCTTGATTGCGTCCTCGCATTCGCGGCAGCCGCACCAACCAGCGCGGACAAATTTGCCACCGTCTACGGCTGCAAGTATTCCTGCCATATCTTCGGCGTCGGTTATGCGCTCGTCGCGGCGCGCACGCGCGCTTTCGAGCATGTCTTTCTGTATTGTTTTAAGCAGCGAACTAACCTGTCCGACAACGTCGTCGAGAGCGTAAAAATCTTTGGTGCAGGTATCTCTTCTGAACAGCACGACTTTGCCGCTTTCGAGATCTCTCGGACCTACTTCTATTCTGACGGGAACGCCGCGCATTTCCCACTCGTTGAACTTCCAGCCGGGGGAATTGTCGCTGTCGTCCAGCTCTACCCTCATGCCTGCGGCTTCAAGTTTTGCCTTTATGTCTGCGCACGCTTCCATTACGCCGCCTTTCTTTGCCGCTATGGGAACTATGACCGCCTGTATGGGAGCGACTACAGGGGGAAGCACAAGTCCGCGCTTGTCGCCGTGAGCCATTATGAGCGCGCCTATAAGTCTGGTTGAAACGCCCCAGCTCGTGGTATAGCCAAGTTTCTGCGTGCCGTCCTTATCGAGGAATTTTATGTCGAACGCCTTTGCAAAGTTCTGTCCGAGATAGTGCGAAGTACCCGCCTGAAGGGACTTGCCGTCCTTCATCATGGCTTCCATGCCGAATGTGGCAACGGCGCCCGCAAATTTCTCTTTTTCCGTCTTTCTGCCCGTGAGAACGGGAATTGCAAGGCAGTTTTCGGCAAATTCTTTGTAAACGCCAAGCATTTTAAGCGTTTCTTCCATTGCCTCTTCCTCGGTGGCGTGAACGGTATGTCCTTCCTGCCAAAGGAATTCGGAAGTTCTTAAAAAAGGTCTGGTGGTCTTTTCCCATCGCATGACGTTTGCCCACTGGTTGATTAAAATGGGCAAATCGCGGTAGGACTGAAGCCACTTGGAATACATATTGCCTATTATCGTTTCGGAAGTGGGACGGATTGCAAGGGGTTCTGCGAGTTCTTCGCCGCCTGCGTGCGTAACAACCGCAACTTCGGGCGCGAAACCTTCGACGTGCTCCGCTTCCTTTGTGAAGAACGACATGGGTATGAGCAACGGGAAATATGCGTTTTTGTGTCCCGTCGCCTTGAAGCGCTTGTCGAGTTCTTTTTGAATATTTTCCCAGATTGCATAGCCGTAAGGACGGATGACCATCGTGCCTCTTACGGGTCCGTAGTCGACGAGCTGCGTCTTTATAACGACGTCGGTGTACCACTTGGGAAAATCGACGTCTATATCTGCTATCTGTTCGACGAAGTTCTGGGCGTTTTCTTTTGCCATAATGCTCTCCTGAAACTATTATTACCGAATTATTATAGCATACCGCGCACAGATACGCAAAATATTTAAGGGGCATTTTGTAAAACTTTAAAGTTTTAAAAGTAACATAAACTCCGCGGATATAGTTGTCAATGGGCGATTAATATTGTATAATTGTTGCGTATGAACTATGAAGAATTGAGAAGACTTAAAAGCGGCAGCGACGTGCGCGGAGTTGCCGTGGCTTCCGAAGGGAAGAATATTACGCTGACGGACGAAGCCGTTTATTGCATAGTTCGCGGCTTTATCGCATGGCTGAAAAGCAGAAACATCCAACCTGAAGCAATAGCCGTGGGGCACGATGTGAGAATTTCTTCCGACCGCATAGAAAAAAAAGTTGTTGAGGCGATAAACGACGCGGGACTGAACGCCGCGCTGTGCGGACTTTGCTCCACCCCGTCGATGTTCATGCTGCTGAAATCTGGAAAAGGCAATTGCGGCGCTTCAATAATGATTACCGCCTCCCACCTGCCTTACGACAGAAACGGACTTAAATTTTTTACGCCCGACGGCGGTCCAGACGGCAGCGATATTGACGAAATTTTAAAACTTGCTTCCGCCGAATGGCAGAAAGCCGAAGTAAAAACAAATAACTTTAAGCTCGATTTTATGCCCGACTACTGTCTGTCGCTGATTGAAAAAGTCAGGGCGGCGTGCGGAGAGGACTATCCCCTCAAGGGCAAAAAGATTATTGTTGACGCAGGCAACGGAGCGGGCGGATTTTTCGCCGACAGCGTATTGAAGCCCCTCGGCGCGGACACGCAAGGCAGCATATTTTTGCAGCCGGACGGGACTTTCCCCAACCATATACCTAATCCCGAGGACAAGACTGCAATATGTTTTTTGCAGAGGGCGGTGCTTGAAAGCAATGCCGACCTAGGCATAATTTTCGATACCGACGTAGACAGGGCGGGCGCCGTGGACGACGAAGGCAACGAAATTAACAGAAACGACCTTATCGCCCTCGCTTCCGCAATGGTGCTTAAAGAAAAGGGCGGCACCGTCGTAACAGACAGCGTTACGAGCGACGGACTGACTGCTTTTATTCAAAAGCTGGGCGGAAAGCACGTGCGCTTCAAGCGCGGGTACAAAAACGTTATAAACGAAGCGCAGAGGCGCTGCGATGCGGGAGAATTTTGTCCGCTTGCAGCCGAAACGAGCGGACACGTGGCGTTTTACGACAATTACTTCCTCGACGACGGAGCTTACCTCGTTACGAGAATACTTATCTGCCTCGCCGAGCAAACTAAGGCGGGAAAGAAACTTAAAAGTCTGATTGAAGAACTTCCCCGCCCCATCGAAGAGGATGAAGTGAGAATAACTTTCCTGCCCGAAGTGAGAGATTTCAGGGCGGAAGGCAATAAAATTATTGAAAACATTAAAGCCGAGGCGGAAAAAGACGATAAAATGCGCCTCGCTCCCGACAACTATGAGGGAGTTAAAGTCAGCTTCCCCGAAGACGACGGCGACGGCTGGTTCCTTGTGCGCATGAGCGTTCACGACCCCGTAATGCCCATTAACTTTGAAAGCAACAAAAAGGGCGGAAACAAAGTAATTGCGAAAAAACTTTCAGCTCTGCTTTCCCCCTTTGCTTCTTTAGACCAGACAAATCTTGATAAATTCATACAAAAGATCTGACCCACCCAATTAAGTACGGCGGGAAAAGATTTCAAATAAAAGGAGAAATTTTAAAATGTCCGTTGAGCAGAAAAGCGTAGACACAATCAGAATTCTTTCGGCTGAGGCTATCGAAAAAGCCAAGTCGGGACACCCCGGCATTTGCATGGGCGCAGCTCCCATAGGCTACGAGCTGTTTGCAAGGCACCTCAACTTCAGCTACCGCAACCCCGCATGGGATAACAGAGACAGGTTCGTCCTCTCCGCAGGACACGGCTCCATGATGCTTTATTCGCTGCTGCACCTGTTCGGTTACGACGTTACCATGGAAGACATTGTCAACTTCCGCCAGCTCGGTTCGCGCACGCCCGGTCATCCCGAATACGGCAAGACCGCAGGCGTCGAAACGTCTACGGGTCCCCTCGGTCAGGGCGTCGGCAACGCGGTAGGTTTTGCCGTTGCGGAAGCTCACCTCGCCGCTCTGTTCAACAGACCCGGTTTCCCCGTCGTTGACCACTACACCTATGTTCTTACTGGCGACGGATGCCTCGAAGAGGGCATTGGCTACGAAGCATGCTCATTTGCAGGCACGCAGAAACTGGGAAAACTCATTCTTCTTTACGACTGCAACGACATCACCATTGAAGGCAATATGAAAAACACCTTCTCCGAGGACGTCGCAACGAGATTTATCGCCCAGGGCTGGCAGGTGCTGCGCGTAAACGACGCAAACAACCTCTTCACCCTCGGCGACGCGATAGAAAAAGCTAAAAAGGAAACCGAAAGACCTACCATTATCATCTGCAAGTCGGTCATTGGCTACGGTTCTCCCCTCGCAGGTTCTGCCGATTGCCACGGCGCGCCCATAGGCGAGGCTAATATTGCCGCAACAAAGGAAAAACTCGGCTGGACGGAAGCGCCCTTCACCGTTCCCGAAGACGTTAAAAAGCACTGCCTCGACCTGGCAGAAGAACGCTCCGCAAAAGAGCGCGAATGGAACGAACTCTTCGCCGAATACGAAAAAGCTTACCCCGTTCTCGCCGCAGAATACAGGCGCTTTATGAGCGGCATTGATCCCGACTGGGATGAAGTTAAAAATCAGCTTCCCGCATTCGACAAGCCCGAAGCAACCCGTTCGTGCGGCGGCAAGGTACTCAACGCAATAGCTAAAAATCTTCCCAATGTAATGAGCGGCTCGGCAGACCTCGCTCCCTCGACCAAAACCGAACTCAAGGGCTGCGAATACTTCTCGCCCGAACACAGGGAAGGTTGCAACATACACTTCGGCATACGCGAACACGCCATGGCTGCAATATGCAACGGCATTCAGCTGCACGGCGGACTTAAGGCTGTATGCTCTACTTTCTTCTCCTTCGTCGACTACATGAAAGCGGGCGTGAGAATGACGGCGCTCATGCAGCTGCCCGTCGTTTACGTGATGACGCACGACTCCATAGGCGTGGGCGAAGACGGTCCTACCCACCAGCCCATGGAACAGCTCCTCATGATGCGCTCCATACCAGGCATTAACGTTTATCGTCCCTGCGACGGCACGGAAACATACGCAGCTTTCAAGGCGGCGTTCACGCAGAAGCGTCCTACCGTAATAGTTGAAACGAGGCAGAATTTGCCCGCTTACGAACATGACAGCGACAGCGCGCTCAAGGGCGCATACGTCCTTGCAGACTGCGAAGGCACGCCCGACGTTCTGCTCATTGCCAGCGGTTCGGAAGTAGAACTTTGCATGAAGGCAAAGGACATTCTCGCAGCCGAAGGCATAAAGGCGAGAGTGATTTCGATGGCGTGCATTGAAGAATTCGAGCGCCAGAGCGAAGAATACCGCGACAGCGTAATTCTGAAGGACGTCAAGGCGAGAGTGTGCGTTGAAGCGGCTTCGCACTACAGCTGGTACCGCTACAGCCGCGACTTCGGCGAAGTTATAGCCATGACGGGCTTCGGCACTTCGGGTCCCGCAAAGCAGCTCTTCGAATATTTCGGCTTCACGGCTGAAAACGTTGCCGAAAAGGCAAAGCGTTCGATTGAAAACGTAAAGCTCGGAAGATTTTCGCACTGATATGAATATAGATTGGGACGCAAAAAGCTACTCGGAACATTTTTCGTTCGTTCCGCAATACGGCAGAGACTTAATTGAACTTCTTGACGGAAAAAAACTGAAAATACTTGATCTTGGGTGCGGCGGCGGAAATCTGACAAAAGAAATTTGCGACCGCGGACACGAGGTTACAGGTATCGATTTGTCCCAGAACCAGATTGAGTTTGCAAAAAAATGCTATCCCGAAATAAAGTTCTTTGTAAGCGACGCCTTGGCGCTGGATTTTGACCAAGAATTTGATGCGGTTATTTCCAACGCGGTTCTGCACTGGATAGACGAACGCAATCAGCCGCTTGCGGCAAAAAATGTTTTGAACTGCCTTAAAAAAGGCGGGCAGTTCGTCTTTGAAATGGGCGGCGCAGGAAACAACGCGCTCATTCACGGCGAACTTGAAAGACAATTTGCCAAGCGCGGTCTTAAATATGAAATGCCATTCTTTTTTCCCTCTGTCGGACAGTACTCTTCCCTTCTCGAAGGCGTCGGGTTCAAAGTAGTTTATGCTTTGCTATTCGACAGACCAACTCCGCTCGAAGGTGAAAACGGACTGAAAGATTGGATGGATACTTTTGTAAAAGCGCCGTTTAACGGATTGGACAAGTCTATTTCCGATGATATAAAATTGTGCGCGCAAACAGCTCTGAAAGACAAACTTTACCGAAACGGCGTATGGTATGCCGACTATGTGAGATTGCGAATGAAAGCTGTTAAGTTCTGACGATGAATTTTATCTGTCGCAGAAATAAATAAAGCGGCGGCTGACCAAAGCAGGTCAGCCGCCGCTTTTGTCTGTATTTATATTTGTTAAACAATTTACCGTGCGGTTCGACGCCGAATTAATTTTTGGCTGTAACTGTAAAACGGCTGACCGGGCGGTCAGCCGTTTTTTATTTGTCGCTATGCGCGGCGAGATGTTCGCGGGCGGTTGCAAGCATTAATTTTATGCGGTTTTCCTGATTGACTTTTGTTGCGGACGGGTCGTAGTCTACCGCGACGATGTTTTCGTCCGCGTACATGTTCTTGAGCGTTCGTATAGCGCCCTTGCCCGCTATGTGGTTGGGCAGGCAACCGAAAGGCTGGGCGCAGACGATATTTTCCGTACCCGTTTCGGCGAGCGCCGCCATTTCTGCGGGGATGAGCCAGCCTTCGCCCATCTTTACACCCTGATTGAGCACTTTGTCCGCACAGGCGCGAAGGTGCTCGAAGTCGTGGATAGGTTCAAACGTTCCCTCCTTTTCAAACTGCGCGATTATCTTTTTCTGCATGCCGTGCAGAATTTTATAAAGAATTTTATTCGCCGTATAGAAAATGCCCTTTCTGCCGTAGAAACGCTGGTCGTTTATGTTGTTGACTATGCAGTAAAGCACGAAGTCCATGAGGGCGGGAACGACGGGTTCGCAATCTTCGGAAAGCAGAAAATCTTCGAGGTGGTTGTTGCCCAGATAGGAATACTTTACGTAAATTTCGCCGACTATGCCCACCTTTACCTTCTTTACGTCCTTGCGCTCTACCTCGGCAAAGCGGGATATTATAGCTTTGTTTATGCGCTTATACTTCTTATATCCGCCATTTTTATACGCGTCCAGCACGATTGACATTACGTCGGCGCGCGCTTTGTCGGTTGCGCCCTCCTGCTTTTCGTACGGCTTGGTCTGGTTATAACACCACATTATGCTGTCGCCGTAGAATATGGCGTATGCGAGCTTAAGCAAAAGCTTTAATCCTATTTTGAAAGAGGAATCTTTTTCCAGTCCCGAAAAGTTGAGCGAAACGACGGGGACGTTGGGAAATTCCGCGTGCAGAGCCTTTCTTATCAGCGCGACGTAGTTCGACGCCCTGCAACCGCCGCCCGACTGAGATATTAACACGGCGGTATGGTCGGGGTCGTATTTTCCGCTCTTGAGAGCGTCTATGTACTGTCCGACTACGCACAGGCAGGGATAGCAGGTATCGTTGTGAACGTGCTTCAATCCCTCGTCTATGACGACGCGTGTATCGTTTTTGAGCACTTCCACATCGTAGCCTTCCATCTTTAAAAGCTGTTCGATTATTGCAAAGTGCCAGGGCAGCATGTCGGGAATGAGTATTTTATAGCTGCTCTTGTATTCGTCCTTCCACTTGGGATAGTTTTCGCGATAATCTACCGTAATTTTGCTTTCCATATCATACCTTGTTGCGCTTCGCCTCTTCTATGGCGGCGAGCATGCTGCGGAGGCGTATTTTTACTACGCCGAGATTGTTGATTTCGTCTATCTTTATCTGCGTATAGAGTTTTCCGTTCTTTTCGAGTATGGCACGCACCTGGTCGGTCGTTATGGCGTCTATGCCGCATCCGAAGGACACGAGCTGAACGAGATTGACGTTTTCCGTGCGCGAAGCGAACTCTGCCGCCCTGTAGAGACGGGCGTGGTAAGTCCACTGGTTGAGAACGTTTACCTTTACCATGTTGCCCTTGTCGTAGACGGCGTCTTCCGAGAGAACAGCCATGTTGAGCGAGGTCAAAAGCTTGTTTATTCCGTGGTTGATTTCGTTGTCGAGGTGATAAGGTCTGCCTGCGAGAATTATTGCCTGCTTGCCCTGTTCCGCGGCTTTTTTGAGTATTTCGTCGCCCTTGGCGCACACGTCCTTTCTGTACTTTTCCATGCGGGCAAAACCTTCGTCGAGCGCGGCTGAAATATCCTTTTTGCGCACCTTAAGGCGCTTGCCCAAAAGGGCGTACAGCTTGCCTTCGGTATTCTTCCTCTCGTTGAGGTCGAGATAGGGCATTAAGAAATTTTCATCCGTCAGCCTTTCGTTGTTTGCCTTTAAAAGTTCGGGATAGTACGCAACTACGGGGCAGTTATAGTGATTTACCGAATCGTGTTCGTCAAGATTGTAGCTCTCGCAGGGCAGGAAAATGAAGTCCACATCGCTGTCCAGAAGGCTTTCGATGTGTCCGTGCATGAGCTTTGCGGGATAGCAAGCCGTATCCGACGCAACCGTGTGCTGCCCCTTGAAATAAAGGTTTCTGGAAGATTTTTCGGACAACACTGCCTGACAGCCCAGCTTTTCGAAAAAGCCCGCCCACAGCGGAAGCTGTTCGTACATGCCGAGCTGAAGCGGAAGCCCCACCCTCGCGCGGGGAGACGAGGCGTTCGCGCCCGTAACGGTATTCAAAAGGCGCTCCTGCTTGTATGTATATATGTCAAGCTCCGAAGATACGGGTTTAAGTCCCGCGCCGCGCTCGCACTTGTTGCCCGAAATAAATTTAGTGCCGTCGCCGAACGTTATTATATTGACGTTGCAATTAGAAGTGCAGCCGTGGCAATTTATTGAGCGGGATGTATAAGAAAAGTTTTCAAGCTCCTCCCTTCTTGCAGTCGTGCTTTCGCCGCGCATGTTCTCCTTGGCGAAAAGAGCCGCGCCGAATGCGCCCATAAGCCCTGCAATGTCCGGTCTTATGACGTTTTTGCCCGTTTCCTTTTCAAATGCGCGCAGAACGGCGTCGTTTAAAAATGTGCCGCCCTGAACGACGATATTTTCGCCAAGTTCGTCGGCGGAAGCCGCTCTTATTACCTTATATATGGCGTTCTTTACTATGGACGAGGACAGTCCCGCAGATATGTCAGGCACTGTTGCGCCCTCTTTCTGCGCCTGTTTTACCGCGCTGTTCATGAAAACCGTGCAGCGCGAGCCTAATTCAACGGGGTGAGCGGCGAAAAGTCCCTCGTGTGCGAATTTATCTATTTCCATGCCCATGGCGCGGGCAAAAGTCTGAATGAACGAGCCGCAACCTGAAGAGCATGCCTCGTTGAGCATGATGGAATCTATCGCGCCGTTCTTGATTTTGAAGCACTTTATGTCCTGTCCGCCGATGTCTATTATGAAATCGACTTTGGGATTGAAATGAAGCGCGGCTTTGAAGTGGGCGACAGTTTCGACTATGCCGAAATCTGCCTTTATGCCCGCCTTTATGAGGTCTTCGCCATAGCCCGTAACCGCGCTGCCCTTTATTTTTACCCTGCCGCCCGTGAGAGCGTAAATTTCCTTTAATTTATCTATTACAATGTCGAGAGGCTGTCCGTTGTTGGACTGGTAATGCGAATACAGTATGCGGCAATCGGGAGTTATTAATATGAGTTTCGTAGTGGTCGAACCCGAGTCTATGCCGAGATAGGCGTCGCCGCTGTATGTGCTTATTTCGCAGAACTTGAGGTCGGTTGCGCGGTGGCGCGCGACGAACTGCGTGTACTCTTCTTTGCCCGAAAAGAGCGGTTCGCCCGTTACTATCTCGTCGCTGTCGCGAACGTTGGAAAGCTTCTGCATTATGGAAGAAAGGCTTTGAGCCTTGATACCGACGGAGTGAAGCGCCGCGCCTATAGCCATGAAGCAGGGCGCGTCCTCTGGGAAGATTGCGTCGCCTTCGGAAAGTTTTAGCGTGGTTATGAAAGCCTTTCTGAGGGCTTTGAGGAAGAAAAGCGGTCCGCCCAGAAACAGCACTTTGCCCTTTATCTTTCTGCCCTGCGCGAGACCTGAAACGGTCTGGTCAACGACTGCCTGAAAAATCGAAGCGGCGATGTCTTCCTTCTTTGCACCCTGATTTATAAGAGGCTGAATATCCGACTTTGCGAATACGCCGCAGCGCGAAGCTATGGGATATACCCTCTCCGCCTTCAAAGCGAGTTCGTCCATCTGCGGCACGGTGATATTGAGAAGGGTTGCCATCTGGTCGATGAAAGCGCCCGTGCCGCCCGCGCAGCTGCCGTTCATGCGCTGTTCTGCTCCGCCCGTTATAAATATTATTTTTGCGTCCTCGCCGCCGAGTTCTATGGCTGCGTCGGCGTCGGGATAGTACTTTCTTATCGCTATGTAGGCAGCCTGAACTTCCTGAACGAAATTAATTCCGCTGCGCTGCGAAAGTCCCAGTCCCGCGCTGCCCGTTATGGACACGCTGTAATCGCCGGGGCAGGTTTTTAAAACTTTTTCCAGCTCTGAAAGCACGGTCTGCCTGACCTGCGCGAAATGGCGGACGTAAGATTTATAAATAATGTTTGAATTTTCGTCGATTGCAACAACTTTGACCGTCGTTGAACCGACATCGATACCCATTAATTTGGACATTGTTTACCTGTATATATTTTTCGACATTTTATTTCAATTTTAATTATATCACAAAATAAGGAAAAAACACAATTTTTTTTG
>ENA-UONV01000402-UONV01000402.1-human-gut-metagenome-genome-assembly--contig:-CS4-NODE-402-length-53440-cov-6.792264_pt1 | contig 53440 bp, 62 predicted proteins | sample MGYA00242461_ERZ724008 | MGnify/ENA metagenome assembly ERZ724008 | reverse complement strand
CGAACAAACCTGCTTATGAAGCAGAGGTGGAGCATTCGCTCCGAGGTGAACAAAGAGCCGTTAAGGGGTTAATCGAGCCGGTATACATTGAAAATGACGGGACTTGCCTTATCTGCAATGAAGAAGCAAAGCTCGAAGGTATGGATGGCAATCGAAGGTTCGGCAGTTCTATTATCGCCGGACCTTTTTTCGTTGTCGGTCTTACCGAAGATGACTTTAGAAGTTTATCAGATTCGGAGGTGATGAGATATATGGATCGGTTCAAAGAACCTGAACAGATCTCGCAAGAGGAAGTTCAGGGTGACATGGGATTCACAATTATAACTGGAATGTAAATCAAATTGGAGGTAATTTATAATGGCAACTAAGAAAACCGGTGGCGTAAAAGCACCCAAAGAAGTCGAAAAGAAAGTTCCCGAACAGGTTGTAGAAAATGGTGCAGCCGAAAGACCGCAGTATAAAGTACCGTTTATATCTGCAAGAATTGATCGCATGGCTACCGACCCCAATAGTAAGATTAAAGCTAATGCGAGTGTAACCATTGGTAATCATTTCGCTGTACATGGTTTCAAAATCTATGATGCCGGTGAAGGAAAAGGCCCCCAGGTCTTGTATCCAGCTACCAAAGGAAATGATGGTAAGTATTACGAAGATTTCCACCCCGTGACGAAGGAAGGTCGAGAAGCAATCAACGGATACATTCTCGAAGCCTATGAGCAGAAACTCGAACAGACACAGGGTGAAGACCAGTCTGCCACCGAAGACCTCGATGAAGACGAGGAACCTGCTTTTGAGCAAACAATGTAGGCTTTTTCGTTAAATAATTGATAATTCGCTGGACTTTTGAAAGTGTTTCGGTATTGTGTAGTTAGAGGTGATTTTTATGATGAAAAGAGTAATCGCAATCTTAATGGCGGTTATGATCTGCATGACATGTATTGCGTGTAGCAAGCAGCCCACTACGCAAATCGGGACGGAGTCCAGCGAGTACAGTTTGAGTGAAACGGTAGGAGTAACATCAGCCGAACAAGAGAAAGAAAATAGTGATGACACCGATGCCGAACACTCCGAAAAAGCTACCGAAAACTCCACACCCTCTACTGAAACGGCGCCCGAGGAAATGGTTACATCAGAAAAAGAAGATGATACAACCACGCCCACGGTGACCTCTCCTCCCAAGAAGGATACAGAACAAACTGATCCTCCAAAGGAAACAGAGGAAACTGCTCCGCCGAAAGCTACAGAAACAACGAAGCCTGTAGAGGAAACGACAGAAGCAACAGAGCCTCCCTCCACGGAAGCCCCCACAGAAGCAACGCAAAGTACTGAACCCGAGGAACAGCCCGAGGAAACTATACAAAGTGAGCCGCCCTCGACCTATGAAATCGAGAGTTTGGTTGCACAGTACATCAATCAGTACCGTGCAGCTCAAGGCGATACAACGGCGATAGTTCTCACAGGACTGACCGAGGTGGCAAGGTACAGAGCAAGGCAGCTTGTGACCGACTTCTCACACAATAGCAATCCAAACCCCTGTACTGTCTTACAGTACGGCGAGTACATCGATATGACCTTGTTTGGCGGTGATGCAAGCGAAAGCTATTATCGTGGCTATAATCGAGAAGCCATCGGTAAGGGTGATTGGTTCGGCACGGCTGACCAAATGGCTCAAAGAATCGCAAACGGATTCAAGAAAAGCAGTAGCCATTGGGCATATGTGGGTGACTCGGAATACAGCTATATGGCTGTAGGAGTCATCTATAATGAAGCAGATGGAAAATGGTACTGTTGTATCTGCATGAGCAGTAAAAACTATGGTGATTAAAAGATAATCTACCGCAAGCAAGCCCTCGTCTACGGACGGGGGCTAATTTTATTTTCAGATTTGAAAGGATGAAGAATCTATGAGTTTTGTTAAAAATAAATGGTCAAAAGCGCTGGCGATGGTTCTTGCGGTAGTGATGGTTATTATGGCAATGCCTATGAGTGCCTTTGCCGCGGTCGCAAGTGATCTGCCCGAGGAAATGGTAGATCATTCTATTCTCCGCGCACTTGCCTACACAGGATATGACGTAGATCAGCAGATTGCCGATGGGACTCTGTATCAGTCCGGCAGTTATGGTTCGAGAACGCCGACAGGGGTTCTTTCCGGTATCAATTATGGTACATCTACTTCCGGTCTTGAAACGGTAGCGGATGCATCCACGGTAACAGGTCTTGCACCTAACATCGCACGATACCAGGACTATGGATTGTGCTGTGCCTCCTTCGTAACCTATTATATCTGCAACTACCTGCCCAATATCGAAGGCGTGGATACACAGTTTATCACGGATGCGATCAAGGCGACCGGATGGAACTCTCAGGCGGTTGTGACTTGGCAGAAGGCCCTCAATCAGCTTGCCGATGACGGTAAGATTGAAAAAATCGGCACAAGCCAGTCCAATGTTGACAGAAGCAAGCTTGCCCCCGGTGATATTGTAATCTTCGGCAATGCTACCAATTCCCACACCCATGTGGCAATTTACTCCGGCACATACAAGGGCGTTGACTATATCATTCATGTGGGCAATGATCGTGGCCCCGAGATTTCCCGTATTGACTGGATGGGAGACCCCTCTAACGGTGACAAAGCAGCTCCTGCCAATGCTTTCTTCCATCTGCCCGATGACATTTTTGAAACAGATGGCATTATTGAGGTAAATAAGAAGGATACTGATGGAAAAGCTCTTGCAGGGGCATATTTTACTGCCGTTAATACCGAAACAAACGAGAAGTTTGTGATCGGCCCCACCGATAGCAAGGGTTACGCCAAGAGTGAAGATAGAATTCCTTTTGGCACTTATACCATTACGGAAACGGTCTTCCCGACAAACTACCGCGCTTATGGTGAAACGAGTTGGACAAGGACTATTGATTCCACCACACCCAATGCAACAGTAACTGTGGATGCAGTGAACGAGTTGATCCCCGGATCTGCTAAAATCGTGAAGACTTCTGAAGATGGCGTAGTCGCAGGTATCAATTTCACGGTTAAGGGCAACGGCGTGGACAAGATCGTCACAACGGGCGAAAACGGTGAGATTAAGATCGATAACCTCAAGCCCGGCAGCTACACCGTTTCTGAAATCGTGGCTGACAAGTACGAGCCGCAAGAAGTCAGAACGGTAACAGTTGTAAGCGGTCAGACCGCAACCGTTACCTTCAATAATACGTTAAAGCGTGGCTCTCTGCGTGTACAGAAGGACTCAGAGGATGGCTTGGTGGCAGGTGTCCAGTTCAAGCTGTCCGGCACCTCTCTCGCAGGGCTACCCGTGGAGCAGTATGCAGTTACCGACTCTAACGGCGTTGCAACATTCGAGGATGTCCTCATCAGCGGTCACGCTCCCTATGTACTCGAGGAAGTAAATACGGCCGAGAGATATATTGTACCCGAAAATCAGACCGCTATTATCGAGTGGAACGAAGTAACCAATAACTACTTCTATAACGAATTGAAGCGTGGCGATCTCAAGGTAACAAAGACTGCCGAGGACGGCTTGGTCGAGGGAATGAAATTCCACCTGTATGGCACTTCGCTCTCCGGTGAAAAGGTTGATGAATACGCATATACCGATGAAAACGGTATTGCGATGTTCAATGATGTGCTGATCGGCGAGGGATATATGCTCGAAGAAGTCAACACCAATATCCGTTATGTAGTACCTGCAAAGCAGACTGCGGATATTGCATGGAACGAAGTGACCAACAAGTCCTTTGAGAATGTTCTCAAAAAGTTCCGTGTGGATGTATTCAAGGTTGACGGCTACCTGTATTGGGGCGATCCCGATGACGAGGAAGGTGGACTCGTTCCTATGTCCGCTGTCCCCATGTCCTTGGCGGTTGACTCTGATCAGATGGTAAATGAGTATGGTTGGCCTTACGGAATCACGCAGGGCGATGCTTCCCTCGAAGGCGCAGTATATGGCCTTTATAACAACGGAGTTCTTGTAGACACCTACACCACAGACGAAAACGGCTATTTCTTAACCGACTACTATGTCTGCGGTGATAATTGGTACTTGCAGGAGATTACCCCGAGCGAAGGTTATTTGCTTGATAATACGAGATATTACATCGACTGCTCTGCCTACGAATACACTGTAGAGCTTAATACCGAGTATGTGGATGTGTATGAAGCCATTATTCGTGGCAAGATTGCCATCATTAAGCATTGCGATGACGGCAGCACCAAGATCGAAACTCCCGAGGAAGGTGCAGCCTTCGCTGTGTACCTCAAGAGTGCAGGTTCTTATGAAAACGCAGAGGAAAACGAAAGAGCCATTCTCATCTGTGACGAGTACGGCTTTGCTGAAACGGACTGGTTGCCCTACGGCGAATATGTTGTAGAACAGATTGACGGTTGGGAAGGCAAAGAAATAATGCCGGCATTCGAGGTCAATGTCAATGCAGACGGCGAAATCTATCGCTATCTTATTAACAACGCAACCTTTGAGGCCGAGATCGAGATCGTCAAGAAAGATGCTGAAACTGGTAACATTATCCCTGCTGCCGGTATCGGCTTTAAGGTTCGCAACACAGACACCGGCGAATATGTTATTCAGCGTGTCAATTATCCCACACCCGTGGATATTGAGGTCTACTATACCGACAGCACCGGCAAGCTGATGCTTCCTTCTCCGTTGCTCTATGGCAATTACGAGATCATCGAGCAGAATACCTGCTATGGTTATGTCCTCGATAGCGAACCGGTAGCCTTTAAGGTTGATGGTACAAGCGACCTTGTGACCGTTGTGAAATCCAATGTGGCACAGAAAGGAACAATCACCGTGGAGAAAACCGGTGAAGTATTCGCTTCTGTAAAAGAAACCAATGGCATCTATCAGTCCGTTTATGAGATTCAGGGCTTGGCAGGTGCGGTCTATGAAATTACAGCAGCCGAGGATGTGGTAACACTTGACGGTACTGTCCGCTATACTAAGGGACAGATTGTTGCAACCATTACCACGGGTTCGGATGGAATTGCCACTACCGAACCTCTCTATCTTGGCAAGTTCACGGTGACGGAAATTACTGCGCCCTACGGTATGGTGCTGAATACCGAGCCTGTAGATGTTGAACTTACATACGCAGGTGAAACCGTGAAGGTTACTTCTACTTCTGCTTCCTTCCTCAATGAACGACAGAAGATCGTAATTGATCTTTCCAAAACCTTGGAGAAGGACGATATCTTCGACATCGGCAATGCAGATGAAATCACCCGTGTACAGTTCGCACTTTATGCCTCCGAAGAAATGACAGCCGCTGACGGAACTGTCATTCCAAAAGATGCTCTCATTGAAATCGCTACCTGCGATCAGGACGGCAAGATTACCTTTGCAACAGATCTGCCCGTAGGCGCAAAGGTCTACGCAAAGGAATATGCTACCGACAGCCACTATATCCTCTCTGACCAAGCATACGAAATTGTATTTGAGTATGATGGACAGGATACGGATACAGTAAGAAAGAGCATCAATGACGGAAACGCAATCGAGAATGAAATGATCCGTGGCAGCGTAGTCGGCAAGAAGCTGGATGAAGATGGCTTCGCAATCTGTGGCGCACTCTTCGGGCTCTTTGCTGAAAACGAAACCAAGTTCACCGAGGAAACTGCCATTCTAACCTGTGAGTCCAACGAAATCGGTGTGTTCTACTTTGAGAATGTACCCTTCGGCAGATGGATCATCCGTGAGATTAAGGCAGCCCCTGCATTCGTGCTGAACGAAAACAGCTATGCCGTGACGGTGTCCGAAGATGAGCAGATTGTTGAAATCGTGATTGAAAACGAGTTCATTACCGGATCTGTGCAGACCATCAAGGTGGATAAGGAGTATCCCGAGAACACTCTTGCAGGGGCAATTTTTGAAATCTATGTGGATGTAGACGGCAATGCGGAATTCGATCCCGAGATTGATCTGCTCGTAGGCGAAATGACAGAAGGAGAAAACGGCACATACACCATGAGCGATCTCCGCTACAATGGTTATTTCTTGCATGAAAAGGTTTCTCCCGAGGGCTTCTTGAAGGATGATGGCTACTATTATTTTGAGATCAGAAATGACGATGAAACGGTAGTCGTTGAAAACGAGGCCGGTATCGGATTTACCAATCAGCCCATTAAGGGCAATGTTACAACCACGAAGGTTGATGAGGAATATCCCGAAAACAAGCTGACTGGCGCAGTCTTCCACGTTTACGCTGACAATGATAAAAACGGTGAATTCAATGCCGATGTTGACACCTTTGTTGTGGCATTGACTGAAACCGAAGTCGGTGTCTATCTTGCAGAAGGCATCCGTTATGGTGGCTTCTTCTTGCATGAAGAAACTGCCCCCGAAGGCTTCTTAAAGGATGATACCTACCACTACTTCGAGATTCGCAATGACGGCGAAACTGTTACTGTCGAAAATATGGCAGGTATTGGTTTTACCAACAAGCCCATTGTCGGCGAACTCGAATTGACCAAGACCGATATTGCAGACGGCAAGCCTCTTGCCGGTGTCGGCTTCCGTATCAAAGATGCAGATGGAAATGCAGTGATCGAAGGCTATACTGACGAGAACGGCATTGCCAAATTCACTTTGCGCTACGGAAAATATACCTATTCTGAGTTTGATCCCCTCGAGGGCTACATCGCCAATACCGAGGAATATCTGTTTGAAATTACAGAGGACGGACAGATCATCAAGGCTAATGTAACCAACGAGAAAATCCCCGTCCCCGATATTCCGCAGACCGGTGATAACTCTAACCTCGGTTTCTGGATTGGCCTTGGCGCGGTTGCACTCGGCGGCCTTGTCTCGGTAATCATTGTAAGCATCAAACGCAAGAAGGACGATGAGGATTAAAAATGATGAAAAAGGTGTATATCTGCGCACCTTTGGGTGGCGATGTCAAGGGCAACCTTGAAAAAGTCAAGCGATATACCCGATATGCGTTAATGTGTGGCACGGCTCCGGTCGTGCCACATTTTTACGCCCTATGCCTCGATGACAGTATCGAAAAGGAGCGCGAAATCGGGATTGTTGCAGGGCTTGGAATGTTGTGGTTTTGCGATGAGCTGTGGCTATTCGGAGATGAGGTTACCGAAGGTATGCACACAGAGATCAATTTTTGCAAGAACCTCAATATTCGTATTAAGAAGATCAATGAAAAAGACATTAAGAAAGTAATTGGAGGTTGACTATTATGAATAAAAAAATCACAAGAATTTTGCTCTGCGTAGCACTTGTTGCTGTACTTGTAAGCACCTTCTCTATGACGGCTTTTGCTGCCGGCGACGTAGCAGGGGCTATTGAGCAGACATGGAATACTGCGAAAACGCAGGTCGTAACGGTAGTAAACAATGTTGTTTTCCCTGTGGTCGATATGATCCTTGCTATCCTCTTCTTTGTGAAATTGGGTACAGCATACTTCGACTACAGAAAGCATGGTCAGTTTGAGTTTGCGGCACCTGCTATTTTGTTCGCTTGTCTCATCTTCACGCTTACCGCGCCTCTCTATATCTGGACCATTTTATAAGGAGCGTGGCTATGAATTTTTTCGAGAAAGAGATGCGACAGATGTTCGGCGACACCGATATTATTGCAGAACCCAAATTCATTGGCAAAACAATGCTTGGTAAGCTGGATGACGAACTGCGAGTAAAATTGCAGTTCGTTTCCACACATATTTCCAAGCAATATGATGCCATTCAAATGTCCGTTATTAATCGAACCGATGGCGTGATTGATAAGCAGACCATGCTATTTGGAGATATTATCGGACAGAAAGTTCTGCACGGAACACCGAATGTTAATCCCTATATGTGGGAGAACAATAACCAGGGGATGTGGTACACCCCCGTTACGCTTTCCGAAAAAGCACAGATCGCCGATTCTGTTCTTGATTACGTTGGAATGTATCAGGAACAGACCATGTCAGCCAATGAAATGCAGTTTGCATAATAGTTGGATCACCGCAGGGATGGAACTCCATCCCTGCAAATTTAATCAGGAGGTGGTTACATGTTTGACTGGATTGGCGATTTAATTGACTCTGTTGTCGGTGCGATACAGGATGGCTTTGAATGGATAGGAGAAGTTCTTTTAGGACAAATTTGGAACACAATGATGCAATGGCTCTATGAAACGATCTATACAGCCGTTGCTGACTTCTTCACCCTAATGGGAAATATGGGTGCAGATATCTTCAATCTGTCTTGGGTACAGGCAACCGTTGAATTGTTTACACTATTTGGATGGGCATTATTTGTAGCTGGTGTTGTTGTAGCGATATTTGATGTGGCTATTGAATATCAAAACGGCAGAGCCGATATTAAATCTTGTGCCATTAACATCCTAAAAGGATTTTTTGCTTGTTCCTTAATCGGCGTTGTTCCCGTAGAACTTTACAAATTCTGCATTAGTCTCCAAAACACATTCGCAAGTGAATTGGCAGCATATGTAGGTTCGACACAGTCGTTTGATCTATCCATAACCGCGCAAGGCGTACTTGTGGGAAGTTTCTATGCCGGCAACCTATCCTCGCAATTGGGACTCTTTACCTTGCTATGTCTAATTGCATTCGGCTACTGCGTGGTAAAGATATTCTTCCAAAATATCAAGCGCGGTGGCATTTTGCTCGTGCAGATGTCAGTAGGTGCATTGTATATGTTTTCTGTTCCCCGAGGATATCATGACGGTTTCGTCCAATGGATGAAGCAGGTGGCTGCGATTTGTCTTACGGCATTTATGCAGACAACTCTGCTATACCTCGGATTGATGACATTCCCTCAAAATATGTTGTTGGGACTTGGCATTATGCTTGCAGCTAACGAGGTTCCAAGAATTGCACAGCAGTTCGGCCTTGATAGTTCTGTCCGTGTAAATATGATGTCGGTTGTTCACGCAACGACAACAGCGGTGAATCTGACTCGCTCAATTGCAAGAGCGAAGTAAGGACGGTGACGGCATGAAAGAAAATATGGAATTTGAACGAGAAGATCTGTGTGTTGACCGAGATATTCAGATTGATGGTCAGAATGGCCAGCAGATAGTTGCTTATCTCGAAACGCTTTTCGATGTGAATAAGAAGTTCAATCTGCAGCTTGACTCCAACGCCGGTGAATGGGTAAATATGTACGGCATCTATAACCCATTAAGCGATTTTCTGACAGTCGAGTGCGTTATCAGCAAGGATGATAGCAGCGAGAGTTTCTTTTACACTCCAACTGCCGAAGAAGCAAAGCTGATCAAGTCCATGATAGCGGAGAAAATACAAGAGGTACACGAACAGACTCCTACGGAATTTGTATGTGATACCGGTCAAGAAGAAATGAGATTTGGAGGTATGTAAATGACTCAATATATTTATCCGCAGAACCTTAAAGCTACAGCAAATCTGTGGCTTTGGGGACTGCGCGATTTTTGTATTATCGGCATAGCAGCGCTCCTGTCGGTCGTTATGTTGGTATACACGCACATTTTCATTCCGGCAGCGGTGACGTTGTGCTATGCGTTTTTAACGATTCGAATGGATGAAACAACCGTGCTGGACTATATGAAATATGCTGTGAAATATTTAATATCCACACAGCAGTACTACGAGTGGAGGTGAGATAATGGATAAAAATAAGCAGAAAAAGAGAAAAGGCAGTTCCGTTCAGGACCTTATTGGCATTAAGACTTTTACAAAATACGGTCTAAAAACAAACAAGGCAGAACTGCTCTTCTATCTTGTTGCACCTACCAATATCTCGGTGCTATCACACACGAATATCGAAATCAAGGTTCGACACTTGATGATGGTACTTTCCGCACTTCCCGATATCGAGATTGCCTGTACCGACTCTTCTGAATGCTTTGATGACAACAAGGCTTATTTGCATATGAGAATGGACGAAGAACATAATTCCAAAGTCAAGAAATTGCTGAAGAAGGATATTGAGTTCTTGGATCAGATTCAGGTGGAAATGGCAACCGCGCGACAGTTCCTGTTCATAGCACGATGCAAGGCAAAGAAGCCCGAGCAAGTGTTCCAAACAGCTAACCGCGTGGAAAAGGTCATCTCTGAGCAGGGCTTTGAAGTTAAGCGTATGAAAAAGGAAGATATCAAGCGCTTCCTTGCTCTCTACTTCGATGCAAGTTTGAATGGTGAACAGATGCCGGATGTTGACGGAGAACAATTCTTCGAGGTCTCGGAAGATGATGAGGATACTTAAAATATTTCTTGTTCTTCTGCTGTCGGCGCTCGTGATTATATCCGCAGCGATGATATGGAAAGAAATTTCTATACAGCAGAAAGAAAAGAAAGAGTTTGAGGAACTACTCGAACTCGTTGAGAAGTCCGATGCCGACACCGCCTTCACAGACACTACGGAAGGAACGGAGTCAACGACTGATGAAACGGCCGAGCCGGACTCAACTGAACCCGAGGTAGATATGCGTAACCTCGCCCCTCTCTTCGAAAGAAATTCAGAGTGTATCGGGTGGATCTACATCGAAGGCACAAATGTGAATTATCCTGTGATGCATACCCCCTATAATCCGCAGAAGTATCTACGAAAGAATTTCGATGGCGAGTACAGTCAGTCGGGTGTTCCGTTTCTTGATGCGCGGTGTAGTGTTGACGGCGGCACAGCCATTATTTACGGACATAACATGAAGAATGGCACACAGTTTTCAGACCTAAAGAAATATCTTGATGCTGACTTTCGAGCCTCACATCAAACGATAGAGTTTCAAACGGAAACCGGCATCCGTTATTACATGGTTGTAGATGTTATAAAGACGGATATCTACGATGAAATCTATAACCGAATCAGCGAAGACGATCTGCTTATATTGTCAACCTGTTATGGGAGTGCAAAAAGCGGTCGCCTATTAATTATTGCAAAGGAGGCCAAAGCCTAATGTCTAAAAGAAAACCCAAGGTGTTAACGCCAGAGCAGGTAGAGGAAATTCGTACAAAAGATTTCTTTGACTGCATCCTGCCCAGCACCATTAAATTTTTCAGCGACCATTATATAGTCGGTGATAGTTACCGAAGCGTGTGGGCAATTCGAGAGTACCCACCCTCCACAGAGGAACAGGCAATCCTTTCTCAGCTTGCCGACCGAAACGGGGTTACCCTTCGAATTTATCACAGACTCGTTGAGTCGATGGAACAACGAAAAATCATTCAAAACGCCACTCGCCGAAATACGATGAAAAGCGGCGGTAATGATATGAATGATACGATTGAAGCGGAAGGAAATCTTCACGATGTAATCGAGCTGTTAGCAAACCTGCGAAAAAACAGAGAACCCCTGCTTCATTGCTCTGTATTTATCGAACTGAAAGCAAAGAATTTTGAGGCACTCAAGGAGTTGCAGAGTGAAATTGCTATGGAGCTTACTCGCTCAAAAATCTCTGTTGACAGACTTACACTACGACAGAAAGAAGGATTTTTGTCTGCTCTGCCCGTGGGCTTCAATCAGTTCGGTGCGCAGTTCGAGCGAGTCCTACCGGCTTCAAGCGTTGCCAATCTTTATCCCTTTAATTTCTCCGGCAAAACCGATCCCGAAGGATTGTATATCGGCCGAGATAAATTTGGGACAAACATCCTTGTGGATTTTGACCGCAGAGCCGAAGATAAAACCACAAGTAACATTTTGATCCTTGGTAACTCCGGTCAGGGTAAATCCTATCTTTTGAAACTCATTCTAACGAATATCCGTGAATCCGGCAAGAGTATTATCTGCCTTGATCCCGAAAGCGAGTATATCGACTTGTGCGAAAACCTCGGTGGATGTTATATTGATTTTCTGTCGGGCGACTATACCATCAATCCCCTTGAACCCAAGGCGTGGTCTGACGGTACAGACGAGATAGATACCACCACACCGGAAGCATTCAGAAAGCAGACACGACTTTCACAGCATATTGCTTTTCTAAAAGATTTCTTCCGAAGTTATAAGGATTTCACGGATGCGCAAATTGATACCATTGAAATTCTGCTATCAAAGTTATATGCGCGGTTCGGAATCACCGACCTAACCGACTACAGTAAGTTGAAACCAACGGATTACCCGATTATGGAAGACTTTTATAAGATGTGTGAGGAAGAATTCATGACCTATGACAAACAGCGTAAATATCTATATACAGAGGAAACGCTCCAGGAAGTCTGCCTCGGAATCAACTCCATGTGTGTTGGCGCTGAAAGCCGTTACTTTAACGGATATTCTAACATTACTGATGATGCGTTCCTTGTGTTTGGTGTCAAAGGTCTCATGGATACGAACAAGCGACTGAAGGATGCGATGCTGTTCAACATTCTTTCCTTTATGAGCAATCAGCTCCTTGGCAAGGGTAATACAGCAGCATCCATCGATGAACTCTATTTATTCCTTACCAATATGACCGCTATTGAGTATATCAGAAACGCAATGAAGCGCGTAAGAAAAAAGGAATCCTCGATTATTCTGGCATCACAGAATATCGAGGATTTTTTAATTCCTTCCATTCGGGAATTTACAAAGCCCTTGTTTAGCATTCCTACGCATCAGTTCCTATTCAATGCCGGTCAGATAAACCCAAAGGAATATATGGATGCCTTGCAGGTTGAGCAGAGTGAATTTGAACTTATCAAATATCCCGAGCGAGGAACGTGCTTATATCGTTGCGGAAATGAGCGATATTTATTGCAGGTCATTGCCCCCGACTACAAGTCGGCACTCTTCGGTAAGGCTGGTGGTCGATAATGGCAGCTCCTGCCGTTGGTGCAGCCCTCAAAAAAGTTGCGACATATATTCTGACAGACAAGAAGGCGCTAAAGGTAGTGGGATTGATTATAGGCATTGTGCTTGTAATCATCCTGCTACCCATAGGCGCTCTTCTTGCCATCTTTAATGGTGGCATAGAAATTGACACAGGGCGGCTTGACGAGATATATCAGGAACGGCAAACACAAGCTGTGGAGGTATGGGAAACTGTTGAATCTGCAATGACCGATGCAGGGTTCGATGCAACAAGAATCGAAGAAGCCCAAGCTCTGTTTGTATTCGGTCTATCGGAATATATCTCTGACGATGGTTTCGCCGACTCCCTTGTCAGTTGCTTTGAAACGGAACAAACAGACAGTGAATTGATTGAAGCCGTCAATGCAGAGTTCGGAACTTCTATCAATGTAGAGGACTTCCAAAATGCAATGGCAAGCACAAGAAACGCCTATATCAATACCTCAAACTATATTGATCCTACGACAAAAAACAACCTCGACTTGGTCAAATGGTCGGAGTTTGCAGCCGACAAAGGATGGGGCTATGTATGGGGAACTTATGGCACAGTTTTAAGTCCCGATTTTTTGGAAAGCAAGATTGTGCAGTATCCCGATGAGGTTGGCGGCAAGGAAGAATTCATTCGTGAAAACTGGCTCGGAAAAAGAACCGCAGACTGTGTTGGATTGATCAAGGGATATTCTTGGTATGATGTGTCATCGCAAATGACAATCCTCGTATCAAACGGAATGCCGGATATCGGTGCTGATGATATGTACAATAATGCTACTGAAAAAGGGACAATTGATACTATCCCTGAAACGCTTGGTCTCGCTGTTTGGAAAGAGGGACATATCGGTGTATATATCGGGAATGGTACGGTAGTAGAAGCCTACGGTACAACGACCGGTGTTATCCGGTCTGAACTTGCTGACGGGGGCTGGACTCATTGGCTTAAAATTCCGTATATTACTTACTTGGAGGTTACAGAGAGTGAAGAATAATATTGAACACGCAGAACAAGCAATGCATTATTGCTCCATGATCAAAAAAGGCATAAATGGTCTTTGTCAGATAATAGACCTTGGTGACGATCCCTTTGATGAAATGAGTCGATTGCAAACATACAAGTCTATGTTTAGCAATGCCGACAAATGGGAAAAGCAATATGCCGAATTTGTCCAGGGACAAAGTGAAGAAGCTTCAATGGAGCAAACGATGTGAAAGGAAGGCAGATATGACAATGAAAAAGAAACTTACTCCGCAAGAGGAACACGAAGAAAAAGTTTCAAAAACCGTGGATATGATTACAACCGAAGATTTGGTTGAACAAGCAGTATATGCAGCTAACGCTCCCAAATGCTGTTCGGATGGACAGCAAGCAGAAAATATGTTGAATATGCTTGGCGCAAATGTAATAAACTGCGATATTTATCATACGCCCGAAGAACACAAGTTGGAAATGTGAGGTGAAAAGCAATGATAATCAATATTCCTTTTCAAAGAAAAGAAGCAGATCTCGAACCCGAGCCTTGTACGATTGAAGGAGTTATTGAACTTCCTTCTGATGAATTCCAATACTTTAAAACACATCTTTTGAAGGACTATGAGTTCCTGCTAAACAATCGTGACAAAATGGGATATACAGAAGACGGTGTCCGTCATTGCCTTTTGGTTTTACCCAAGGATGGTGATGACGGTATTTTAGTTGATGCACAAGGCAGTAGCTATGCGCGGTATTCTGCATATCTCCCCAACGCAAGACAAATGCACGCACTCAGTCAATATCAATCGCTTTCTGATTTTGTTTCCGAAATGAATAAAGAAACACAAACGGTTATTGATAAAGCTTTGAAAAATCAAGTGGATGGCGCTTATTCTCTAAAAGAAGCTGAACTGTCGGATAGCAAAAGCAGTCCGCTGTTCAGTCTTAAACTGATCGGAGAGATGTTGAGCGAGCGACCGGAATTCTCTTCTGTACATGTGTTTAATGATGAAATCGTTTTGGCGGTAGCCCCCGAATACTTGGTAGAGAGTATTGATCCAAGTAAATATCGTGAACTGGACAAAGACGATGTGGACATCATGCTTGCAAAACACATGTTATATTTACGAAATGCTGGTGGCGAACAAGCCGATTTTTCCGGTTGCCTAATTAAAAACATGTCTCTTGAACATGCGGTGTTTAATAATGCAATTTTGAATAACGCTGTATTTGTTGACTGTGGTTTATCGGAATCAGATATGACCTTCGTATCAGCACATGGTGCTATCTTCAAAAACTGCGAACTTTCTCATATTCACGGTGACGAAGCTGATTTCACTTATGCGAAATTCACGGACTGTGATCTGCGACAAGCATTAACCATGCATGCGAATTATACAGGAGCTACATTTGATCATTGCAATGTAGAGCGAATGCTCTTGGAAGGATGTTGTCTTGCGCGAACCGATTGGATTGAAACCGATAACAATGTAGCAGACACTTACCGTGCCGTGTATTCGGTTGAAGAATACAACAGCGAGATCAAAACCGATGATATTAATATGGAGTGAGGTTAATGACCAATGACAGCGAATAAAAAGATACAAGAATTCAACGAAGCCAACCGCCCGTTCTACATCGTAGATCATGAGAATGGTGAATACAGCCTCTGTCTTGCTTTCTCTTTTTTGAGAGATGAACTTGAAGATTATGGTCAAGAAGCGTTTAATGCTTATGCGCAAGAGATCGGTGAGCCTGTACAGGATGGGCGTGGTTTCTATACACATGGCAATGGCTATGAATGGGAAGCAGCGTTTAGAAAAGCATTCGAAAACGATCCTAATATCAGTCAAATCAAATATGATTGTGAAGCCGGCGGTTTCTTCTGTTACGGTAAGAATCTTGATGTGCTGATGGATTTTGGAACACGCTTCAAATCTTTGGTCGAAGACACTGAGAAGTTCACAGAGGTGGTATCAGAAGGTGTTAAAGCGCAGGAAAAAGCGCAACAGGAGTTTGAGAAAATTGAATACAAAATCAAAGGTCGGCTCCTATCGCATGCTGAATCCAACTTCCATATTCGCACAATGCAGGGTGATATCCATCTAACACCCGATGACATCAAAGATATTATGGACGGCAGCGTTGAAAGAATCACGGTGGGTAAAACTACAATACCGATCAATGATTTTCTTATGCAAGATGCTTACCGAATACAGCCGGATATTTTCAACCCCAATACTTATCAGCTTATCACTAACGATGCCTTGGAATATCAAGAGCAACAGGGTGACGAAGAACAAGTAGTGATGGGTACTATGCAAATGTAATAGGAGTGATGAAAAATGAAAAAGACAGCAATTACAATTTCCTTTGATGAAGAAAGACTCTCTGCCTTGAAAATGTACTTGGAGCAGAAGAATCTGAATGTGGAAGATGAGCTTGAAAAAGCAATTGACATTCTCTACACAAAAAATGTTCCTTCCGGTGTTCGAGATTTCATTGATATGAAATCCGGTTCACAGAAAGTTGTATCAGCTCCAAAGCAAAGAAAAAATAAATCTTCTTCTGCTGTCGGCGCAAGCGCGCCGGAGCCTATAATTCACAACGAAGAAACGGAAGGTTAATTCCGTCCCAACGGTAATGGGCAGGTTCCGTTGCCGTTGGGACACCTTATAATCAGAGCGTGGAACAGGGCGAATTGTCGCCCTGTTTCGCCCTGTGTGCCACGAAACAACCTCGCCTCGAGAAAGGATACCCTGGCGAAGAAAAGTGGCAAGAAAAGCCCTTGTGAGAGGCACGAAGGACAGCGAAAATCGGCGGGTTCGCCCGTCCGATTTTAGTTGCAGGAATAAGCAAGGGTGTCGTGAACGCCTCCCTTGCGGTTCACAACGGACGGCAACGCCGACCGTTCAAGGGTTTTTCGAGGTTTTGCCGAGGATGTCGTAAAAGGCGTTTTTTTCGAGATAGGATGGCGTAATTTCCAAAAAGCAAGACTGTGCAAGGGTTTTCAAGGATTGCCTACGGGATTTTACAACAAAAAGAAAGGGTGTGATAGATTGTCCGACTTTGAACAGAAAAATAAATACATGTTATACGCTCGGCCAGAAACGATTGCGAAAGCTGAGGCTATGTATAAAATGGAAGGCTCAAAAAGTCGCTCTGAATTTATAGAACACGCTATTAATTTTTATAGCGGTTACATCAACGCAAATAATTCTCTTGATTATTTCCCCGAGGTGATTGTATCTTCCGTTCAAGGAACACTCGGAATGTTTGAAAATAGAATATCCTCTTTGCTATTTAAGAATGCAGTCGAGCTTGCAATGATGATGCACATTACGGCAGCGAACTTCCGAATTGATCAGGACACGCTCTCACGACTGCGAGGAAAATGTGTCAACGATGTCAAAAGACTAAATGGAAGAATTGATTTCGAGGATGCTGTTAAGTATCAGAAGGGTGATGACTAATGGCAAGATTTATTTTGAAGTGGCGCTATATAAAATCGGGTTCGGCAAAGCACAGCACCAACCTTGTGAAATATATCGCAACCCGTGAAGGCGTGGAACGCTGTGATGAATCTTGGAAACACCAACCTGCCACAGTAGAACAACACCGACTTATCAAAGAATTGGTTACAGACTTTCCCGATTCGGTTCAAAGTTTTGAATATCAGGATTATGAATCAACGCCTACAAAACAAACTGCATCGGAATTTATTAGTCGCACCATCGAAGATAATGTTGATCTCATTGGTAAAAAAGAAAACTATGTAGGTTACATTGCGAAACGTCCTCGGGTTGAAAAACAAGGTTCGCATGGACTCTTTACGCAAAGTGATGGCGAAATCAATCTCAATGAAGTTGCTAAAACTGTTGCAGAACACGAAGGCGCGGTGTGGACAACCATTATGTCTCTTCGCCGAGAAGATGCTGAAAGATTGAATTTCAACAATGCAAAAGCATGGAGAAATTTACTTTCAGATCAGTCAGCGAAACTGGCAAAAGCGATGGGAATACCATTAACGGATCTAAGATGGTATGCTGCCTTTCACAACGAAGGTAATCATCCGCATATACATTTAGTTTCATATTCTGTTGGCAAAGAGCCGTATATGACCGAGCAGGGACTGCAAAACTTCAAAGCGGCCTTTGCTCGGGAAATTTTTCGTCAAGACAATATTCAGATCTATCAAGAGCAAACCGCATACCGAGATACTCTGCGGAGCTATAGCAGAAATAAAATGTCGGACATTGTTCAGCAAATTAATAACGGAACATATGATAACGAAACAATTAAACTTATGCTTCGTAATTTGGTTGATGAACTGGATGGATACAAAGGAAAAATGGTTTATGGTTACATGCCAAAGAAAGCAAAAAATCTTGTTGACGGAATCGTAGATGAACTGGCAAAGGACGAGCGCATCGCTGAACTCTATAGTTTATGGTACGAACAAAGAGAGAATATAGTGCGTACCTATCAAGACACGATGCCAAAACGCATACCGCTATCGCAGAACAAAGAGTTCAAAACTATAAAAAATGCTGTCATCCAAGAAGCGCTAAATATTCTCCACAACCGAATCACTTTTGAAGATGAAACCTTTGAACAGGAAGACCGCGTTACAGATGAAGAACCCGAGGTGAAGGCATACAAAAATCCATGGACTGATCCCGAAGATATGCGTTGTCAGTATATCATGGGAAAGAAATATCTGAACGAAGAATCAGAAGATTTTGATCCCGAGGAAGCGATTCGTTGGTTTGAGAAGTCAGCCACGCAAGGTTTTGATATTGCAATGTATAAGCTCGGAAAACTATATCTTCAAGGCGAATATATTGATAAAGATGTGAACCGCGCACTGTATTGGTTGTACAAGGCAGATGAAGCGAACAATCAATACGCACAATACCTTCTCGGCAAGATTTATCTCAACGGTTCAGATGTACCTTTGAACTACAAAGTAGCGGAAGAAATGTTTAGTAAAGCATCTGCACAAGGTAGCTCCTACGCAAAATATTCTTTGGCAAAAATGCATCTGAAAGGACAAACATCCTTTAGCAGCATTGCGATTGCAGTTCAACTTCTCACAGAAGCAGCAGAACAAGGAAACCAATGGGCAGAATATCAACTTGGAAAGATGTATCTGTATGGTCAGGGCGTGGATAAAAATTATGAATTAGCGGTAAGGCTTCTGACATCGTCTGCGAACAGAGGAAACGAATATGCTGAACGCTTGTTGGAAAACTATCATGCACACACCCCATACAGTTCTCCTACCATTCTCGCCTCCCTGCGACTGCTTGCACGATTGTCGCAGATCATTCGTGATGATGCTGATAAAAGAGATAAATCCGGTCGTGCAATTGATCGAAAACTTGCACGGAAGATTGAGCAGAAAAAAGAAGCTCATGGACAGAAAATGGGCTAATATTATTGGAAGGAGTTTCTATGTCAAACTATATTCATTATACCCAGGAACAAAAAGACAGAGCGCGGACAACGGATCTTGTGGATTTGCTTCAAAGACAAGGTGAACACCTCAAACGATCAGGTGCAGAATATCAATGGCGAGATGGATCTAACAAGGTCACCATCCGTGGCAATCTGTGGTATCATCAATACGATCAAGTAGGTGGCGATGCGATAGATTTCGTTCGTAGGTTCTATAACAAGGACTATCCCGAAGCAATGGAGTATCTCTTGAACGGTTATGGCGGCACCCTAACGACAGCTCCACCGGTCAAGAAGGAAATCAAGAACTTCGAAATGCCTCTGCGAAATGATAATATGCGTAGAGTGTATGCGTATCTGTTGCATCAACGAGGACTGAACCGTGACGTGGTTTATGCCTTCGCACACAAAAATATGATTTACGAATCGCTACCGCATCACAATGCCGTCTTCGTTGGCTTCGATTTGGATGGAGTCCCTCGCCATGCGCACAAGCGCGGAACTGGTTCGCAAAGCACATACAAAGGAAACACAGAAGGCTGTGTTCCCGAATACAGCTTTCATTGGAATGGAACAAGTGATAAGATATTTTTATTTGAAGCTCCAATTGATATGCTTTCCTATATCTCTATGAACCCGTATCAATGGCAGAAAAACACCTATGCCGCTTCCTGTTCTGTTGCAGATCGTGTCTTATTCCAATGTCTCAAAGATAATCCTAACATCAGAGAAGTATACCTCTGTTTGGACAATGACGAAGCCGGACAGATTGCAGCGAAGCGCATATCAGACAAATTATTCGTACAAGGATACAAAACCGAAATCCTCACTCCGATCAATAAAGATTGGAATGAGGATTTAATTTTTTCTCAAAAGGAAGGTGAGCAGCAATGGACAACACAATTATCTTAATTCTAATTGCTACAGGTATGTTTGCTATCATCGGTGGCATAACCGTCATTTCCCATATCTATAACCTCAATGAAATTAAGAGCAAGACGGTCGGTGACGGTCAGCATGGTACGGCTCGCTTTGCTAATCGAGGTGAGTTGCGCAAGACATACAAGTATGTTCCGTATGAGCCGAAGGTGTGGCGCAAGCAAGCGAAGAAAGGTAAGCTGAAACTTCCCCAGGGGGTTATTCTTGGCGTCAAGAAAAAGAAAGGCGTGGACTATGCAATGGTTGATGATGACGATGTGCATACGCTTATGATTGGTGCTGCAGGTTGTGGTAAGACAGCATTCTGGTTGTATCCAAACCTGGAATACGCCTGTGCAGCCGGAATGTCTTTTCTCACAACAGATACCAAGGGTGACCTCTATCGTAACTACGGCAACATCGCAAAGCAATACTATGGCTATGATGTAGCGATCATCGATTTGCGAAATCCAACCAAGTCTGACGGCAACAACCTGCTCCACCTCGTGAACAAATATATGGACGAGTACAAGAAGCATCCCGAGAACATTGCCTTGAAAGCAAAGGCTGAAAAGTATGCAAAGATCATCGGTAAGACATTGATATTCAGTGATGGCGATGCTGCCTCCTACGGTCAGAATGCATTCTTCTATGATGCAGCCGAAGGTCTAATCACCTCCGTAATCCTATTGATCGCAGAGTTCGCTCCTCCCGAACAAAGGCATATTGTGTCAGTATTCAAGCTGATCCAAGACCTGCTTGCACCAAGCGGCATCAAAGGCAAGAACCAATTTCAATTGCTTATGGAGAAGTTACCTCCCGATCATAAGACAAGATGGTTCGCCGGTGCAGCTCTGAATACAAGTGAACAAGCGATGGCATCAATCATGTCAACTGCGATGTCCCGACTCAATGCCTTTCTCGATTCGGAGTTGGAGCAAATTCTATGCTTTGATACAGCGATTGATGCGGAAAAGTTCTGCTCCAGTAAATGCGCAATCTTTATCGTGCTTCCCGAGGAAAACCCAGCAACATACTTCATGGTATCCCTTCTTCTGCAGCAGTTATATCGTGAGATACTGACAGTAGCTGATGAGCGCGGAGGTGCGTTAAAGGATCGTGTTATGTTCTATATGGATGAGTTTGGTACGCTCCCTGCCATCAGTTCTGCTGAAATGATGTACTCTGCTTCTCGTTCGAGAAAACTGTCGCTTGTCAGCATCATTCAGTCCTACAAGCAGCTTGAAAAGAATTACGGAAGCGAAGGTGCGGATATCATCAAGGATAACTGTCAGGTAACCATCGCAGGTGGCTTTGCCCCCACCTCCGGCACGGCAGATGAAATCTCTCGTTCTCTTGGCTCAAGGACTGTTATGACCGGTTCTGTTTCAAGAAGTAAGAACGATCCTTCACAGAGCCTGCAAATGACAGAAAGACCGCTGATGACGGCTGATGAACTGAAATCTATGAAGAAAGGTAATTTCATAGTTATGAAAACCGGTACACATCCGTTTATATCTAAACTGAAACTCTTCTTCAAATGGGGTATTGATTTCGATACCGAGAAATATACGGTCGAGGATAAGGGTACACGCAAGGTTCATTATACGAACAAGGATGTAATTGAAGAAGCAATCCTTGATACCTTCCCCAATATGTATGCACCGCCGACTGGCACTTCGAAGCGCGGTACAGTTGGTGGACAGGTTTTATCACAGAGTGACGAAGCCATGTACCACGAACCGAGCCATAAGCTAAAGACTTGATAAGGGGGTGAGAAAATGTCTTATTACAGAAAACTGTATTCTTGCGGCGAGCTTCCTTCAAGGGCGAAGCTCGTCTACATTTATCTTTACGACCGTTGCGACAAGGAAAAGAAAGCGTGGCCGAGCGTAAAGACTATTGCAAAGGAACTCTCTATCTCGGATAAAACTGTGCGCAGGGCAGTAAAGGATTTAGAGAAAGCTGGACTTGTCCGTAAAGAATATAAGAAGCGGAAGAACGGATCGTTCACAAGCAATCGCTATTATTTAGCGTAAAAAGACAATCCTACTTTCACCAAGGGGGCAGTCTGCCCTTTTGGTGTCAGTAGGACGGTGTCATGATGGTAGGCCAAAGAAGTACCCACTTTAAGAGATATAACAGCAGAAGAATAAAAGACAACGGTGGAAACTGCCGTTGTCTTCTTACTCATCTGTGTTTCTTGTTAAGCTCCACCAAAACCTTGTTTAGAAGTGACTGCTGATTTTCAGTAAGTCCCGGATAGTTGACGGCCGAACCTTTGAATTCGTAGATCAGAGAATGTATTATTTCTTTCTGCTCGTTAGTAAGCCCTTCTACTGAAACCATTTCCTCTTTGTCGATGCCAACAAGGTAATCAAGGGACACATTGAAAAATACAGCAATATCGGTTAGCACCTCTAATGGTGGAATGCGCATGTTGTTTTCGTAAGCGCAAATTACGGACTTGCTGCGATTGAGTTTTTTGCCCAAGGCTTCTTGGGATAAATTTCTGCTTGTGCGAAGCTGTTGCAACCGCATACCAAAGTCAAACATAGCAACACACCTCCGATGTTTCGTATTAGTAATATTCTAATACGCTTGCGTTTCGGTAGAGTAAACGATATAATATTAGTGTTCTGCAATAGTAAACTTTTATACTTTTGAAGTTCTAATTTTGCAAACAAATTTATTGCGTGTCATAGTAAAGTCCAGTTTTTGGGACATATAAGCGTGTAGAATGTAGTTGAGCAATGAATCTACAACTGCCGGAAGGAGATTTTACATGAGGAAATACGCAATGAAGTTGCTACATAGGTTTCGGCATTGGCTTGAAAAGGACAAGCATTGTCGGCATTGTTGCTTAACCTGTGAATACTTTGAAATGTGTAACAACGAATGAATTTGGAGGTTCATATGAAACTGATTTTTTGTATTGATGAGAAGAAAGGCATGATGTTCTTTGGAAAAAGGCAGAGTCAAGATAGCGTTCTGCGTGAATGGATCATTGCGCATACTGCTGGAAGCAAGTTGTGGATGAGCAGCTATTCGGCAAAGCAATTCAAGGAGCTTGAAGGCTATATCGTTGATGATGATTACGTTTCGAAAGCAGCGGTTGGAGATTACTGTTTTATTGAAGATAAGGGATACACGCTTGAAAATGTAAGTGAAATCATTCTCTGCCATTGGAATCGCAGATATCAGGCAGACAAGGTCTTTGATGTAGACCTCAAAGCCAACAGTTTTAAGAAAGTGGATAGCCTCGATATAAAGGGATCTTCTCACGATAAGATTACCATTGAAACTTACAAGAAGGTGTAATAATGAAATTATTGAATAAATCGCTTGCGCTCTTTCTTTCTGTTGTAATGCTTTTTTCGCTTGTCGGATGCAGTCTGGACAGTTCGAATTACACAAATAGTTCAAGTGGATATCAAACCGAATCCTCAAGTTCGATTGAAGATAGTAGCAACAAGACTGAACAATCTTCTACGGATCAAACGGAATCACCAAGTACAACAACCAATAGCAACAGCCAAACAGAGTCGCCGACTACAACATCAAAGCCAACAGAGAATACTAACAATAGCACAGGTGTCGGAACCGGAACAGCGACCGCTGTTAATCCGTCTACACTTCCTGCTTACAGCGGAACAGCTTATACCGTTGTCAATGGCAATCAACCCAACTTTAGTGCCTCGGAGCTTACCACCAAGGGCTATGAGAAATACTCAAGCCTTGACAGCCGTGGAAGATGTGGTGTTGCCCTTGCTTCTTGTGGTAAAGAGATCATGCCAGGCGCAAACGAAGAACGAGGTAGTATAAGCAGTATTAAACCATCCGGTTGGGTACAAGCGAAGTATAGCGGTATCTCCGGCGGTTATCTCTGGAATCGGTGTCATCTCATTGGCTGGCAACTCTCGGCTGAAAACGCCAACAAGCAGAATTTGATCACCGGCACTCGCTATATGAATATCAACGGTATGCTCCCATTTGAAAACATGGTGGCAGACTACATAAGAGAAACCGGAAACCATGTAGCGTACAGAATCACCCCTATTTTTGAAGGCAGCAACCTTGTCTGTAGCGGAGTGCAGATGGAAGCATACTCGATAGAGGATGAGGGTGACGGCATTTGCTTTAATGTTTACTGCTATAATGTTCAGCCAGGAATCACAATAAACTATGCTACCGGCGAAAGTTCTGGACCGAGCAGCGAAACCACCGAAACACCAAGTACATCAACAGAGCAGAACGACAACAACGATAATCAAGCATCAAGTGGAGAAATGGTTTGGATACCGAAGTCGGGAAAGAAATATCATAGTCATTCGGGATGCAGTAACATGAGCAACCCTTCGCAAGTAACAAAAGAGGAAGCGGAAGACCGAGGATACACACCTTGTAAAAAGTGTTGGTAACAAGTGAAAGAGCATGGGAAGATGTCCTTTCTCATGCTCTTTTTCAACTATACGAAAGTTATTAAAGTTCTCTTTGAATTGGTCATAGAAAAGTGAACATAAAAAATATTTCATCTTTTTTATGAAAACCTCTTGACAAGATAAATTCATAGTGCTATAATGAAGCCACGGTGAGAGGAACATAGAAAATATTTCACCGAAAATTAAAAATGTTAAAGAAAAGTCATTGATTTTTATGTCGAGAGGTGTTATAATATGAACATGTACGAAGTTTGTGCTAAATGTGGACATGTCGGCAGAGATTATTATGTCGAGAAAACATTCGCAGTCAAAGCAGAGAGTGCAAAGGAAGCAGCGGCGGCTGTTCGTTGGTTTCCGAGAGTAAAACATCATCACAAAGATGCTATCAGATTTGTAACAGAGGTTGATGTTTCTCGTTATACGGAAATCATCACAGCAAACAATGAGGATGCCTACTTCCATTGCAAGAACATTCAGGAGCAAAGAGGTTATTCCGAAATGCTGTTTCCCGAATGTCCGAAACTTGGTTACGATGATTACCACCACATCGAAACCAACAAACGAGATTATTTCTGTGGGAAGACAAAAATCAGAAACCCGAAGAAATACATGGGATTTATCAAAGAGGAAGGAAGACTTTCAGTATGCTAAACACAGTAAAGCTTAACGACAAAAGAATATCGACAATCATTGGCGGTCAGATTATGACAAGGCTGACTGCTAAAGAGGAAAGTGGCGATCCTGTAGTAGAAGAAAGAAGGATCATCATTCCCAAGTGCATATTGAGTGACGGTACAATCGATGTAAATGAACTTCCCGTTGAAAAGCTCAAAGCAACAGCCGATGAAAAGAAAATCACAAAGGTCGGCGACATAGTTATTAAACTCTCAACTCCTTATGATTCGGCAATCGTAACAGAGGAAGCAGCCGGATGTCTTGTGCCTTCCTTCTGTGCTATCATAAGATGCAATGAGATAAACAAAGAGTATCTGCAAGCGTTCCTATCAACTGCCGGATGCAAGAACCAACTGAAGAACCAAGTTGCCGGTGCAGTAATGACAATCCTGTCTGTGGGCAAGCTCGGCAATGTAGATGTCCCCGATGCGGATGAATCAACGCAAAAGGAAATTGGTAAAGGATACATCCAAACCCAAGAAAAGATTGCAGCTCTCAAGCGTATCGTTGAACTTGAAGCCAAGCGTAACGATATCATCTTCAAGGAATTGGTGAAATAACTATGGATACTACAACTTTATACGAAAGATGCAATAAGATGATTTGGGACATCGCAAACACTTTAAAAGGTGTTGTGTATGCCAAGAACATGACGTTTAGCGTAGTTCGCTTGCTCTTCCTCAAGTACGTAACGGACAATTGTCTCAAAGCGGATAACAGCGACAAGATGATGAACTATGTCAGAGTTCAGAGAATGTTTGCTGCAAGAGATAACGAAGGCGGTCAAGCAGCCGTGTATCCTGTATTGCAGATGCTCGATGAAACTTATGGACTTGATAATGTGCTTACCTCTGCACTCAATGAGTACGCAAAGGATCTGTTTGGAACAGATGTTAGTTGGGGTAGAAAGAACAGCACAATGACTCATCACAAAGCAGTTATGGGTGCTGTTGCCGAACTGAACCTTGAAGAAGAACCCGAAAGCAACATCCTCGGAAAGACTATGGTCGAATGCCTATCCTCTACATTGGATGTAATGGCTCGAGATGTGATTGCCGCCGGAGAAGCTGTAACACCTGCAACTCTCGCTGCCCTTGCTGCTAAACTTGTAAGAGTGGAAGATGGCGAAACTTACGCCGACTTTGTATCAGGAGCCGGTCTGTCGACTCTCCGAGTAGTGGGTGAAACCAAAGCCAACATTATCAATTCGGAAATCAATTCTGAATGTGCTGCTGTCGCCGCCATGCTTTACATCATGGCTGGCTATGAAAACATCTCTATCACCGTGGAAAACTCCCTTGCAAAATATGAGGATGAGCATGCGGTAGCGGATAAGATGTTCATTGATGCTCCCCTTAATGTAAGAAAGATCATTGAGGATAAGAATTTAAGTTCCTCTTACCTTGCCGTTGAGAAAGCAGTCAACATGCTAAAAGAAAATGGAACTGCCGTAGTGGTTGTTCCAGGCTCAACGCTGTTCGGCATGAACAAACCGCAGGTCGAGCAGAGAAAGAACATTCTCAACAATAAATGGCTAAAAGCGGTTATCGCCCTTCCTCCTTGCTTCTATGGCGCAGGTGTTGGCGTAAACCTGCTGATTATCTCTAAAACGGAAAATGAAAATGTCCTCTTGGTAAATGCAGTAACGAACAATATCTTCACCTTCTCCGTTAAGGAAAAGAGAACGAACACATTGACCGAAGAAGGAATTGCAAAAATTGCAGAGATCATCGAAAACGGCGAAGTTATCAACGGAATATCCAAGTTCTGCTCGATTGAAGAAATCGCCAACATGAATTATGATTTCACCCCAGCAAGATATGTTAACGAAATTATTGTAGACGAAGCAGAAGAAGCAATAACGCTCAAAGATATTGATGCAGAGCTTGCCGAGCTTTATAAGAAACTCGGGCTTTGATGAAGGAGAAAAATATATTATGGCAATTGCAGAAATTCAGAAGCAAACCACCGCAAACGTTCAGGAAAAGGCAAACCTCATTTGGGAAATTGCAACCCACTTGGTAGGTCTCTATAAGCCCCATGAGTATGGCAAAGTCATTCTTCCAATGACCGTGCTGAAAAGATTTGATGATGCACTGGCACCCACAAAGCAAAAAGTGCTTGAAGAAAATAAGAAGCTGAAAGAGATTGGCTTTGACGGAAAAGTTCGTGAAGGTGCGCTTTACAGAGCATCCGGTTATCCCTTCTACAACACAAGCAAATACGATTTCGCTCGCCTTCTTGCAGAACCCGATAATATTGCAGAGAACTTTGATGATTACCTTAAAGGTTTTTCTGATAATGTAAAGGACATCATCGAAAACTTTGAATTTGCTGACCAGGTAAAGAAAATGGTCACCGGAAACGTTCTCTATGTTGTAATCCAAGAATTCAACTCCAAGAAGGGCGATATGTCCCCCGATAAGATTACTTCTGCTGATATGGGCTATATCTTTGAAGAACTCATTCGTAAATTCTCCGAGAGTTACAACGAAGAAGCAGGAGCGCACTTCACAAGCCGCGATATTATTTACCTTATGACCGAGCTTCTCATTGCTCCCGAAAGAGATAAAATTGAGAGAAACGGATGTTACAAGACCGCTTACGATATGACGATGGGAACATCGCAGATGCTGGGTTGCCTTACCGAGCGCATTAAGGATATAAACGAGGAAGCCGATCTTGTATGCTATGGTCAGGAATTTAATCCCGAAACCTATGCTATCGCAAAGGCAGATATGCTCATCAAGGGTGGCAATGCAAGTAACATGAAATATGGCGATACTCTGTCTGAAGACGCTTACTATGGTTATGAGTTTGACTATATCATTAGTAATCCGCCTTTCGGTATCGACTGGAAGCGCGAGAAGGATGCCGTAGAAAAAGAACATGCAAAGCAGGGCTATGATGGAAGATTCGGCCCCGGATTGCCTTCTATTTCTGACGGGCAGATGCTTTTCTTACTCAATGGTTTTAAGAAACTGAAGGATGGTGCCGGCAGAATGGCTATCATTCAAAACGGTTCATCTCTCTTTACCGGTGATGCCGGAAGCGGTCCTTCCGAAATTCGCAAATACTTAATTGACGGCGACTGGGTTGAAGCAATTATTCAGTTACCTACCGACCTTTTCTACAACACTGGTATTTCCACTTATATTTGGGTAGTTTCCAAGAATAAAGATGCCAACCGACTTGGCAAAGTACAGCTCATTGATGCAAGCAAGTGCTTTGTGAAACGTCGCAAGAACATCGGTAACAAGCGTGTAGATTTGGACGATGTTTGTATCAAACTTATTATGCAAGCCTACAATAATCCCGAGGTAGACAGCATCTATACAAATGGCGATCTTGTCGTTGAAAGTAAATCTTTTGATAATGATTATTTCGGCTTTACAAAGGTTGTTGTAGAAACCGCAGTCGCTGATGAAAATGGCAAGCCCGTTTTGAAGAAAGGCAAAATGCAGCCGGTAAAAGGTGCATCCGATAGCGAGATTATTCCTCTGTCAGAAGACATGGATGCATATATGAAGAAGAATGTATTGCCCTATAATCCGTTGGCCTTCATTGACCATTCAAAAGACAAGGTGGGTTATGAAATCCCGTTTGCCCGCCTGTTCTATAAATTCGTAGCCCCAACCGCTTCTTCTGATATCTTCGAAGAAATCAAAGCCTTGGAAGCAGAAGAAACAATTCTGATGAAGGAGTTGTTTGGCAATGCGTGAGATGAAGAATAGTGGCATTGAATGGTTGGAAGACATTCCAAGCCATTGGAAGATAATGCCGAACAAGCGAATCATGAAAAAGAAGAAGGAACTTTGTCCGACTTATCAAGGCGAAGATATTCTTTCGCTAACAATGAATGGTGTTATTGTTAGAGATTTGACTGCTGGAGGTAAAATGCCCACTACCTTCGATGGTTATCAACGATTAACAGCAGGCAATCTATTAATGTGTTTGTTTGATATTGACGTAACTCCGAGATGCATTGGCCTTATTAGGAATGATGGTTTGTCAAGTCCTGCCTACAGTCAATTTGTTCTAAATGAGAAAGGATATTCACCATATTACTATTACTACTACTTGAACTTAGATCATACCAAAGAACTCCTTCACATGGCGAAAAATCTTCGGCATTCACTTACTGAAGACCAACTTGGTGAAATTGGAGTACCTGTTCCGCCCTATGAAGAACAGGTTCGTATTGTAACGGCTTTGGAAGATAAGTTACCTCAAGTCGACGCACTTATTGCTAATGTTCAGGCACAGATCGAAAAGTTGAAAATGTATAAGCAGAGCGTGATTACAGAGGTAGTCACAAGAGGACTAAATCAATCTGTGCCAATGAAAAGCAGTGGCGTTGAGTGGATCGGGGAAATTCCGGAACATTGGATTACAAAACGTCTTAAATTTGTGACAACTTTAAAACACGAAAAATGGACGTCAGATTATCCAGATGCTGTATATATTGGCCTTGAACACATAGAAAGTGGCAGCGGTAACCGAATTATCACCGACTCAATTTATGATAGAGAGCAAGCAGTTCTATTTGATGAAGGTAATATTTTATTTGGTAAGCTCCGTCCATACTTGGCAAAAGTGTATATTTGTCAAGAAGCAGGATGTTGTTCCAGCGAGTTTTGTGTTTTCGAACTTGGTGATGAACTCATTCAAAGATATGCATGGAGTGTGCTAATTTCACAAGGCTTTATAGATCAAGTGAACTTCTCTACGTATGGGACAAAAATGCCAAGAGCTAACGCTGATTTTATACAGAACATGTATATACCAGTTCCACCTAAGGATGAACAGGAGCAAATAGCCGAGCTCATTGGAACCAAATGTGCACAAATCGATCAGCTCATCGCTATCAAGCAAAAGAAAATAGACAAACTGAGTGAATACAAGAAATCAATCATTTACGAGTATGTCACTGGCAAGAAAGAGGTGGTCTAATGGCAGACCTCAAGAAACAGTACAAAGCTCTAAAAGAATTGCTCGGCGACAATAGAGATTTAATGCTAACTGACGAGCAAGCCCTGCGATACCAAGATGTGCTACAATTGTTAGAAGCCCGTGGTTATATACACGACATCAAAGCAGACGGAATGAATTGGTATCGAATGATGGCTGAATGGGACGGCTTTGAAGATTGGCTAAATGAAGAATTAAGGGCTGAAAAAAGAATCAACCAGAGAGAATGGATAATCGGTCTCATTGGTGCAGCTATTGGACTGATCCCATTCATCGTATCACTCTTTATAGACTAACAGAAAGGAAAACTACCGTTGAGAGAAATATTCAGTTTTATTTTTGATATGTTTACTGATCCGCTTACACTCCCTATTGAACCGTTGTACGAATGGATCATTTTGGGCGTGATCGGACTTGTTGCTTACATTGCATCATTCAAGATTGTAGGCAGTATGTATGATAGCGGAGAAATCAGCGGTAGTTTCCTTGGAAGTCTTTTTCATTGGATTATCCGACTGCTCATATTTATACCCGTATGGTTTGTTGTCTATTGGGCAATTGTCATCGGACAATGGATAATCGCACATTGGGTGTTAGCCCTCTGCATCGCCGTTGGCTTGGTTGTTGCAATTGCGGTTGTATTTTTGATTATTCGTTACTTATCTGAACGGAAAGAGTAATGGTGAAAACATGGTAAACAGAATCATTAAAGAAATTAATACCGCACTTGATAACGAATGCTATATAGTAGCTCTTATGGGAGCTTTGACATTGCCGGATGTGTGTGGAAAGAGTGCCTATCCTGAAGCAGGTGTTGGTGAACGGTATACCCGATGGTGTGATACATATGTATATCCACCGGTGAAGCACATTGATGAAAATGGCAAAGTATTGGACTGTGGTATAACCGGCATAAGTGGAAAGATAATCTATAGCTTGAGGTGTCAACTCCTGCATCAAGGTAGTGCCGATATCGATGGAGAAAAATGCGAGGTTGAAGACTTCGAACTGCTTGTCCAACCCAAGGATGAGTTCGATATATATGTAGATAATTTCGGTGCAATTTGGTCAAATGATGACTTTGAGCATCGAGAACGACATATGAGTCTACACATTAGGAATATCTGCCGTGATATATGTAACGCAGCAGAAAAATATTACAACGAAAACAAGTCCGAATTTGGATTCATCAAATATAAGATTGCACAAATCAACCCAAACGCAAAACAGCCTTGGGAATATAAGACCGATATAACCTTTACTGAAAATAACGAGTAATTCGCAAATGGAAGGAGCGTTCATATGAACATCGAACCCGGAAGAATAATCAATGATTTCATAGAACCGAATAAAAGGCAGTATGCCATACCTGTATATCAGAGAAACTACGAGTGGTCGAAGGAGCAATGCGTAAAGCTCTTTGCAGATATCGTTCAGGCATACAAGAAGGACAAGACACACTTCTGCGGTTCGGTTGTGTACGCCCTTTTGAAAGAGGAACACAATATCTATCACTATGTCATCATTGACGGACAGCAACGCCTTACTACCATTTATTTGATGATGAAGGCAATGCTGGACAACGCCAAGACCGATGCAGAAAAAGAAACACTGACTGATGCACTATTCAATAGAGATAAGTTTGACAAATATGGCATTGATACAGCAAGCAAGCTGAAACTCAAGCCTATCAAGAGCGACAATCAGCAACTCGCACTTCTCATGGACAACAAGATCGATGAGGTCGACAAGAGTACCGGCATTTGGAAGAACTATGAGTTGTTCTGCCAGTTGGTACAGCAATACCAAGAAGAAGGTCTCACCGTTAAAGAAATGTACAATGGTGTAGCGAAGTTAATCTGTGCGAGAATCAAGTTGGATTCCGATGATAACGCACAAGAAATCTTCGAGCGTATCAACTCTACCGGTGTTCCGTTGAGCCTTGCTGATAAGATCAGAAACTTTGTCTTGATGACCGATGCAGATCAAGAAGAATTGTACGAGAACTACTGGCTGAAGATCGAGAAGCTCGTCAGAAAAGATATGATGTCCTCCTTCTTCACCGATTACTTAAATATGAAGATTGATGGCTTTGCTCGTGAAGGTGAAGCATACGATATCTTCAAGTCCGTTTACGATAAGAATGGATACACCAACGAATCTATGTTGGCAGAGGTTCTGCATTATGCCGAATTCTACCACGCATTCCTCTATGGTGATGACAAGAAGTATGGCAAGGAAGTTAACAACCTGCTTCTCGATTTGCAGAGATTAAAACAGTCAACGGTATTTCTTTTCCTGTTCCGTGTGTTTGACGACTTCACCGCAGGTGTTATCGATGAAACGGAACTGGCTAAAGTCCTCCGTCTTCTGCTCAACTACAGTATTCGCCGTTTGATTTGTGAAATCGGTTCAAACTCCCTGCGTGGTCTGTATAAGACGCTTTATTCGAGAGTTTTTGCCAACGAAAAGAACAAAGAGAGATATTACGATGCGATTGTATCCTTCTTGCTGCAGATGACATCGAAAGATGCCTTCCCGACCGATGAAGCATTCGTTGCAGCTCTGAAGCAGAACAACCTGTATCGAAAGAACGCACTATGTAAATATTTGCTCATTGAATTGGAGAATCAAGGCAAAGAGCATATTGAGGTGGACAATCTCTCCATCGAGCACATTATGCCGCAGAACAGCAACATCTCTACCGAATGGCAGATCATGCTCGGTACGAATTGGGCTACCGTTAAAGACAAGTATTTGCATACGCTCGGCAACCTTACTTTGACCGGATATAACAGCGAACTTGGCGATAAACCTTTCGCAGAAAAGAAAAAGAAACTGAGCGATGCACAAACCAAGATTGTAGCACTCAATTCCGATGTTATGAGTTGTGAAGCTTGGAATGAGGAAAAGATTGTTGCTCGTGCAGATAGACTTGCCGGAGAAATTCTAAAACTCCATGCGGTTGAAGTCCCGAGCGAACTCGTTTCCTTCGCTGATCCTCGTTATAAAGAGTACAGTTGCGAAAATCCCGATGATGCTACATACAAGTCTCCGAATTACTTTATACTCCAGGGAGAAAGAGTAATTTGTGATAACTTCAGCAATATGCTGCGACTCGTGATTGACAGACTGTATCTTCACGACAAATCAGTCATAGACGATATGTGTGCGAATAAGAGAAAGATATTTACAAGCTCACAAGGCCCCTTCTTCTCTTATGATGTTACAGAAGTAAAATATCCCGATCAGGTGGCGAACTCGGGAATCTACCACAGCAACGGCTTCTCCGCAGCCACCATTATGTGGATTATTCAGGCGCTTCTCGATAAGCACGAAATTGAACGATCCGAATTTATCTACAGCGCCCGTTCAACGAAACCGGCAGCAAAAGAAGAAACCGAATAATGTCGCGTAACGAGCGACCACAATTGAGGTATAAATCAGTATAATTAAGAAAAAAGCAAGAGGTGGAACTCATGGATCAATCTGAAAAGAGATTTGAACAAGATATTGAGAGCTTTCTTATAAGCGAACAAGGCGGCTACGAGCAGTTCTCGTATGTTAACGCAGACGGACATAGAGTCCATAAATACTACTATGACAGAGAGCGTGGCATCTATCTTGATGTCCTCGTTAACTTCATCAAGAAAACACAGCCCAAGCAATGGTCAAGGTATGTCAAATACTACGGAGATGATGCACCGGATAAGCTGTATCGACGTCTGGAAGACTGCATCACCGAAAACGGTCTTGTCTATGTCCTCAAGCACGGCATCAAGGATATGGGCATTGATTTGAAGCTTTGCTATTTCAAGCCCGAGTCTGATCTCAACGAAACGATGAACGAGCTGTACAGAAGCAACATCTTGGGTGTAACTCGTCAGTTCGGATATTCGACAAAGAACAACAATACCATCGATATGGTGCTTTCCATCAATGGTATTCCTGTTGTTGCGCTCGAACTCAAGAATCAGTACAAAGGACAGAATGTGGACGATGCTAAAAAGCAGTTCATGAACGACCGTGACTCAAAGGAATTCTGCTTCCGCTTCAACCACAGATTTCTCGTGTATTTTGCAGTTGATCTGTACGAAGCATATATGACCACGCAGCTCTTGGATGGCAATACTCGCTTTATGCCCTTTAACCAGGGTTCTAACGGTGCAGGTAACAAAGGCGGCAAGGGCAATCCTGTTAATCCCGAAGGTTATTCCACCTCTTACCTTTGGGAAGAAGTTCTGCAGCGTGATAGCCTTTTGAACCTCATTCACCGCTTTATTTCTCATGTGAAAGAGCGTGAAGAAGTAACAAGCGGCTCTACCACCAAGACAGTCACCAAAGAAAAGCTGATTTTCCCGAGATACCACCAGTACGATGTAGTAAACAAGATTGTTGCCGATGTTAAAGAAAAAGGCGTTGGTGAAAGCTATCTGATTGAGCATTCCGCTGGTAGCGGTAAGTCTAACTCCATCGCTTGGATTGCATACCGTCTTGCTTCTCTGCACAACGAAGACAATGAATCCATCTTCGATACCGTCATTGTTGTAACAAACAGAGTTGTGCTTGATAGCCAGTTACAAGACACCATCAACAGCTTCGATCACACGCCAGGACTTGTAGAAGCAATCGATGACAAGAAGCGTTCTCGTGGATTGGTAGATGCCATCAATGATAAGAAGCGTATCATCATTTGTACGGTTCAAAAGTTCCTGTTCGCCTACAAGGACTTCGAGAAGCTCGTTGGCAGAAAGTTCGCAGTAATCGTAGATGAAGCCCACCAGGGACAGTCCGGTGAAAGTGCGAAAACTCTCCGTAAGTCCCTGCTCGATATTGATAAAGCGATTAAGGAGTACGCAGAGGAAGAAGGAATTGATGAAGATGATGTTGACCTCTCCTCCGATCTTGTTCTTGCCATCCTCTCACAAGGCATGCATGCGAACCAATCCTTCTTTGCATTCACAGCAACTCCGGTAAAGAATACTATCGAATTATTCGGAACATACGATCCCGAACTGAAGAAGAAACGCCCGTTCCATGTATATTCCATGCGACAGGCTATCGAAGAAGAATACATACTGGACGTTCTTGCAAACTATACAACTATCAAAGAAGCCTTTAAGCTCGTTAGAGTATCTGAGGATAACCCCGAGCTGATTGAAGGCCCTGCCTTGAAAGTGCTGATTAAGTATTATAAAGAGCATGGGCATACTATCGCAGCCAAGACGGAAATGATTATGTCTAACTTCCTGCATAATGGTCGTTTCCAAATCGGTGGTAAAGGCAAGGCAATGGTTGTAGCAGACGGCAGAAAGAATGCGGTAAGATACTACTTTGCCATCAAGGAATATCTGAAACAGCACCCCAACGAAAGTAAGGGCTGTGATGTTATGGTCGCATTCTCCGGCACCGTTAATCTGGACGGTCAGGAATATACAGAAGCAGGTCTGAACACAGATGAAAACGGACAGCCCATCAACAACGACAAGAAGTTCAGAAAGGCTTTCCGCAGCGACAGATACAATATCCTGGTTGTTGCTAACAAGTATCAGACCGGTTTTGATGAGCCTCTCCTCCATTCTATGTATGTGGATAAGAAACTCAGGAAGATTAGTGCTGTTCAGACTCTTTCCCGTCTTAATAGAACTTGTAAAGGCAAAGACTCTACCTTCGTACTTGATTTTGAAAACACCGATGCGGAGATCAAGGACAGTTTCCAAACCTACTATGAAACAACGCTTCTTGAAGGAAGAACCGACTTCAACAGAGTTTACGACCTGCGTACAAAGATTACTCCGTATCTGCTGTACAACTTCGAGGATGTGGAGAAATACTATTCCTTTATGTCGAAGCATAAAGACTCCCGTCAGGATGCAACCTCTCTTGGTAAGTTAAGCGGAATCCTCAAGCCCATCATTGACAGATATTGTGAACTTGCCACAGAGGAAGATCGATACAACGCACGTATGGCAATCCGAGATTTTGTCAAGGGTTATGCCTATGTTACGCAGTTGATTCGCTTGCACGATGAAGAACTCTTCAAGGAGTACGTGTTCGCCTCCAATCTGTTGCGACTGTTACCGAAGCCCGGACATCCGAAGCCCGACATTGAAGATAAGGTTAAGTTGGAGTACACCTCTTTGAAAGAAACCTTTAACGGTGCAATCGTTCTTGAAAAGAAGGATACCGACCTTATCATTACCTACGGCAAAAAACAAGCAAAAGTGCCGAAGAAGGATACCTTACAGAACATTATCGACAAGGTTAATGAACGCTTTGACGGCGATTTTGATGAAGGCGACCGTGTAATGATCGAGAGCATTTATCAGATGTTTATGTCCGATAAAGAAGTCAAAAAGTTCAAGAAGTATGCCAAGGACACATCCGCAGAGATGTTTGTGAAATCTCTCTTCCCGGACAAGTTTATGGAGATTGCAACGCAATGCTGTCTTGACAATGCGGAAAGATACAGAAAACTCTTTGAGAACAACGACTTCTATAACAAGGTTATGGATGCAATGGCAAGAGAACTGTATAAGAGCCTAAGAAAAGACTAATTCTGCAAAATAATGTCACCAAAGTCCGTTTTATGGGACACATATGCTGTTAGAATATACGTAGTACAACCCTAAATTGTCAAAGTGAAGTTAGGATTTTTAGGGTAAAAAATGAGAAATACCCGAAGTTCACCTTGACAAAAAGGTATGGTATATATAGATATTTCAAGATTTTCAGAGCCTGAGGAAGCCGCCACCAACGAAGTTGGCATGACCTTGACGGGTTGGTGATGAAAATGCTACAATGCGCAGTTTCGAAGGCGAAAAAGAATAGATATTTCTGAGTTTCCGTCGCCTTCGGTGAAAAAGGTAAAGCATTTTCATCAGCGTTCAGTCAAGGTTGGCGGCGGATATGGTAAAATAAAAACGGTTACTGTCTGCGGAAAGCAGGAAAAAATGAGTCGTTTAACATTGGCAGAAAGGATAATTATTGAATGTGGGATTTACCAAAAATTAAAATTAAGCGAGATTGCAAGAAAGATAGGCAAATCTCCCGAAAGTGTTTCAAGGGAGATTCGAGCCAACCGAACCATTGCTCCGGGAGAGCATCACTTTGGAAAGGATTGCCGCTTTGCCGGAGAGTGTAAAACAAAAGGATTATGCAGAAAAGAAGGATGTTCCAAGCGATGTGTTAATTGCCGCGAATACGATTGCAGAGAACTTTGCACAAGATACAATAATTCACCTTGCGTCGTGCTTTCTAAACCGCCGTATGTATGTAATGTCTGTGTGCGGAAAAGAAAATGCAAAGCGGATAGAGCCTACTACATCGCCCAGCAAGCAGATGCTCTGGCAAGGCGAAGATATTCCAATTCCAGAAGCAAAATACAAACCCGTGGTGAAGAGCTTGAAAGACTCGATGAATTGGTTTCACCGCTGATTTTAAAAGGACAACCGCTGACACATATATGGTCTGAACACGGTGAGGAGCTTGGCATTTCACAAAGAACACTTTACCGCTACATCGACCAAGGCGTTTTAAGTGTAGGAAATATTGACCTCAGGCGAAAGGTAGCCTACAAGCCAAGAAAGAAGAAAAAGGAAGTGTCCGAAGGCTTTTTGAACCAAGAATTTCGCAAAAACAGAGGCTATGACGATTACCTGAAATATATGGAAAAGCATCCCGATACACCGATTATCCAAATGGATACGGTCAAGGGTTGCAGAGAGCAAGGAAAGCGCCTTTTAACCCTTCATTTCTGCAATACCAATATGATGCTGATGTTTCTTATGCGTGACGGAAAAGCCGACACCGTAGTAGAGCAATTCGATATGCTGACAGGTCTTTTAGGACTTGAAGAATTTCGCAAAGTATTTCCGGTAATTCTGACCGACAACGGCAGCGAGTTTAAGCATACAAGAGATTTAGAAACAACCGAGGATGGCAAAAAGAGAACCAAAGTCTTTTACTGTGATCCTCAGGCATCCTGGCAAAAGCCACAGATTGAGAAAAACCACGAATTTATACGTTACGTTCTGCCAAAGGGCAAGACGTTAAATCCATACACGCAGGAAGATATGCTTCTTCTTGCCAACAACATTAACAGTATTCGCCGAGAATCGCTCGGTAACAAATCTCCCTATGAAGCCACCACCGACAAGAGCATACTTAGGTTGATGGAGCTGATGGGGCTACATACCGTACCGGCAGACGAGGTAAATTTAACACCGACTTTGCTGAAAAGGTAACTTAAAACAATTGCAGATAGTGACCGCAACATATTTTTAAGCCAAGGCAGGTTGCGTTCACTTTGACAAAACGAGGTTTCAATCTGTCTGTTTTGCTATGCCTAAATGACAGTGAAATATATTAAATTTCGGCTTTTAGGAGATGTGCATACTCATTAAAAGCCACAAAATACCGCTTATTTGAATTTTTGAAGTACACTTAAGCTATTTACCCTAACTTCACTTTTTCATTTAAGCTACGTAGTACAACGGAATTTGTCAAAGTGAAGTTAGGATGGTGAACATGAAGAAAGGGACAAAAATAACGCTATTATGCATTTTCGTGCCGATAGAGATATTCTTTTGTCTTGCAACATTCGTTGCTCTCTTCATGTTCCCTCCTGTTGGAATTGTCGGTCTGGCTGCTTCTACTTTATATCTCATAGTTATCATTTCGATATGGCAGTCTCTCAAAGGGAAAAAGCCCATTCTAAACCTATTTCGAGAAGGTACAAAAACCTGTAAAAAGTGCGGAACAACTTATGAGAAAGCGAAATCTTTTGGGTGTCCCAAGTGTGCCGAAGAAAAGAGAAAGAATCAGCCACCGTTGCCAACGCTCGAAGAAATGGAATATGCACGGCTGAAAAGGAAAGCTCGTAAAGCGGCGTTTTGGGATTTTGTCGGAGCTGTTGGTGTAATCGGTGAATTGAGCGAAATGAATGATCCTCCACCGAAGAAAAGGAGTAGTGTGCTTAACAGTACAGATTACGACTATGGCTCTCTACATTCTGAAGAAGGACACGAAACCGAGGATGGTTATTGTATGGAATGCGATATGGCAGTCGAGGATATGTTGGAATGAAAAAACTCAAGAAAAGTGATCTTATAATCTCTCTTATTTGCTACATAGTATTTGAACTCTGCATTATTGCTCTTACCGTCATCTGCTTTATGACCTGTTGGCCTGTTGGCATAGCTACCATTCTTCTCGGCACTTTTATTGCTCTGTTCATTGTTTCTACCATTCAAGAGATGAATGGAAAGAAGCCAATTATCAAACAGCAAAAGATAGATACGAGCAACGCAAAAATTCCACTCAAAAGAAATGGATTAAGCTCATTTTGGAAGGCTGTTGGTATCCTTGCTATAGTTGATGAATTGAGTGAATTGGATGAACCAATACCGCAGAAGAAAAGTAGCATATTAAACAGCACAGATTACGACAACTGTTCCCTCCACTCCGAAGAAGGACATGAAACCGAAGACGGCTATTGTATGGAATGTGATATGGCTGTCGAGGATATGTTGGAGTAAATCAAGCACTATGTGAGGTGAAACGAGAATGAAAATAAAGACAGAGCGACTTGCTATCCGAAGGACGACTCATGAGGAAACGAAACAAATCAGCACAGCAAACAACACCGGCTCTGTTGATGAATTTCTCGGTTCACTCTCCAATGAAGAAATAGCGATTATCTTTCAAAATAAGGATGCCGTTTCAGACCTGCTAACCCGTTTCAGCAATAGCATAGGAAACGGCGACACCGAAACCTATGGAGCGTGGAAGGATGAGAAACTAATTGGATTTATTTCTCTTATCAATGCTGAATCCGGTACTCCCGAGCTGCAGATAGAAATTGATCCGCAGTTTCAAGGCAAAGGTTATGGCTTTGAATTCCTTCGTGCTTTGTTGGGGCATCTGTTTGAAACAAGAAATTTTCAGTACATCAGATACACGGTGCTACCGAACAATCAGGCAAGCATTTCGTTAGTAGAAAAAATCGGTGCATCATTACAAGAGCCAAAGAGCGATGCCGAAAGATTACTAATTCGCACCTACCATATAACCAAAACATAAATTCAGGAAAGGAGTCGCCGAGGTGAATCAGAAAAGAATGATGATCCATGAGTTCGCAAAGAAATATTTTGATTTATACCGAAGCCCGAATACTACGAATTTTCAAGTAGAAGAAGGCTTCGCAGAGGAATGTTTTGCACTTGAATTCAAAATGGATAGCGGTAACTCCTTCTGCGAAAAGTACCCGAAGGCATTTAACGACTTTCAGGAGCTTGACAAAATAATCGAAGAAATCGATGATCCATACTTCCTCGGAACAGCAATATTCTCCCAATGGCGATACATAACCCATTGGTCATATTGCTCTCATCCGTTGGATAAAGAGTACAGACCTTGGTTTATAACTGCATTTGGAAGATTGGCGACAATTACTTCTGAAACTGGCACCCCTCCCTATATCTTCTATGGCAACATTAAAAAGATACGGATCAATTCCAACTGCATCGCCTACGGCATGCTTCCAAGAGAAGATCTTGAAGTAGAGCAGCATGTAACGGTTACAGAAGACGGCCGTGTGTGGATCACTCGATATGCCTTTAATCAAGACCTTAATTTTGTTGATCTCAAAAAGACCGAGCAAAAGCAGTTTAAGATCGACAAGGAAAAAGCAAAGTTCCTGTTAGATAAATTTACCAAGTATTTCAGAGATGAATACGAGATTGCATTCGCAACCGACGTTGGCAGCTTTGAAATGCATATAACGGATGATCAAGGAAAAACGGCCGTCTTCATCGGCCCCTTGATTTGTGATTTTGAGGTGGATGGATATAACCTATCTCAACTGCTCCGTGATACGCTGGATGACCAGTCTCTGTTCGTGTTTGACAATAACGAGTATGAGTGTATTGAGCGCATCACCATAGATCATGAGCATAAGAAGTCAATCGTAGCTGCAGACGGTCAGATTGTTACGTGGAATCCGACCGACCACATTGTCATTGACCGTAAGACCGAAACAATCGAGTATACATACAGAATTGGTTCGGAGTGCGATGTTACAAGGAAATACCATGTGGCTCAAGGAGTTTCAAACTTCTTGGATGAACTTGATTATCAAGACCTTTTTATCGAGTTCGAAGAAAAGGACACCGATGTTATCATTCCCGAAAACGAGGAAGCAACATATAGCGTAAAGGTGGAGTTCCTCAGAAGTCCAACAAGAGAAATAGCCGGCAGCTACGATAAGCAAGGACTTCCTGTTGACTGGCCGGAGTTCATCGAGAACCTCTACCACTTTATGTCCTTCTATGGCTTTGGCGAGATGTTTGATGAGTCCCATTACGGCAAAACCTACCGGAAGAATGGCGATTATATCTTCTTGTCGGTTCGATTTGGTGATTACGGAAAACCCTATTACTACCTCACAGAGGATAGTACTATTGAGGTTGGCAATCAGGTGGTTGTTCCTGTGGGCAACGATGGAACAGAGCGTATTGTCGAGGTTGTAAAAGTTCAGTATTTTGCACCCGAAGATGTCCCGATGCCCATTGAAAAAGTAAAAAGTATAATCGGCAAATTCACACAGCCCCAACCCAACAAGGACGGTTACAAAACAGTTTACTGTCCGATGTGCGAGAAAGAAATCAGCGAAGATGATTGCTTTGATATCCTCTACGATCCGCTAACTAAAGAAATCCCCGGCGTTATTACCGAGGATGAAATAGAAGCAAAACAAGATATTTGCGAAAGGTGTAAATACCACGATGCATAAAAAACTATCTACAGAGGAAGTTATGCGACTTAATCAAGAGAAAATCGATAAGGTGTTACTTCAAAACGGAGTCGATCCGAACAACGTCCCATCCCTGGAAGGAACAAGTGAAGAACGCAGCCGTAAGAGAACACAGGAGATCATGGCAAACAATCAAAAGCGAATCAATAAAATAATGAGGAAATACAGATAATACTTGGATAAGAGGTGTAGGAATTGAAAAGCTATGAAGAAGCAGCTTTGGAACAATTAAAGAAACTCGAAGATGAACTTGGGATTAAAATCGATATTCAAGTAGAACCCGACATTGAATCCTTAACTGTCGAGCAGTTGGAAGAATATCTCGAAGATTTGGAATGCAGATTAAGCGATCTTGAAGATAACGAACCCAATAGCTCCGATGAGGAAGCCTATGATGATTGGGAAGATGAATACAGCAACATTGAAGACTTGATCGAACAAGTTCAAGAACGACTTGAAGAATTACGCGGATAAGGACTACGAACCACAAAGGAGGTGACCAAAATTGTTTGTTATAACAGATATTGAATGGATGAATAATAAGGACGGTCACCAATCCCCGACACAACTTGCTGCTATCAGAGTGGATAACGAATGGAATGAAGTAGACACCTTCAATTCGTTGATTCGTCCGAGAGATTCCGAGTTCCACGATTGGAAACATGTGTCCTATACAGGTGCGACACCGTCAGACTTCCTGCATGCACGGAATGCACACAACGTCTTGGAGTCCTTCGAACAATGGCTTAACGAAGATGACATCCTTCTGTGGTGGTATGATGAATCAGAGATGATATTCAAGAAGCTGATCCGGCTTATATTCAAAACAGAAGAAAAACACAAAGCAGTTTCTGCCAATGAATATATTTACGAGTTTTTGCAGGGTCAGCCCAATTCCCGTGGCAACGCATATAAATTAGCAGCAGCTCGGGGCGTGAACACAAACGACTCTCTCAAACATAATTCTGCTAACGATGTCCGTGTTATGCGTGAATTGTTAGCGGTAATAAAATATCCGCAGGATAATTTTTTAGCCCCATTGGTTAAGAAAGAAAAGCCAATGAAGCCGAGCATTCAATTTGCAGACCTTCCGTATCAGTATGATCCAAAGACGAATACGATACATAAAAAGGAATGTCCGACTCTTATTGTCGGAGAGATTGAAACACAGGGGTATGAAACATTAAAGACTGCCCTGCGGAAGCAGTACAAGCCTTGCGACTGCTGTAAAGAGGAATACCGCACGGCTCTAAGAGAGCGTAACCTCGATATAATAGAACGAACACAATACACCTACATATTTTCGCCAGACTCAAAGGTGTTTCATAAATACAATTGCGGATTGATGCTTCAAGCAAGAAGTGTCATGGGTACAATCAAATACGATACTGTTGCAAAAACAGGAAGAAAGCCGTGCAGAGTTTGTAATCCAACAGCACAAGATGTATATCGACCGCTACCTCCGCAACAAAAAGTAGCACGTCTTCAAAAAAAGAAACTTCCGGCTGTTTCAATGGATGGAGCAAAGGCAATTAAAAGGCAGAAGCGCGCACTCTATGAACGCAAACAACTTCTGCAAAATGAAGGACTAACAGAAACAGAGAAAAATGATGCATACACGCTGACTCAACCTCGCTTCGCTTTTTGGGTAGGACAAGGATATCAGACATTCCATCTTCGCACTTGTCCGAAACTGAAAGAGGTTAGCAATCTTCGAGGTTTCGGTGCTTACAAGGATGCCATCCGTGCAGGGTTTACACCTTGCAGAAAGTGTAAACCGACAGCAAAACACGATGTTGTGTACTCAATTCCGATCAAGAGTCATATTCGTGAGGATGAGAAGATTGAGGATTTGGAAACGCTGTGCAAGGATGCAGGTTATCCCTTTTTTCGTGAAGGTGCATATTTCTGCTTGGAAACGCCCGTTGGAAAGTGGAAAATTGACATTAGCACCGCACCGCTAAAACTGCAGCACCTCAACCTTGTGAAGACTCCAGGATCAAAGAAATATCATGAGCAGCCCCGTCTTTTTCTCTCGTACATCGACGTGTTTGATTACATTAAACGCCATGATGATGAACTTGAAAAGAAGGTTGCTACAAAAAGAGTGTTCGTCAAATTTGTCGAGGACAATGAATAAGGAGAAACCACTATGGATAATTACGAAGCAATAATGAAAATGGATCGAGAACATTTAGCTGCGTTTCTCGATGATGTATATGTTACTGGCTTGAACAACGGAATGTACGCAGCTACAAAGTGTTCTGAGGATGAACAGGATGCTGTGCTTGATGAATTTCCCTACGGAGAAGAATGGTTAGCATCTGATGCCGAAGCAGCTACGCTCCATAAATGTGATAAAGACGGCGATGACTTTATTCTCACAGCAAGTGCAAAGGCAACATTGCGACTTGCCGGAATTGATCCCGATAAGGAATAAAGAGTGACTTGTATAGAAAGGCAGGTGTTCCTGTGCATCTCGCAATTGTAATCATTATCTTAATTGTTTGGGCGGTCATTTTGATTAAAGAGAAGTTCACTCCACCGGCACCGCCAATAGATGACCTTGATGCACATATAAAAACGCTGTCTTCTATGAACACACAAAAGGAACGGCAAAAATATCTCAAAAACATGGCAAAGGGAGATAAGAAATGCGAAGATATTACGGAGAAGAATACGGACAAATCAAGCGATTAAAGCCAGGAAATAAACAACTGGAAACGCTTGATGATCTGTTTAATATTTTATGGGAATGTTGGTCGAAAGAAACTGCATATCCTTCCTGTCAAGCGGAATGGGTTCCTAACGATCCGTCATACGGTCAATGTGCAATCACAGCAATGCTGGTTTATGATATGTTTGGTGGATCAATTCACCGAATCCGTGTTAGCGGCGGTGGAACACACTACTTCAACAAGATTGACGGACATTATATAGATTTGACTGTGAATCAGTTTGACCTATACAACATCCCTGTCGAGTATGAACCCAACGAACAGATGGATAGAAAGTATTGCGGTAAAAACAAGGATACGCAACGCAGATACGAATTGCTTGTAAAGCGTATCGCAGAAAGGGTGAAATGAAATGAATGCTATGGGAACACAAGTAATTGTAAAGACGAGGGTAACATTTGTCTTTCGTGGATACGGCGATCTGACACTTACAGATGCAGCATTGATTTGGAACAAGTCCGCAACCTCTTATCTTGCGTTCGGTGCAATGAATGCAGCTACGGATGATCATGTAATGATCCCATTGGAAAGCATCGCTCTGTTTGATAAATACACCTATCTGCCGGGCGGTGGGTTAAGAGTTGTCAATAATGAGGGAAAGGAATTCAAGTTTTCCTTTAAACACAAGAAGGACTTTAGGATCATTTGGGATTATTTAGAGAAACGCAAAGCCTCTAAATGAAACAGGTGCAAACCATGAATGTGACAAAAGAGCAAATAGAAATATTAACTCCCTATATTGATAATTTGAGCGAACTTCTTGCCGGGGATGATGTCCAAGAACTACTGGATGTAATAGACGATGTCATCGTCAACAACATTCTTGGCAATCACAATGAGCCAGACAAAGAAGGAATCCTGCTTCAAAGGATATACGATCAGATATTCAATCAGAATTAACAAAACATAATAAGCCTATTAAGAGTGCGCGAGAGATCAAGCTCGTTGACCGCACAGCGACCTGCCAAGTGGTAAGGTGCTAATGCTTGACCGATAGGTTATCTCACGAACCTGTCGGTAACGATGGGTTCGTTTTTTGCGCTCATTAGGAAATACATTTAAGGAGATAATCACCTTGCGAAAAATCAGAGATTTAATTAACAACGAAAAGAAGGTTTATATTTACCTTCGCAACAGAGCCACAGAGTATCGTTTTATGAGCGATGCGGAATTGGAAGGCATTACTTACGGAGATGACGTGAAACCTACCGAGCGACCGGTGGACGATATTATGGCACTACGCCCGGATGGAACAATCTGTTTTCTTGGCTGGGCTGGTCGTATGTGCTACCACCACAGCAAAAATCAAGCAATACGAGTTGACTACGAGAAGTACATCAACAACGAAGATGAATATCTAATCTAATCCGTGCAAGAGAGCCTGTGATTTGTTCGTAGGCTCTTTTAATATGCCAATTTTGCAATGATGATGAGAAGAACAACGGCAATAACAATGGCAGTCAAGCAACCGTATTTTCTGTCATGTACCAATCCCATAATGCCATAGACAATGGCAAAGAAAATGTCCTCAAACATATTGCTCCCTCCTTATGATCTCTGCAGCATTTAATATCTTCATTTCAATAGATACCTGTCCATCGTTCAGAGCATCTATCACAAACAAATCCACTATTTGAAAAACTTGCTTCAGATCGCATATATGGCTATCAAAGACATATCCTAATAAACAGATTTCTATGGAATTGGTCACCAAATCAAAAGAAATGGTATGCGTTGTTCCTTCAAGTAACTGCTCAATGAGATTTGCTTTTCGAATCGCTCCTGGTTTCAACAAGTAAATGTTCTTCTTGCTTTCTCTTTCGGCATTTTCCAATGCTTTGCAAATTTCCTTTGCTAAATCAAAATCCTTCATGTCGTTTATTCCTTTCAAATTTATTCGCCCGTTTCTTTTTCTGTCGCGCCTCCTTCCATCGAATTTCCCGACACGCTGGGCAATGTGTTGGGATGTGTTGTCTTCTTGCTTTGAACCGCTTTATCGTGCCAAGGGAGATCGAAAAATAGTTGCCGCAATCCAAACACAACAGTTCCTTTTTCATCGGAAGCCTCCTACAAGATGCGGTTTATAATGAACTCGTTGTCTTCGCTGTTTACATGGCATATAGTTTGCCATGACTTCCTGCCACCCGTAATATGGGCTTTGTCTCTCTTCTCTGGCTTCATCTCGGCAAGTGATGCAATGCTTCGGCGTTGACCAACCTCGCATATTGTAGAAGTCGATTTGTTTCTCTGTGAGTTCGAATGTTCGTCCACAGGTTTTACAGATTACCTTTGTTGTCATAGAAAACACATCCTTTCGTTTGTATAGCGTTTTGGGGTGGGGTGATCTTCCTTGCTTATATAGTAGCGGTGTCTGTGGGTAACGTTCCTTGCTGCTAATATAGTCGCAGTGGGTGGTTTTACGCATCGTCCGCTTGTATAGTCGCGGTGTTTGGTGGTGTTACGTTCCGTTTGTAAAGCGGCTTTGCGGGGGTTGCGGGGGTCGGCGGTTGTTGCCGTCTCGCTTCTGTTTATATAGCGGTTTTACGGGGGTGGTCGGTTTTCTGATTATATTGCCATAGGTGTTCGGTTCTCCAATATAGTAATTGCGTTTGAGTGGGTAACAAATATATAGAGGTTGGTGGTCGGTTGCCTTGCAATACTATAGTAAGACTGTTCGGTGTTGCAAAAGAAAAAGCCGTAGTCGAAACTACGGCGAATTAATCAACACGGTGGCACAGATAAAATGTGCCACCGTGTGTAGAAAGATTAATTAAATGTTACTTCTGATATGTCACCACTCGTACTTTTCAAACAAATCATCGTCAAGTAATTCTCGGATAAAAATCGTCAGGGAAACCACTTTGTTGGTATCCAACGAATCTTCTAACCAATAGCCACAGTCTGATGACCAGTCTTCGTTCCACTCATCATATTTAAGAGTATTGTCTATCCGTTTCGCCTCATCAATAGAAGTACCAATAGCAATTCCGTTTTGAAGCGATCCGTTGAAGCCTTCCTCCATGTAAATCTTAAACAATTTATCTTTGGCAAAGAAGAAACTCATCGAATTATCTGCACGGATAACCGTCCACGGAACTTTGACTGTGCATTCTTCATTATCCCATATCTCTTTGGAGAAAGAAAGGTTTCTTTCATTAAGAAGTTTCAGCACTTCGCGTTCAGAGGATAATAGTTTGAATTTGTCTACACCAACAAAAGGTTTAATTATCATATCCATATTTGCAGTTCCTTTCACGTCACTTTAAACTCCTTTAGTCAAGAGAATAAGGAAAATTTGGCGTTATTCTATACGTAAATTTTCCTTGCTCAAGAAGTTTGGCCGTTTCTTTAATAATAGAAGCATTTGATTTTTGCAAAATGCCACCTTGTAAAAGAAATGTCTTGGCTTCAATAAAATTGCATCCTCTAATTTTCGAAACAACTTTTATGAAATCTATACTTGGGTTAGCTAAACCTTCAATGGCGATTTCGTACAGGTTTGCATCTAATTTAATCGGATCGTGCTTTGTTGTTGCCCAACCCCAACCGCAATTAGGGCAGGTCATTCCACAGGAACCTTCATTTTCAAAGTCAATCATCTCTGATTGGCACTTTTCACAATAAATCTTGTCTGTCATCTTTTCTTTCCTCCCGGATAAAACTTAATGAATTTGCCCTTTTTGGATAAATCGGGACGATACGGATTTGACGAACTCCTGTCTGCAACAATGTACCTTCCGTCAGGATATGCCCATACTAATTTTGTAGGAGCTTCCACAACGACATTGAGCTTGTTTGCAAGGTTTTGTGCAAATCCGTTTGCACTTGCTCCCGTTTCACAAGATAATAATCGAATTGATTTTCCTTTTATTAAGGGATCATTCTTAAATAGTCTTGCTGCAGAGCGATGGTCAATCACTACTTGGCTGCCATTGCTGTGTATTTGGATACTATTATTAGAGCCATGAGCAATTACGTCATAGAAACCATTCACATCAACATCAGCACGATTCTTAATAAATTTGCTGAAGTTATCGTTTTGATCCATATAATCAGTGCTACCTGCAGAAGCCTTGTCGCCACGAGTTCCATTAAAATACCCACTATAACCCTTACTCATCGCACTTCCTCCTCTCAAACGCTGTCGCTGTTTCAGAAGAAAATGCGATTACCTTAATTCCTTGTGCTTTCAGTTTTTCAAAGCACTGGTAGTTGGCAGAGCCATATACAACAATTGTGTGTGGATGTAATCGCTTCACAAGCTCATCAATGCCACGGTCGAAGCGATTTCGATCTCGCAGTCTTCTTGGACTACCACCACAAGTACCGATGGCAATGATGCTATTCTTTTCTATGCCATCAAAACAATAGTTAAAGGTTTCTGGCGTTCCCCAACGAACATTGTTGATTACAGGGATGCCGTTTATCCCGAGCCAATATCCGAAGGCTCTCATACGGTACGTATTATAGAGCTTTATGGGTTTAGGAAAATCTTGATAGGTCGAGAAATCCGGTGTGATCGCTCCTGCAAAATGCTTGAGAACTTTCAAGGCGAACTTGTAATCGTGCCAAATACCTCTCAAACCGTCAAACTTGTGATCATCAAGATACCAACACACGAAAGCATCGTGCTTGAAACTCAAGTCTTTTTTGATTCGATGCTTCTTGTAAATAGCCTTTGCTTCTTCCCACGTGATGATATCGTGGGGTACTTCTTTTGCTGTTGTAGGGCAGATTGGAATGTCGTTCTCGGTGAAGGTAGCACCTCTTACCATGAAAGCATTCCATACGTCCTTACAACCGCGTCTTGTTTTAACATTATCCATTATAACATTTTCCTTTCATAAATACAATAAATTAGTGTTAATCATGTGAACCCTCCTAAAAATGGGCATAAAAATAGCAGCATATCACTATGCTGCTTGCTTCCGATATTCAATTGTGTTGTTGCTAACTGCTGTCAAAATACATTATTTCCATAATGTCACCTCCCGGATATGAAAAAAGCGCCAACCGGAATGAACCGAATTAGCGCATAAAAAAAGACCACCAATGTTGGCGGTCTATATTTGGATATACTTATCCGAGAAGTATTGTATCACACTTTTTAATAAAAGTCAATGAAAACCCTTGAAAATACTGCGTTTTTTCGATATAATAAATTTAAGTAATCGCTCACACCTAAAAAGACAAAAGTCACAAAGAGGGTTTTATGTTATATAATTACGCAGAAGCAGTATCCTTGTACGGATCAGATTATTTGTTGAAAAAAGCCATCAAAGAGAAAAAGATATATAAAGTAGACAAAGGGATCTACTCTGACGAAAAAGACAACTTCACCAAATACGAGGTTGCTATAAAAAAGTATCCGGCTTCTTTTCTTGTTCAGGATACGGCGTTATATGTGTTAGGCTTTATCGACCAGGAACCCGAGGTTATTCACCTTGGAACAGCAAGAAATGCTTTAAGGATAACTGATAAGTCCATTAAGCAGCACTTCTACAGTGATTTTGATAGAGAAGATATGGAAGGCCACTATGCTGAACACATTCTATCGAAGAAAAATCTAAAAGAAAAGGTGCTGAAAAACGGTAATATAATTCGCATTCTAAACTTCAAGGCACTTGTGTATGATCTAATCAGGAATAAAGACTCTTATTCAGATGATGAATTGATAGGGATACTGACACGAATTGAGAAATGCAGATATCTGAAAGGGTTTGAATATTGGGACTTTGAAGCTAACTTCAGGCGCGAAAATAAAGAAAGTATATTAACTCCAGAGATTGAAGACAAACTTGATGATATTAGAACGGCTCAGATGCATTTGGAACTTTGGGATGATTGGGATTAATTAAAAGCGAATAACAGCATATGAGAAAACGACCATCAGCGAATGATGGTCGTTTTACTTTAGGAATGTGCTATTGTGGTCGAGCTTACGGAAACCGTAGCCTCTCTTGTAATCCATTGTCGCAGCTTTCAAAGCTACCAAGTTAATATCAGAGTGCATCATACATGCAATCTGTTGAGCATCGTAACCATTGCGGATATGCTCCAGGATCTCCTCATCGGAAAGAAGAACCTCCGATGCCAAAACATTGGCTTCGTACTCAGGACGTGAAGCCATATCGTATAAAACGAATTCCATAAGACCATCGCCCTTGGCAAGGTGGCGATGTAACTGATCATGCCCAAGCTCGTGAGCGCAGACAACTTTCTGCATCCATTCGGATAGGTTGGAGTTAATGAAAATCCAACGGTTGCGCTTAATAACCCGATATACTCCTTTCAGATTTTTGAAGTCATCGACAAACATAACCTTGATGCCAAGTCCTTCCACTATCTTGAAAGGATCGCGCGTTCCGAATTTCTTAACGAGCTGGGCGCCTTTTTGCGTAATGTATTCTACAGACACCTTAAAATCTCCTTCACACCTAAATTATCACAAGTATATTATCTCACAGGATATGTCCCATAAACCGGACTTGATTACTTGCGATGCTTCTTGGGTGTGTATTTTTTATTCTCCGCACTGGATTCAAAGTAAGCCTTTGTCAGAGCCGCCATATATGCTTCTCTCTCTTCCTGGGGAAGCTCACCACCGGCGAACACGCCCACAAGTTCGTCAACAAGGGCTTTCACTTCTCGTGCAGCCTTTGCCCCACCTTGTTCGTGAGCATCGGCAATAAGCATACCACTCTGACCGAGCAGATCAGAAACAGAAACCTCAAGTGCGTTAGCCAACTTCTCGGATGCCTCCCAACGAGGACGAGCAATACCTGCTTCATATTTTTGGATCATACGCACAGAAATGCCCGAAAGCTTGGAAAGTTCCGCTTGTGTAATGTTCTTCTTCTCTCTATAGTCTTTTAATCTTTCGCAGAATTTCATAATCATACCCCTTCGGTTGAATTTTGACATTTTTGCAAACACGAACTTTAATTCGCAAAAACCTATTGACACGAATACAAGTGCGTGTTATAATCATAAGCACAAACCCGAATTGAAGTTCGTGTTTATATAATACACCACGAAACCGAGTTCGTCAAGAGGTTTTTACAAAAATGTCGAAATTGAGGTGAAAAAAGTTGGGGCGCACCATTTTACATTGTGATATGAATAATTTCTATGCTTCTGTGGAGTGTATGTTAAATATGAAACTCCGAGATAAGCCGGTCGCTGTAGGTGGTGATGTCGAGAACCGACACGGAATCATCCTTGCGAAGAATTACCACGCAAAGAAGTACGGCATTCAAACCGGCGAAGCGCTGTGGCAAGCAAGGCAGAAGTGCAAGGATCTTGTTATCGTCCCACCACACTATGAGGAATACCTCAAATATTCGAAACTGGCTCGGGAGATATATTCTCAATACACCGACCGTATAGAACCTTATGGTATGGACGAATGTTGGCTCGATGTTTCGGGTAGCCGAGGAATCTGCGGCACCGGCGAAGAAATCGCCAACCGTCTGCGAGAGCAGATGTACTTTGAATTAGGGCTAACCATTTCCGTAGGCGTATCTTTCAATAAGATATTCGCCAAGCTCGGAAGTGATATGAAGAAGCCGGATGCAACAACCGTAATCCCCGAAGATACCTTCAGAGAAAAGATATGGGGACTACCTGCATCAGACATGCTCGGCGTAGGTCGGGCAACAGAAAAAGTTCTCAACTCCTATTGTATCCGAACCATCGGCGATCTCGCCCAAGCCCCAAGAGATCTGCTGAAACGAAGGCTCGGTAAATGTGGGGAAATGATAATCCAATACGCCAACGGCCTGGACCACTCTCCGGTCGCACCATTTGATTACGAACCACCCATAAAATCAATAGGACACGGGATAACCACAAAAGAAGATTTAGAAAACCCTGCCGAAGTCTGGAACGTGATGTTAGCGTTAGTTCAGGACATCGGACACAAACTTCGGGTGTATAACAAGAAAGCCGGCGGTGTGGCGATCTGCATCCGAAACAATCAACTGGAAACAAAGCAATGGCAATGTCAACTCCCCGTTAAGACATACAGCTCCGCAGTAATTGCAAAGGCAGCCTTTGATCTGTTTTCAAGATCATATGTATGGAACAATGACATCCGCTCGGTAACGGTGAGAGCGATTAACCTAACCTCTCAATCTGATGCCGAGCAACTGACTCTCTTCTCCGATACAACAGAGGTAGTAAAGAGAGAACGACTGGAAGACACAATTGAAAGTATAAGAGAACGATTTGGAAAGAACGCCATATTACCTGCGACGTTATGCAGAAACATCAAGATGCCCACTGATCGTGATGTAGAACTGCAAATGCCGACAGGAATGGTTATGTAGGAGTAAGTTATGAGTTATGCAACCACAAAACAATCAAAACCCATCGAACACAGAAAAGTGTATGTAGAGGTAACAATAAAGGTTTCACCCGAAGGTGAAGTCCGCCCCCTAACCATCACCTTCGAGGACGGAATCAAATACGAGATTGACCGGCTAAAGCAACGCTGCCGAGCGCATGCGACTAAAGTTGGAGGCACCGGTATCCGATATACGATTGTCATAAACAATCATGAAACATACCTCTTCGAAGATGACGGAAAATGGTTTGTGGAAGCGAGGTCACAGTCAGGAGGTTAAAATTGAAACGGTTGACACGCAATTATAT